>Ga0315281_10005321_pt1 | contig 18460 bp, 18 predicted proteins | sample YL17G07_0_MG_FD_204540 | JGI IMG/M metagenome (GOLD analysis project Ga0315281, IMG submission 204540) | Sediment microbial communities from Yellowstone Lake, YNP, Wyoming, USA - YL17G07_0 | ecosystem: Environmental > Aquatic > Freshwater > Lake > Sediment | place: USA: Wyoming | collected...
GCGATCGCGATCATCGATGGGCGCGGACGCGTGCTTGGCGCGCGGTGGAGCGGGCTCGAGCTGCGCGATCCAACGGGGCCAGAATTAATTCTGGCCCCGACGACCGACCCCAGCGTCCGGACGGTCGACACCGGCGCCGGCGCCTGGCGCGTCCACGCGCGTCCGCGCGCGTTTGGTGGAATCACACTGGTCCTGCTCGTGGCCAGCCCCGTATCGGATGTGCTCCGCGAGCAGCGTGAGGTGCAGGAAGCGATGCTGGTCGGCATTCCGATCGTGCTGCTGCTCGCGGCCGGCGGCGGCCTGTGGCTGGCGTCGATCGGTCTTCGGCCCATCACCGATATGGCGCGGCGCGCGGCCCGGATTCCGCTGAACGGTCTCGAGGATCTCGGCCAGCCACAACGGACCGACGAGCTCGGCCAGCTCGCCGCCGCGTTCAACGGGCTCGTCGCGCGCCTCCGCGCGGCCCTGCAGACGCAGCGGCAGTTCATGGCCGACGCCTCGCACGAACTGCGGACACCGGTCTCCGTCGTGCGCGCGACGGCCGACGTCATGTTGAGCCGCGACCACCGCGACGAGTCCGAGTACCGCGAGGCGATCACGATCGTCGGCGGTCAGGCGCGCCGGTTGGGGCGCCTCGTCGAAGACATGCTCGTGCTCGCGCGCGCCGACGCCGGCGGGTATTCGCTTCGCCCGGTGGATCTGTATCTCGACGAGGTCGTCACCGATTGCCGCCGCGCGGTCGACGTCCTCGCGACCGAGCGCGGCGTCACGATTCGATCGGCAGGGTCGCCCGACATTCCATTTCGCGGCGACGAGGATCTGCTCCGCCGTCTCGTGTTGAACGTGCTGCAGAACGCCGTGCAGCACACGCCGTCGGGCGGGTCGGTCGCGGTGGACATCCGGCAGGAACTCGAAGGCGTGAGGATTCGAGTGACCGACGAAGGGCCCGGCATTCCGCCCGACGATCAGCGGCGGATCTTCGATCGCTTCGTGCAGCTCGATGCAGCGCGCCGCGGGCAGGGGACGGGTCTCGGCCTGCCCATCGCACGGTGGATCGCCGAAGCGCACCGCGGCACGCTGGTGCTCGAGCACAGCGGGCCAGACGGCACGACGTTCTGCGTGTCGTTGCCCACATAGAGGCCGACTCGTCGTCAGGGGAGGGTGTTGACCAGGATCTCGGTGACGCCGTGGACGATACGGAGGAGTGGCGAGTAGACGAGGGCGCAGGCGACCGCCGGGATCGCGAGCGCGAGCCAGCCGGCCGCATGGCGTCCCGGCGGTGACCCCGCATCGTTGAGCAGTCGCTGCACCCGCGAGGTGATGTCGCCGCCATCGACGAGCGCGCTGATTGGCTCGCCCATCGGCGTGGGTGGCGGCGTCAGCCGCGCGACCTTGACCAGCGCCGACGCGAGCGCGCACCGCGCTCGGCCGCTGTCGCCCGCGTGGCGATCCGCGACGTGCTCGGAGGCCGCGACCCAGCGCCGTTCAATCGCGTACGCGGCGGATGTGGCGAACAGCATGTCGGGCGCTGCGCGCATGGCGAGCCGCTTCAGATTGTCCCACGCGCGCCAATGGCTGAGCTCGTGCGCGGACGCGGCCCGCAGCTCCTCGTCGGTGAGCGCGTCGAGCACCGGCCGCGTGATCAGCAGCCGAGGCCGCAGGATGCCGACGAGCGCCATGACGGGTGTGTCGGTGTCGATCGCGAACGCCGGCATCGATGTGCCGGGCAGCGTCAGGGGACGCGCGACCAGCAGCCACGCCTCCGCCCGGCGCGCCACGCGCCGCCATGCCGTGGCGCCGCGCACGGCGCCGGACCCGATGACGGTGAGCGCCAGCACCGCAAGCGCGATGAGCGTGACGTCGAACCCCTCGACGAATTCCCGTGGCTCGTATTGCCAGTAGGACGGGAGAAACACGACAACGACGAACCCGATGGACAGCGCGGCGGGAAACAGCCGCAGCGCGAGCCAGAATCCAGGCGACGCCGGGCGCGCACTCGTCGCCAGCCGTGCTGACACGATCGCGACCGCGCCGGTCGCAGCGAGATTGAGGAGCAGGAACGAGACCAGCGCGAGCGTCGCCCCGTGGAGCAGATAGGGCAGGGCGATCATCGGCTCTTCTCGTGACCGGCCTCGCGCCGCTTTTCCCGGATGAGGCGCTCGAGCTCGTCGAGCAGCGAGCGATCCCGATCAGACACCGCGTCAACCAGCGACGACAGGATCGGCAGCGGCTCGCCACCGGGTCGCTGCAGAAGGCCCTGCACCAACTCGGTCGCGACCGCGCCTTCCATTTCGTCGCGGGTGGCCGCGGCGGCGTACACGAACGCGCGGCCGACCTTGCGACGGCTCAGCAGCCGTTTCTTGAACAGCCGATCCATCGTCGTCATCACCGTTGTGTAAGTGACCGACGAATCCAGCCGCGTGCACATGTCGCGCACACTGATCTCGCCCGCAGTCCACGCGACGGCCATGACCTCGCGCTCGAGCACGCCGAGGCGGCGTTCGAGGAGTTCGTGCGACGACTTGAATCCCCGGAAGAGAAAGGGCCGGTGCATGACGGAGGAGCGTAGGATCCGGCCGGTCGCGCTGTCAAATACCGGGTCGGCCCCTACGAGATGCCGAGCGCGCGCCCGGCGACGAATCCGCTCGACCACGCCCACTGGAAATTGAAGCCGCCGATGCGCCCGTCGACGTCCAGAATTTCGCCAACGCACGACAACCCGGGGCACACGCGCGATGCCATCGTTCCTGCGTCGATCTCGGTGAGCGCCACGCCGCCGGCCGTGGCTTCCGCAACGGTGAACCCGCGCGAGCCGGTGATTGGGAGCGGAAATTCGACCAGGGCTCGCGACAGGCGCCGGCGTTCGTCGCGCGGAAAATGCGCGAGAGCGGCCGTGCCGTCGAGGGCGAGCTGCCGCAGGATCGCCGCGGCGACCGACGCCGGCAGCATCGAGGCGAGCGTAGTCTGCACCGAGGCTTTCGGATTGGAAATGGCCAGCCGCTGCCAGTCCGCGTCGACATCGTCGAACCGCGAGCCCGGGCGGAAGTTCGCGGTCAACGCGACCGGCCGTCCTTCGAGTTGCGCGCGAAGCCAGTGGCGCGACGCGTTGAGCGCCACCGGACCGCTGATGCCGACATGCGTCCACAGCATCGAACCGGTCAGGCGGATCGCGACCGCGCCATCGATCCACACGGCGATCTCGACATCGTGCGACACACCGGACACCTCGCCGTGCACGGTGTCCGTGGATGCGAGCAGCATCGGTACGAGCGCGGGGGTGGTCGGCACGATCGTGTGGCCCAGGCGCCTGGCCATCGCGAACCCGGCACCGTCGCTGCCGCTCTTCGGCAACGACTGGCCGCCGGTCGCGAGCACCACCGCACCGGCGCGAATCTCGCCTCGGCTCGTGACGATGCGGAAGCCGCCGTCGGAGGCAGAGGGACATGTGGCGTCCGGCTTCAGCCGGACCGCGTCCGGAGATGTGGCGTCCGGCTTTAGCCGGACCACATCGATCACCCGATGTCCCGCCAGAAGCGTGGCGCCGACGGCATCGCTCTCGCGCAGCAGTGCCGCGAGCACGTCGCGCGCGCGGTTCGAATCAGGAAACAGCTTGCCGCCGGCTTCTTCGTGCAGGCTGACCCCGATCTCGCGGAAGAACGCGAGGGTGTCGGCGACAGGAAACGCGCGCAGCACGCGCCGGATCACGGCCGGGCGGCCGCCCCAGAAATCACGCTCGCTGACCGTGGTGTTCGTGACGTTGCAGCGCGATCCGCCGCTGACGAGGATCTTCGCGCCTGGCGTGCGCGCACCGTCGAGGAGCACGACCGAGCGCGCACGGTTGAACCGGCGGGCGAAGATCGCGGTCGCGAGGCCGGCGGCCCCGGCGCCGACGATCGCCACGTCGCATGAACGCGGAAGCTCGAGTGGGCCGTTCAAAGTGTCGTGTTCGGCGGTTGGGCTAGAGCGTCAGTTCCCAATACGCCACGTCAATCCAGCGGTCGAACTTGAATCCGATCTCGCGGAAGTGCGCGATCTTCCGCATGCCGAACTTCTCGTGCAGCGCGACGCTCGCGGGATTCTCGAGCGCGATGCCGCCGACGATTGCGTGGATCTTCTTTTCACGTAGCAGCGGAAACAGGGCTTCGTAGAGCGTCGTGCCAAGCCCACGGCCCGTCGCCGCCGGGTCGAGGTAGACACTGATCTCGACCGCGAATCGATACCCGCTCCGCGCCTTCCACCGGCCCGCATACGCGTATCCCAGCACGTGACCATCTTCTTCGGCGACCAGCCATGGCAGCCCCGCCGCCAGCACCTCGTCGACGCGTCGCGTCATGTCGTCGACCGAGACGGGCTGCTCCTCGAACGTGACGATGGTGTGGGCCACATAGTGGTTGTAGATGCGGGCGATCGCCTCGCAGTCCTGTGCGGTGGCGGAACGAATCATGCCGACCTCGCTGGACACTACGTCTTGAGACCAGCCGTGCCGAGGATCATCCCCGCTTCGGTCATCGCGGGCGTCGTGAGCGTCGGTGCGCGGGTCTGGTCCGGCTGACGCGGGACGCCACGTACGTCTTCACCCGTGCTGCCGTGGCGTCCGGCTTCAGCCGGACCTATCGCTTTCGCGAGACCGAAGTCCAGCACCTTCACCGTGCCATCGGGCCGCACTCTGATGTTCGCGGGCTTCAGATCGCGATGGACGATCCCCTGCTCGTGCGCTGCTTCAAGAGCGCCCGCGATCTGTTTCGTGATGGGCAGTGCGTCATTGATGCCCCCGCTTTCTTCGAGTCCGTAAATGGCTGCGATATTCGGGTGATTGAGGGACGCGAGGACTTCCGCTTCGCGCTGAAAACGGGTTAACCGCTCATGGTCGGCCGCCACCGACGGCGGCAGGATCTTGATCGCGACCTGACGTTTCAGCTTTGTGTCGGTGGCCCGGTACACCTGTCCCATGCCCCCTTCGCCGATCTGGGCACCGACTTCGTACGATCCGAGCCTGGTTCCAATGGTCAGCATGCACTCTTCCCCAGATGACCAGATAACCAGATGATTCGATGACCACATTCATCATCGTCGTAGACGCCGAGGCGGGTGCCGGGAGGGAGGGCCATGTGGTGGCGAGCGGAGTATAGGCGAGAAGCAAGTATCTTCGCCGCCGACGCCATCGTCGGCAGCGACAGTGGGGGGATTCGTTCCGGGATCGGGTCGAGGAAAGCGGGGTGCCGCCGTCGCCGTTCACGGCAACGCAGCCGGTGTTATATTGATCCGCGATGACACACTCCACCGTCGCCGCTCGTCGCCAATTCCTCAAGTTTCTGGCCGCGAGCCCTTATGTGGCCGCGTTGGGCGGAGTCGCCGCGTTTCTCCAGCAAAGCGGGTTCGCCCAGGACGTCCGGCAAAGTGGCTTTGCTCAAATAACGCGGGACCGCATGAGCGCCGTCGAGAACCCGGCCGACGCGTTGACGGTGTTCGATTTCGAGGAGACCGCCCGGCGGAGGGTCATGCCCGGCCACTGGTCGTATATGGCCAGCGGCGTCGATGACGACGCCACGCTGTTGGCGAATCGTGAAGGGTTCAGGCAGGTGCAGTTGCGTCCGCGCCGATTGCGCGACGCCACCAAGGTCGACATGCGCGTGGATTGGTTCGGCACCACCTACACCAGCCCGATCTTCACCTGCCCGACGGGCGGCCAACGGTCGTTTCACAACGACGGTGAGGTGGCCGTCGCGCGCGCGGCCAAGGCCCGGGGCACGATGCAGATGCTGTCGACGTCGACCGCGATCGGCGTCGAGGAGGTGAACCAGGCGCTCGGCCGCCCGGTGTGGCAGCAACTCTACGCGCCGAGTTCGTGGGACGCGTGTGCGCAACTGTTGAAGCGTATCGAGGCGTCGGGGGTGACCGTGATCGCGCTCACGGTCGACAACACCACGGGCCGCTTCAGCGAAACGTATCTGCGCACCCGTCCGAAGGACACGAAGCAGTGCGAGCAGTGCCACCCAGGCGGGCCGGACGCAGGCCGGCATCGCCCCATGCTCGATGGCATCAACATGAAGGGCGTGCGCTTCACCGATCCCGCGATGGACTGGACGTTCGTCGACCGCATCCGCGGCTTCTGGAAGGGCACGTTCATCATCAAGGGCATCGACACGCGCGAGGATGCGCGGCTCGCCCTCGACCACGGCCTGGACGGCATCCTCGTCTCCAACCACGGCGGACGCTCCACGGAGACCGGCCGCAGCACCATCGAAGCGCTGCCCGAGGTCGTCGCCGAGGTCGGCGGCCGCATTCCCGTGTTTCTCGACGGCGGCGTGCGTCGCGGTACCGATGTGTTCAAGGCGCTGGCGCTCGGCGCGTCGGGCGTCGGCATCGGCCGGCCCATGCTGTGGGGATTGGGCGCGTTCGGCCAGGCGGGAGTCGACCGTGTGCTCGAAATCCTCCAAGCCGAGCTGACACTCGTCATGGGCAACTGCGGCACGCAGAAAGTCGCCGACATCACGCGCGCCTACGTCGCCACGCCGACCTGGAAGATCTAGCCGCCGCACTTCAGCGCAGAGAAGGATGTAGACCAAGAACATCGAGGTGCCCCTCGACTCGCCCGCGCTCTGTCGAGGCTCGCTCGGGACACCACTCGATGCGGCCCTCAGGTGGCCTGCCACGAGCGAGGCCCGAAGGGCCGAGTCGAGTGGTGCGGAAGAGAGGATTCGAACCCCCACGGGGTTGCCCCCGCCAGCCCCTCAAGCTGGAAGCAGTGGACCCCGATCGCAGCCGGCCCCGGAAAATCGGGGTCGGCTGTCCGGCATGACCGCCGATTGAAGCCGGTTTGAGTCGTCCATCGCCGAACGGCTTGCAAATTGTTGCAAAGGCATGACGATCGGCCGAAGTTCACCACAACCACCATCGCCACACGGAGCTGCGATCGCGACGACCGGTCGTTCATGGACGATGTGCTAATTCGTCCCCTGACTGGTGACCGCAGGTTCTTCGACACGGACGCACTGGCACGGCGGACCAGGAATGACTTCCATGCGTTCCTTGCTGCCTGTCGCCGCAGCATCGGCAAGACAGGGCCCGAGCACTTCGTCGACGAGATATTCGTCCGGACGAACGCCGAACCCTTCAGGTGAAGATGCTCTCAGGATGTCCGCGACGACCGTTGCAGCAATGCGAACGACGTGCACTCCGTATTCCTCAGCGACCCTCCTGATGGCCAGCGTGACGACTTCAGCCCTCGCTTCTCGATGAAGTGGCCGGAACACGAGAAAGCACCCGATACGGCCCACCAACTCTGGAGCCACGCCGGTAGCGCGAAGGTGGTTGCGGCAGACAGCGTCGACGGCGGCTCGATTGCCGAAAACGCTTCGGGTTTCAATCTCCTGCAGGATTTCCGTAGCATCCAAATTGCTGGTAAAGATAAAAACGGCACGTCGACAATCGATCTCGTGCCCTCCGCCATTTGCCGAGGCCGTAGACAGGCGGCCCGCGTCCATCGCATTCATCAGGGCTCGCAGAATGTCAGGATGGGCTTTCTCTATCTCATCGAACAGCACGATCGTCCGAGGGTTGGCCCGGAGTTTGTCGGCCAACTGTGCGCCTTCGCCGTACCCGACGTATCCCTGCGGCGCCCCGATCAGTTGGCTGATGCGATGGCGCTCCTGATACTCAGACATGTCGAGTCGCAGATAGGTGTACGCGGCACCGTCAGTCAGTCGCCCCCGTAACGCCGTTGGCAGATACTCAGCGGCTGCGGTCTTTCCGACGCCGGTTGGGCCTAATCGCGACGGCGAGAAGCCGGCTGAGGTTGCCCAGCATCGCATCGAAATGCGGCGTGTTGCTGCCGCGAGCGGCCTGCTCGCGCTCCACCACCCCAATGCCGCCAGTGAGCAGCGCCCACACGGCGACATTCGAAGGGCTGCCAACGATCTCCAGCGCCTGCCAACACTCATCGGCCTGTGCTTCGGCCTGACGCAGAATTTCGAGGACGTCTGGAGGCGCGTCCTTCTTGAGGTATGGCATGGGCTCGCTCGGGGCAGTCTCGAAGTGTCTCATTGCATTATGTTCGACGAAACCCCCTGAAAAAGGGGGTTTTGATGAACAAAATGTTGACGACGGCACCGTCGCGCTGCATAATGTGCATCAAAACCCCCCGAAATAGGGGGTTTTGATGCAGAGAATGCAATGGATTTCATAACCCGATCATTATCGCCGCAGGAAAGCCGGGTCGTCCTGGCCCTCAGTGAACAGGGCCGCCGCGATGCAACGCGAGAAGAAATCGTCCGCATTGTCGGCGGAAGCCACAAAGCCGCGGACAACGTGATCGAAGCCTTGCGGAAAAAGGGCTGGCTGGAACGGGCGACTTGGGGAAAGTACGTGCTCGTCCCCCCTGACCAAGGCCCGGACGCTCTCGGGGACAGCAACCTTCTTGCGCTCGCGAGCCGGGTTGCCGACCCGTACTACATCGGGTTCGGCACCGCCGCTGCGCATTACGGACTGACGACGCAGCACCGTAATGTGATCTTCCTCGTCACGCCCGCGCGCGTGCGCGGACGAAAGCTCGGCGAGTCACGCGTCAAAATCATCAATCAAACCGCGAAGAAATTCTTCGGCTTTGAGCCGGTCGACGTCCTCGGCCAGCAGGTCATAATCTCCGACCGTGAAAAAACCGCTCTCGATTGCATCGACCATCCGGAGCTGGCCGGCGGCGTTGGCGAAGCCGCGGCCATACTCGCAAACGCCAGCCGCCGCTTCGACTGGACGAAAACCGCTAACTACATCGAGCGCATGGGATCACGCCCCCTGCCGCATCGATTCGGCTGGCTTGTCGATCACGTCAAGGCCGACATCCCGCCGGAGGCGCGCGCGCATCTGCTCGAACTCGCCGCGCGAAGCCGCAAAACGTGGCTCGGGCCAGACCCCGCGCGCGCGCGCGTCAAGGGCGCCATCGGGTTCGACGACACCTGGCGTCTATTCGTCAATGTGACCGCCGAAGAATTCAGCGGCAGTGCCGGCCTCGGCAAACGCAAGACGCTGAGGAAGGACCATTAACGTGCTCACCCGGCCGCAGGTACAACGCTACGCCACCGAATCCGGCCTTCGCGACATCATGATCGCGGAGAAGGAAGTGGTGCTCACGTACCTGCTGCAGCTTCTATCCGAGCGCGGCCTTCTCGTCAGGCTTGCCTTCAAGGGAGGCACCTGCCTGCGGAAGATGTTCGTCGGCAGCCAGGGCCGGTTTTCGACCGATCTTGACTTCACGGGGCTCGAGGAGCACGACCACGAAGATGTCATCCTCGCCATGATGGAGGCGTTCGAGCAGCCGTTTCACGGGATTCAATTCTCGATTCCTGATGGGGCTTACTACGAGACGCAGGATGGCCTGTCCTGGGGCGTCAGTCCCGCATATGCCCACGACTGGAATGCGGCCGGCAGCGAAATCAAGCTGCAGATCAGCCGCCGCGAAACATCGACACTGCCCACCGAGCGCCGGGCGCAGCTTGAGCAGAGTTATTTCCAGCACCTGCCTTTCGCGCCCGCCGACATCGTCTGCCTTGCCTTGCCGGAAATCATGGCCGAGAAGATTCGCGCCTGCTATCAGCGCAACAAGGCGCGGGACATCTACGACCTCGGCATGTTCGCGACGAGGCCGCTCGACCAGGCTCTTGTCCGCAGGCTCGTCGTGCTAAAGCTCTGGCAGGCTCGCGACAGCTTCGACCCCGAACGCCTGATGAGGAAATTTCAAGATGGCCGGGACTTCGACTGGACCGACCTCGCCCAGCTCGTGCGCCGCACCATGCCGATTGACCGCGACAGGATCACCGCGGATTGCGTTCGAGGGTTCCGGTTCCTGATAGATCTGACCGACGAGGAGCGCGTGCTGGCGAGTGACCCGCACCAGCGTGAACGCGACCTCTGGGAGAGGCTCCGCGCCGCTCCGGCGTAAATGAGCCGCAGACTTGACAACAAACTTGACAACATTGTTGTTGTAACTTGCTGATTATAAAGGTGGTGCGGAAGAGGGGATTCGAACCCCTACGGTATTGCTACCGCCAGCCCCTCAAGCTGGTGCGTCTGCCGTTCCGCCACTTCCGCTTACGAGGGCCAATGCAATCATGAGATTTCAGATTGCAGAATTCAGATTGCAGATTACTCAGATTGCAGATTACATCGCCAGATTTCAGATTGCGTCGTCGTTCAGATTGCGTCGTCGTTCGATCGCTACTTCGGTTGCTGAGGCGTCGTGCCTGCCGGTGGCGTGGCCGGGGGTGTCGCCGGCGCGGTCGCGGGTGTGGCCGCCGGTGTGGTCGCCGGTGCTTTCGGCGCACTGATCGGGGCGGGCGGCGGCGCGGTGCCGCTGACCACCGATCCGGAACCGCCGCGTCCCATGATCGACAGCGCCATCGCGCCGATCATGAAGAGGACCGACAGGATGGCCGTCGCCTTCGACAGGACCGTCGCGCCGGCGCGTGCCCCGAACGCCGACTGGCTGCCGCCGCCGCCGAACGCGGCCGCCATGTCGCCCTTGCCCTGCTGCAGCAGGATCACCAGCAGCAGGATGACGCACGTGAGCACGTAGAACGTCGAAAGCGCGTAATACAGCATAAGCAGTTCTCGCGGCCCTCAAAGGACCGCGCTACGTCTCACTAAACTCGGGACCCTCAACGGACCGCGCGACGTCGTGCAAAAAAGACCGCGCGTACGTCTCGCACGGGAAACCCCAATTATACAGCAGGCCGCCCGCTGCGTGTCACAATGTCCGCGAAGCTGCGCACATCGAGGCTCGCGCCCCCGACCAGCGCGCCGTCGACGTCGGCCTCGGCAATGAGTTCCCGGATATTGTCCGGCTTCACGCTCCCGCCGTAGAGGATGTGGCAGTGGTCGGCCGCATCGGCGCCAAACCACTGGCGCAAACGCTTCCGGATGTGGGCGTGCGCCTCGCCCGCCTGTGCGGCGGTCGCTGTTCGACCGGTCCCGATCGCCCAGACGGGCTCGTACGCCACCACCAGCTCGCCGATCTGCTCGGCGGGAATCTGGTCGAGGCCGTCCTTGATTTGCCGATCGAGTACGGCGAGCATCTCACCGCGCTCGCGCTCCTCGAGCGTCTCGCCGATGCAGACGATCGGCGTCAACCCGGCGCCAATCGCCGCCAGCGTCTTGCGGTTGACGATGACGTCGGTTTCGCCGAACAGGCGGCGGCGCTCGGAGTGGCCGACGATCGCGTACGCCGCGCCGGCCTCCTTGATCATCGCCGGCGAGACCTCGCCGGTGAACGCGCCCTCGCGCTCCCAGTACACGTCCTGCGCCGCGACGCCGATGCTGGTGTTCCTCGCGGCCTCGGCCACCGCATGGACGGCGGTGAACGCCGGCGCGACGACGATCTCCACGCCGGCGACGCCTTTCACCAGGTCGCGCAGCTCTTTCACGAACACGACCGCTTCGTTCACGGTCTTGTACATCTTCCAGTTGCCGGCGATCAGTGGCATGCGCATAGGGCCTCGTGGGTCAGGTAGGTCGGGTAGGTCGGGTAGGTCGGGTAGGTCGGGTAGGTCGGGTAGGTCGGGTAGGGCAGGTGGGGCAGGTAGGGCGCGCCGGAACCCACCGGGCTTACCTGCCCCGCCTGACCCACGCGGCTGTTCATCTCTTGTCCGCCAAGGCCGCGACCCCTGGGAGCGTCTGGCCGCCGAGAAATTCGAGCGACGCGCCGCCGCCGGTGGAGATATGCGTGATCCGGTCGGCGATGCCGGCCTTCTTCACCGCGGCAATCGAGTCGCCGCCGCCGATGATCGTCGTGCCCTTCACCGCGGCGACCGCCCGTGCGACGGCGTTGGTGCCAGCCGCGAACGCGTCGATTTCGAAGACGCCCATCGGGCCGTTCCACACCACGGTCTTCGCGTCGGCGATGGCCGACGTATACGCCGCGATCGACGCCGGGCCGATGTCCACGCCCATCCGATCGCCGATGCGCGCGTCGCCGACCGCCAGCACCTCGCCCATGGCGCCGGCTTCGATCTTCGCGGTCACGACATGATCGGTGGGCAGCAGCAGGCGCACGCCTCGCGCTCCGGCGTCCGCCTCGATCGCCTGTGCCTCGCCGAGCTTGTCGTCCTCGACGAGCGAGCGCCCGACCGGCACGCCGCGAGACTTGAAGAACGTGTACGCCATCGCGCCGCCGATGATCAGGCGGTCGACTTTGCCGAGCATGTTCTGGATGACGCCGATCTTGTCCGACACCTTCGCGCCGCCGAGTATGGCGACAAACGGGCGCTCCGGCGCCTCGAGCGCGTGCCCGAGATATTGCAGCTCTTTTTCCATCAGCAGCCCCGCCGCCGCCTGCCCCACGAAATGCGTGATGCCTTCGACCGACGCGTGCGCGCGATGCGCGGCGCCGAACGCGTCGTTCACGTAGCGCGTGGCCAGCGACGCGAGCGCTTTCGCGAACACCGCGTCGTTCTTCTCTTCCTCCGGGTGGAACCGCAGGTTTTCGAGCAGGACGATGTCGCCTGTGGCGCTGCGCGCGGCGTCGCCTGTGCAGTCGGTCGCGAAGACGACTGGCGTGCCGAGGAGTTCGGCCAGCCGATCCGCGATTGGCCGCAGGCTCAACTCCGGGTTCGGTTTGCCCTTCGGCCGGCCCAGATGGCTCGCGAGCACGACGCTGGCGCCGTGATCGAGCGCGTACTGAATCGTCGGCAGCGACGACCGGATGCGCGTGTCGTCGCCGATGCGCCCGTCTTTCAACGGGACGTTGAAATCGACCCGGATGAAGACGCGCTGGCCTTTGAGATCCAGGTCTCTGATCGAGAGTTTCACAGCCCTTTCTTGACCAGCGTGCGCAGTAGATCGACGCAGCGGTTCGAGTAGCCCCACTCGTTGTCGTACCACGACAGGACCTTCAGAAAATCTCCGTCCATCACTTTCGTGTACGGCATGTCGACGATGGAGGAGTGCGGGTTACCCTTGAAATCGATCGACACCAGTTCCTCGTTCGAGCAGGCGAGAATACCCTTCATCGGGCCGTCGGCGGCCTTCTGCAGCGCGGCGTTCACCTCTTCAGCCGTGACCGTCTTGCCCAGGATCACCGCCAGGTCCACGCACGAGACGTTCGGCGTCGGCACGCGCATCGAGATGCCGTCGAGCTTGCCCTTGAGCTCGGGCAGCACTTCGCCCACCGCCACCGCCGCGCCGGTCGTCGTCGGAATCATCGAAAGCGCCGCCGCGCGTGCGCGCCGGAGATCCTTGTGCGGCAGGTCGAGCAGTTGCTGATCGTTCGTGTACGAGTGAATCGTCGTCATCCACCCCTTCTTGATGCCGAACGTCTGGTGCAGCACTTTCGCGAGCGGCGCCAGGCAGTTCGTGGTGCACGACGCGTTGGAGATGATGTGGTGCTTCACCGGGTCGTACTGCTCGTCGTTCACCCCGAGAACCACGCAGACGTCGGGGCCCTTGGCGGGTGCCGTGATGACGACTTTCTTCGCGCCGGCGGCGAGGTGCTTGGCCGCGGCGTCGCGGTTGGTGAACAGGCCCGTGGACTCGAACACGACGTCCACGCCGAGGTCCTTCCACGGCAACTGCGCCGGATCGCGGAACGACAGGACCTTGAACTCGTCGCCGTCGACCGAAATCACATCGTCCTTGGCCGTCACGTTCGCGTGGAGGTTGCCGATGACCGAGTCGTATTTCAGCAGATGGGCGAGCGTGTGCGCGCTGGTGAGGTCGTTGACGGCGACGAAGTCGATGGTCTTGTCGCCGAGCGCCGCCCGCATGATATTGCGACCGATACGGCCAAAGCCGTTAATACCTACTCTGACAGGCATGCCAAGTCCTCCGGGACAAACGTTTCATTCTACAATAAGCCAACCGCGATGTATCTCGCCTACAGCCTGCTGACGCTGGCCGTCTTTGTCGTCGTGTCGCCGTACTTCCTGTACCAGGCCGTTCGGTACCAGAAGTACATCGGCACGCTGCGCCAGCGCCTCGGCTTTCTGCCGATCACATTCAACATCGACGCAGAGGAGTCCATCTGGATCCACGCCGTGTCGGTTGGCGAAGCGCTCACCGCGCGTGCGCTGGCGGCGGACCTCAAAGCGCGGTACCCGCGTCTGCGCCTCTTCCTGTCGACGACGACGATTGCGGGGCAGCAGGTGGCGCGGCGCAGCCTCTCGGATGTCGACGCCGTCTTCTACTTTCCGTTCGACTGGACCTTCATCGTGCGCCGCACGCTCACGCTGGTGCGGCCGCGGCTCTTCGTCATGATGGAGACCGAGATCTGGCCGAACCTGCTGCGCGAGTGCCGGCGGCGGGGCGTGAAGACGGTGATGATCAACGGTCGCATCTCGTCGCGATCCTATCCCCGATACCGGATGGTGCGCCCGTTCGTCCGCCGGGTGCTCGGCGACGTCGATCGGTTCTGCGTCCAGAGCGAGGAGTCGGCGCGTCGCCTCGTCGACCTGGGCGCCGACGCGGCGCATATCACGGTGACGGGCAGCCTGAAATTCGATTCCCTGGAGCTTCCGGCGGCCACGACGCACGGCAAGCCGCGCGAGCGGGTGCTGCGATTCTTTCGTTTCTCGCCGAACCGGACGATCATCGTCGCCGGCAGCACGATGCGCGGCGAGGAAGCGGCGGTCCTCGGCGCATTCGGCCGCATCAAGTCGGCGCTGCCGGGCGCGCTGCTGGTCCTGGCACCGCGTCATCCGGAGCGGTTCGCGGAAGTGGAGCGCCTCGCGCGTGGCGCCGGTTTCGTCACGGCGAAACGCTCGGAGTTGCCGATCGACGCCGAACCGCGCGCGGACGTGGTCGTCCTCGACTCCATTGGCGAGCTCGCGCAGCTGTATCAGGTGAGCACGGTGGTGTTCGTCGGCGGGAGCCTCGAGAACCACGGCGGCCACAACATCCTGGAGCCGGCGATCTTCGGCAAGCCGGTCGTGTTCGGTCCCCACATGCAGAATTTCCAGGAGATTGCCGACGCGTTTCTCAGCAACGACGCCGCGATTCAGGTGCAGACGGAGCGCGAGCTCAACACGGCGCTGCTGGCGCTGGTCACCGATCCCGTGCGCCGCGCCCGGCTCGGCGCGGCGGCACGTGCGCTCGTCGAAGCCAACCGCGGCGCCAAGACGAAGACCCTCGAGGTGATTGGCGAACTGCTGCCTTTCGGCGACGACGGTCACGGCCACGGCCGCGCCGTCGTCAGGCCCTTCCGCCTCGTGCATTGATCCAGACACTGAGCCAGGCGTACGGCGCGGCGGCGGCGTGGCGGCGCGCGTGGTACGCGCGGGACGCGTCGCGGCGGCACCGCCTCGAGCGCCCCGTGGTCAGCGTCGGCAACCTCCGCGTCGGTGGCAGCGGCAAGACGCCCATCGTCGAATACATCGCGCGCCTCCTCGTGGCGCAGGGCGAACGGCCGGCCGTGCTGACGCGCGGGTACGGGCGCCGCGTGGCGCGCGACGGCGTCACGATCGTCTCGGACGGCGCGCGCGTGATCGCCGATCTCGACGAGGCCGGCGACGAGCCGCTGATGCTCGCGCGGGCGCTGCCGGGTGTGTCGGTGCTGGTCGCCGCCGACCGGTACCTCGCCGGCCGTCTTGCGGAGCGCCGCCTCGGCGCCACCGTCCACCTGCTCGACGACGGGTTCCAACACCTGGAACTGGAGCGCGACGTCGATCTGCTCCTCCTCGCTGAAGATGATCTCCAGGACCGGCCGCTGCCCGCGGGGCGGCTGCGCGAGGGGCTCGACGCGGCGACCGCGGCCGACGCGGCGCTGATCACCGCGGGCTACGACACCGCCGCGGAGCGGATCGGGCGCGGCTTCGGGATCTCGTCGGTCTTTCGCGTGACGCGCACGATCGGCGCACCCCGGCGAGTGGCCGGCGCCCGCGACACCGTCGTGGTGCCGTCGGCGTCGCGCGTGTTCGTGGTCACCGGCATCGCGCGGCCCGATCGGTTCATCGCCGACATCCTGTCGGTGGGCTGGGACATCTCGGGCGTCATCGAGTTCCGTGACCATCACCGGTTCACCGCCCGCGACGTGAAGCGCATCGCCGCCGAGGCGAAGGCGACCGCGTCGATGATCGTGCTGACCACGGAGAAGGATGCCGTGCGCCTGACGGCGTGTGATCTCGGCGAGGCGCCAATCGCGTCGGTGCCGCTCGTCGTCGGCGTGGAGCCGGCCGACGCGTTCCGGCAGTGGCTGACGGAACGCATCGAGAGCAGTCGTCAGTCGTCAGTCATCAGTCGTCAGTCATGAGACATCGGCTGGAATATCTGATCGTGCGCGTGCTCATCGCGATCGTGCGCGTGACGCCGGGCTTCATCGTGCGCGCGGCGGGCACGGCGCTCGGGATCGCGTTCTACACGATCGATCGGCCGCACCGCCGCATTGCCGAACGCAATCTGGCCACGGCGTTTCCCTCCCGCCCGGCGGCCGAGCGCCGCGCGATCGCCCGCGCCGCGTTCGCGCACTTCGGCCGCCTGCTGTTCGAGCTGCTGCAGTTCTCGACGTTGTCGCCTCGGCAGATGCTCGCGCGCGTCGAGTTCGACGGCGAGGAGCGTTCGCGGCTCGCGTACGCGCAGGGCAAGGGCGTGCTGTTCATCACCGGTCACTTCGGTTTCTGGGAACTCCAGGCGATGGTGCACGCGGTGAAGGTCGAGCCGGTCAGCATTCTCGCGCGCGCGCTCGACAACCCGCAGCTCAATCGCCTGCTCGAGCAGATCCGCGAGCGGACGGGAAATACCGCGGTGTATCGGCGCGGCACGATCCGGCGCGTCTTGCGGACGCTGCAGGCCGGGCACGGCGTGGCCGTGCTGATCGATCAGCACATCATGGGCCGCGACGCCATCTACGTCGATTTCTTCGAACGGCCGGCGGCGACGACCTCGGCCGTCGCGGCGCTCGCGCTGCGCACCGGGGCGCCGGTCGTGCCGGTGTTCGCGCTGCCGCTCGGCCGCGGACGCTACCGCATGATCTACGAGCATCCGATCGAGCCGCCGCGCGCCGACGCTCCAGACGCCGTTCGCGAATTCACGCAGCGATGCACCGATGTGCTCGAGATGTACGTCCGGCGGCATCCCGAGCTGTGGCTCTGGATGCACCGGCGCTGGCGCGACGACGGCCAGGCGACGAACGTCCCGGGGATGTTTCCGTCGGCCGAACGCGACGTCGACGGCGCGCCGGACGAGGAGCACTGACGTGGACGGGACGACCGTGGCTTGTGAAGAAATGCGACGTTGAACGCAGAACACGCAGAACACGCAGAAAAACCTTAAGAATTTGCTCTGCGGGTTCCGCGGTTTCTGCGTTGTACGTGATTTATTCACAGGCTCTGAAGCGCTGCGCCACAGGGCGCTACGTCAACCGCGCGGCGATCGGCATTCGCCAGCCGGTGCCGAAGGCACGATCGGTGACCTTCAAGCCGGGCGCCGCCTGCTTGCGCTTGAACTCGGCGAGCCGCACGAGGCGCAGCACGCGTGCGACCGTGTCGGGATCGAAGCCGGCAGCGACGATTTCCTGGTCCGGCTGGTGCCGCTCCACGTGCCGCTGCAGGATGTCGTCGAGCACGTCGTAGGGCGGCAGCGAGTCCTGATCGGTCTGATTCGGCCGCAGCTCCGCGGACGGCGGCTTCGAAAGCGTGGCCGCGGGAATCTGCGGCCGCCCGGCCGTGTCGTTGCGCCACCGCGCCACACGGTACACCATCGTTTTCGGGACGTCCGCGATCACCGCGAGGCCCCCGGACATGTCGCCGTACAGCGTGCAGTAGCCGACCGACAGCTCGGACTTGTTGCCCGTGGTGAGGAGCAGCGCGCCACGCGTGTTGGAGAGGGCCATCAGCAGGTTGCCGCGAATCCGCGCCTGGATGTTCTCCGCCGCGACGCCCGGCGGTTCGCTGCCGAGCGCGCCGCCCAGCGTGTCGCCGAACGCGTGCATCAGCGGCTCAATCGGCAGCGTCATCGTGTCCATGCCCAGGTTCACCGCGAGCGCGCGCGCATCGTCGAGGCTCCCGCGGCTGGAGAAGGGCGAGGGCATGAGCACGCCGAGGACACGATCGGCGCCGAGCGCATCGACGGCAATCGCGGCGGTCAGCGCCGAGTCGATGCCGCCCGACAGCCCGAGCACCGCGCTCGCGAAGCCGCATTTGCGGGCGTAGTCGCGGGTGCCGAGCACCAGCGCGCGCCAGATCTCGGATTCGACGCCCAGGTCGCCGGCAGGCGGGATCGGGTGAGCGGTCGAGAGATCGCAGACCACCACGTCGGCCTCGAACGAGCGCCCGCGCGCGAGCGGGGCGCCCTCCGTGCTGAACACGCTGCTGCGACCGTCGAAGACCAGATCGTCGTTGCCGCCGAACTGATTCACATACGCGATGGGCAGACGATGCTTCAGCGCCATGCTGCTGAGCATGTCTTCGCGCCGGCCGTGCTTCCCGGCCGTGAACGGTGACGCCGACAGGTTGACGACGAGGCTGGCGCCGGCGGCGGCGAG
>Ga0315281_10005322_pt1 | contig 18460 bp, 18 predicted proteins | sample YL17G07_0_MG_FD_204540 | JGI IMG/M metagenome (GOLD analysis project Ga0315281, IMG submission 204540) | Sediment microbial communities from Yellowstone Lake, YNP, Wyoming, USA - YL17G07_0 | ecosystem: Environmental > Aquatic > Freshwater > Lake > Sediment | place: USA: Wyoming | collected...
GCTGGGAGGACATACCAGGAATGTCCACTTTGACCTTATTCCCGACGACCCTCAGTCCCTAATAAATAGCCTTATTGATAAAGTAAAGAACCACCCGAAGATCAAAGTGATGCTGAACAGCGAGATTGGCGGAATCAACGGGCACATTGGCAATTTTAAATCACAGATTAAAACCGCGGATAAAGTGGAGCAGGTTCAACACGGCGCAATCATCATTGCTACTGGAGCGTCCGACTACAAACCGACAGAATACCAGTACGGTAAGGACACGCGTGTCATCACCCAGCACGAATTACAGAAGAGGATTGCAGAAGGTAAACCAGGCAAGCCGGGCACGGTAGTAATGATACAGTGCGTCGGATCGCGCAATAGCATCCATCCGTACTGCAATCGCACCTGCTGCTCAGAGGCAATCACGAACGCTTTGAAAATTAAACAACAAAGTCCGGAAACACAGGTATTCGTGTTGAACCGGGATATTATGGCATACGGATTTAAAGAGCAATATTATACAAAAGCCAGGGAAGCAGGCGTGCTTTTCCACCGATACGAACAAGAATCTGAACCAGAGGTGAAGATCGGAGAAAAAGCGCTAACAATCGAATGGCCCGACCCAGGATTGCCCGGTAAACTGGCGATCGATGCCGACCTCCTTGTGTTAAGTACTGGGTACTTGGCAAATGAAGATAACAAAGCAATTGCGAAAATGCTTTCCATTCCTCTTACTGAGGATGGTTTCTTCAAAGAGGTTGATACAAAATTCCGTCCTGTAGACGTTATCAAGGATGGTGTATTTATTACCGGACTGGCAAACGCACCCCGTAGTCTTGCGGAGAAAATCGTGGAAGCCGAGGCGGCTGCGCAGCGTGCCGCTAACATGCTTTCGCGAGAGCAGCTGAAATCGGGCAGGGTTATCTCCGAAGTCGATAAGCGGCGCTGCAGCTGCTGCGGTCTATGCGTAGAGGCTTGCCCGTTCGATGCCCGCAGCCTGGACCTGGATGAGCATTATGCGGTCGTTGATGAAACGCTCTGCCAGGGTTGTGGCATGTGCGTATCGGTCTGTCCGAACGACGCTGCTAAGATGAAGGGGCAGAAAGAAAAACAGGTCTTCTCAATGATTAACGTAGGAATTTAATATTGTTTGTCAATTGTAACTTTATTATTGATATTTTCTCCGAAGGAGCATAGTATGGCTGAGACAAAAGAACAGTTCGAACCAAAGATTATTGGATTTTTATGCAACTGGTGCACGGCATCGGCGGCTGACCTCGCCGGCACAACGCGTGCGCAGTACCCGCCCAACATGCATCCCATACGGGTCATGTGCAGCGGCACTGTCGACCCGATGTATGTGCTCAAAGCGCTTCTTTCGGGCGCGGACGCGGTCATGATAGGTGGCTGTCATCCGGGCGACTGCCATTATGTTTCCGGTAACTACAAAGCCCGCCGCAAGATAGCCATGCTAAAACAGATATTTAAATCGCTGGGACTGGATGAGAACCGTATCTGGCTGCGCTGGATTAGCGCCAGTGAAGGTCCGGAGTTCGCCAAGTTTATTCGGCAAATTACTGAAGAAACACGTAAACAAGGACCCAGCCCGATGGCGAGCGATTGGACAGTATAGGAGACGAGAATGACTAAGAGTGCAACATTGGAAGTCAAGGACGGCAAAGTACGGCAAGCCATCAATGGCTTTCTTAAGGACCTCTTTACCAAAAAGGTGGTCGATGCGATGCTGGTACCTGTTGCGCACCCGTCAGGTAAAAACGTCGTGCAGTCCCTGATAAGCGACCCGGCAAACATTGACAAAGCTGATGTCTACGCGCCCGTGATGCCTGTAAACTCGGCGAAAATCGTTCAGCAAATGACACGACTGACACCTACCGACCGCAAAACCGCGGTGGTCATCCGTCCGTGCGAGATGCGGGCTGCTGTCGAGCTCATAAAGCTTAAGCAAATTCAACCTGACAATTTACTATTTATCAGTGTAGATTGTCCGGGTGCGTATTCAGTTAAAAGCTATCCCAAATTCACTGCCGATAAGAAGACTTCCGATGATTTCGTAAAAACTGGATTCAAATGGGCTGAAGATACTAATCTAAGAGCAGGCTGCCAGATTTGCGAATATCCATACCCGCTGACCGCCGACATTACCATCGGGATGTACGGTCTTGAACCGGGCAAAGCAATCCTCCAGGCAAATACCACCCAGGGTGAAGCAGCATTAAAGACGCTCGGATTTGCCATCGATACAGATAGCGAACTCGCCAAGAAACGTGAAGCTGCGCTGGCAAAATTAGCAGCTGATTTGAAAGAACGCCGTAAGAAGTTTTTCGCAGAGGTGAAGAAAGAACTCGGCGGCATCGACAAACTGATGCAGGTATTTGCTTCTTGTATAAAATGCCAGAACTGCCGGCAGGCATGCCCAATTTGCTACTGCCGCGAGTGTGTTTTTATCTCGCCGACTTTCGAACTGGAATCGGATAAATACCTGCGACAGGCTGAGAAGAAAGGCAGCATCCGTATGCCGGCTGACACCCTTCTCTTCCACCTGACGAGAATGAACCATATGGGTAACTCGTGTGTTGGCTGCGGCGCCTGCGAAGAAGCCTGCCCTAACGATATCCCATTGGTAAAGCTATTCCAACTTATAGGCTCGGAAGCGCAGGAACTTTTCGGTTATGTACCTGGACGCAATGCAGAAGAGCCTCTCCCCGCCTCCACTTTCCGCGAGAAAGAATTCGAGTGGATTGGTGAGAAATGACAATACAATTAATTACAGACAAAGGCACAGAAAAGAGTAACCCTGCCTTCTATAAAGAAGTGATGGAACGGAGTAAAGCGCACTTAGAAAAGTGCTACCAGTGCATTGCCTGCAGCTCCGGGTGTCCGGGTGCTTACCAGATGGACTATCCACCACACCAGCTTCTTAGGATGGTGCAACTGGGTATGAAAGACCAGGTACTTAACAGCAACACTTTCTGGATCTGCCTTAGCTGCGAGACATGTGCTACCCGCTGTCCTAATGACATCGAGATCGTACTTGTAATGGACACGCTGCGCGAAATGGCACTGGCCGAAGCTAGAAAAGGGACTACTAAACTGCCCGTTTTTCATTCCACATTCTTAAACATGGTCAAAATGTTCGGCAAGGTGTATGAAATAGGTTTGATACTGATATTCATGATCCGCAGCGGGAACATATTTAAGTTAAAGGACTTGATAACGAGAGATGCGCCGCTGGGCGTAAAAATGTTTATGCGCGGCAAACTCGCCATATTACCGCCCAAAGTTAAAGGAAAGGCACAAATCAAACGCATCTTCCAATTATCCAGTAAGACAGGATAGATTATGGCAAAGATAAAATACGGTTATTATCCCGGATGTTCACTGGAATCGACTGCAAAAGAGTACGACCTATCGATGCATGTCACTGCCAAACTCCTTGATGTGGACTTAGCAGAACTGCACGACTGGAATTGCTGTGGTGCCTCTTCGGGACACTGCACCAATTATGAACTTTCGTTAGCGCTACCGGCTCGTAACCTGGCGATTGCGGAAAAAGCTGGTTTGAATGTAGCAGTGGCATGTGCCGCCTGTTATCTCCGCTTCAAACAAACTAACCACGATCTGAAGAAAAATGAAGCTCTCCGAAAAAAGGTCGAAGAGCTTATCGAGATGCCGTACAAAGGCAATGTTGAAGTTAAACACTTGCTGGAGGTCTTCGCAAGAGAAGTAGGACTGGACGAGGTCAAGAAACGGGTCAAGAAACCACTCAAGGGCTTGAAGTTAGCTGCATACTACGGCTGCTACCTGGTACGACCGCCAGATATCACGCAATTCGATAATCCCGAACAACCAATGTTAATGGACAATCTACTTGCGGCTATCGGCGCCGATCCTGTGGACTACACTCACAAAGTCGAATGCTGCGGCGGAAGCTTGCTGCTTGGGCGGATTGATATTGTACAAAAACTGGTCAATGACATTTGCGAAGCGGCGCTGGATGCGGGAGCGCAGGCAATCGTCACCGCCTGTCCGCTTTGCATGGCAAACCTGGATACCAGACAACCGAAGACAAAGGTACCTATTATTCATTTCAGTGAGTTGACCGGCCTGGCACTTGGCGCCGAACCGAAACAATACAATATATGGTTAAAGAAACATATCAATAGTCCGATACCGATTTTGAAATCGAAGGGGCTAATATAACAAAAATTCGAAACTCGAATATCGAAATACGAAACAAATCCGAATACAAAAATACAAAAACGGAGAAACAAAAAGACCACAAGATTGTCGTTCAGAGCGAAGAGAAGAATCCAGTATTTAGCTCGGAAAGACATTAAGAAAGAGTAAAAGTAACACAAAATCTGAAGCGGTCTTAGAATAGCAAAGAGAGGGCAGTCACGATGACACAAGCAGCAGTAGCACCATATCAGGATGCAATCGATATTATCAAAGAAGAGGGCGGCGAAATTTGTAAGCTCTGTTACCAGTGCGGTACTTGCACGGCAACCTGCCCGTGGAACCTGGTCAGGAGCTTTATGGTCCGGAAGGCAATGCACCAGGCACAGCTTGGCGTTGTCGACTTTGAGAGCGAGGACATGTGGCTCTGCGTCACCTGTAAATGGTGTGTCGAGCGCTGTCCGCGTGGTGTTGAAATCATCGATGTCTGGCGTTCATTCCGACGGGCAATCGTCGAAATGGGCATTGCCGGCATACCTGATTCTATCCGCTTTACTCAGAAGAACATCTCCGGCGTCGGCAATCCCCAGGGTGAAGACCGCAATAAGAGAACCGACTGGGCTAAAGATGCCGGTGTAAAGACTTTCACCAAGGGTATGGATGTTCTATTCTTCCCGTGCTGCTACAATGCCTACGATCCCAAGTTAATTCGAGTGGCTAAAGCGACTGCCAAGGTATTTGAGAAAGCCGGCGTCACCTTCGGAATCATGGGTAATGAGCAGAACTGCTGCGGTGAAAGCATCCGCAAAGCCGGCGCGGAAGAGACTTTTAAAAGTCTTGTCAAAACTAATATCGAAAACTTTAATAAGCTAGGTGTTCAGAAGATTGTCGTAACTTCACCCCACTGCTACCACACTCTGAAGAACGAGTATGCTGAGCTCGGTGGCAAGTTCGAAGTACTGCACCTTTCGCAATTCCTTGCCCAGCTCATCAAAGAAGGTAAAATCAAACCGACCAAAGAAATCAAGAAAGTTGTCACGCTGCACGACTCCTGCTACCTGGGCCGTCATAATAAAGTTTACGATGAGCCGCGGTTTGTTTTGAAAAGTATCCCGGGCATTCAATTGGTAGAAATGTACAACAACCGGGAGAACGGCTTGTGCTGCGGTGGAGGCGGCGGCAGAATCTGGGCAGAAACCAAGAAAGGTGAACGCTTCTCCGACATGCGAATCGACCAAGCAATCGAAGCTAAGGCCAATGTGCTCGCTGCAGCGTGTCCTTACTGTATGGCAAACTTCGAGGACAGCGTTACGACTATGGATAAAGGCAGTGTTCTCGAGGTCAAGGAAATCGTCGAACTGGTAGCAGAATCGCTTTAGTCATATCTATAATGTTGCTTTAAGACGGTCGGTCGATCTTTTACAATCGACCGACCTTTTTCTTATTTTTCGTCCTCGATCTGATCGGGGATCAACATAAATTTCCAGGATTCCATTCTGAACATCGTGAAGAATCTCCGTCACCACCAACCAGGTAAGGGACTATCTACTGATGTGTAGGTCACCATGTTTCATATTTCGTGCTTAGTATTTACAATTTCAATCTGTTAAGATTATATTGCCATGCCTGTTAAAGTAGTCGTCACTAATAGAAAAGCTTTCCATGAATACAACATTATCGAGACTGTTGAAGCCGGTATCGCGCTCACTGGGTCGGAGATTAAATCTGTGAGAGCTGGCAAGGTCAGCCTTGGCGATGCTTATGTAAAATCGGAAGGTAAGCAGATGTGGCTATATAATGCCCATATTGCGCGATACGACGCCGCCAGCTACATGGGACACGACCCTGTACGCCCCCGCAGGCTTCTCCTTCACCGCAAAGAAATCATGAACTTCACCTCGCAATCGGTACAGAAAGGCTTTACACTTATACCGCTTAGATTGTATATTAAAGATAGCTACGCAAAACTCGAAATTGCCCTCGCTAGAGGTAAACGGCAATTCGATAAACGTGAAGCAATCGCCGAACGCGAGAGTAAGCGGAAATTAGACCGGGTAATCAAGACCAGACCTGCTACCCGAAAATAAATACCTTTGAGTTTTCTTCAAGTTTAGTATTTCGATATTCGAATTTCTGATCCCCGCCTTTGCGGGGACATGCTTCTCCTGACATTTGGGGACGCGTGGTTCGACAGAGGAGGTTGGCGACAGAGCTGCAAGCCGAGGTGCCGTTGCCCTCGTAAAACTGATGGCAAAAAACAAATGCTGAAGAACCAGTATTAGTTGCCGCTTAATTAATTAAGTGACACGTTCACCCCACCCCTCCCCCGACGGGATGGGAGTGGGCGAAGAAAAGTCGGGGTGCCACTACCCTGACGCCGGTATGGGTGGTTTAAGCAAAATCCGGCTTACCTGACAGAACTCGGTCGGCAGAGGTCTGGCAGGTGAAACAAAGAGCCGACTAAGCTTGTAGTAAACTCTGAGCGGTCTCTTCTGGACGGGGAGTTCAACTCTCCCCCGTCTCCACCAGATCAACCGTAGCCTCCGGAACCGGGGGCTTTTCGCTCTCCCCGTCCAACTTGGCGGGGGAGTACATTTTCAATGCGTCCACCAGTTGACCCATCGGATACTTGATGTAGCGACTCCCTACGCCGGGCACCGCATCCCGGATTAAACGCATCGCCAGCAGCTCATCTTTGCTTGCCACCGTTACCATCGTGGCGAAGGTACGCCGCAGGTCATGTCCGGTGAAGCCTTCAATTCCCGCCCTTTTGAACAGCCTCTCCACCAACTGGGACATGCCGTCTTCTCCCAGCGGTCGCTTCTTTCCTTGGCGAGCAAATCGTGAAACAAAAAGATGGTCACCGGGAGCAAGACCTGCCGCCATCTGTTTTAGTAGACCTTGGGTCTGCGGAAGCACCGGAGCCAATTCTTCACGCTCCTTGCCGTGACACAAGATCGCATCGTCACTGATCTCAGCCACATCTACCGCCAGGATTCGCCTCACCTCTATCTGCCGCCAGCCATGACCGAGCATTAAATCGAGAGCCACTCTCTCGCTCAGTGTCTGCGGCATCTGGATGAGCAACCGGATCTGATTCCATGATAAAGTCTTTATCATTTTTTGGGTGATTTGCGGCCTCTCCAGGTTTTCCAGCGGATTACCCGGGAGATTAAATGACCGGACAGCGTGATTATAGAGCATATTGAGCAGGTCCTGATGGTTGCGACGATGCCGCCCGCTCTCGCCACCAAAACGGGAGAGGTATTCCAGTATCGCATCTACCTTTTCCGGCAGAAAGGGAAATTGTTGTGCGAACTGGTTAAAACGCTTTTCATAAGTGGTTAACGAGCTGTCTTTGACGCGCTTATTTTTCTTATGCTTCAACAAACTGAGGATAACATCCCTGGTAGGTATCCGGGAAGGACTAATATCCGGAATTAAGCTCCCGCTAGTCTTAAAAAAGTGCCCAAGGTTAGCACCCGCGCGCGGTTCCGGTATGCCCTGTGAAGGATCCTTGTCGCCAGGCGTCGTAATTTTCCGGTCTTGCAGAAAGCGATCCCGCGGGCGCGTCTTTACGATAGGGGAAAGTATGGCAAATGCATCCAACGTTAATCCGGACTCATTTACTCTACGTCTATGCTGGCTTTTTTGAAGATTAATTAGAGTATTATCAATCATTTTCTGAGGTATCCGGTATGAGCCACTTTCAACGGTTCGGTGAATTCTTGAGAATAAGTCCTTTTCTTTCATATTTAGCGGTCTGGATTTCCTCCGTAGTCTATCGGCTAAGGTTTCTTGCATGTGCTCTTCAGAACTGGGATTAACACTATCAGCTGCGTTTAGTTGTTCTTCCATTCCCATATCCCTCCATATTTATTTCAGGAGCCTGCTGAATCTCCAAGTCAGCAATATTACTTCAATAGTCTTTAATTGATTGCATATATCAGAAGTAGTAAGCTACCGTTCCTGGCATTACCTTAATAGCTACCTATCATTTTCGCTATTATACCAAATTATTGTTGACAATACTAGATAATAAATATACAATTTCTATATAATAACGTTATTATTATCGCATAATTGAATATTTTATATCATTAATTACTCGAAACTGCTAAAGGAGGCATACTGTGCTGGAAATGAATAAAGAAACAAAGGAAAAAATGAGACGGTATTTTATCAACAGCGATCCATTTCTCTGGAACGTTCTTAAGAACAGGAATAAAAAAGGAAGACTGAGTGAACTAAAAGAGATGGGTTTCCTGAAGAACTATTCTGAAGGTAGCAATTTTACTTATGGCAAGATAAATCAAGACCTGTTGGTAGAACTTGGCATTGAAGGAATATTGAAACGTATCGTCATAAAACGAGTCAAAGACCTATTCAAATCCGATATACTCCAGTATTTCCGCCGATGCTGGGAGCAGGGGCAAACGCCAACCCTTGATTATCTAAAAAGGCAGAGACTTTACAGGAAACACCATCTTACTAACGATGCCACGTTAGAAGAAGGTTGGGCAAAATTTCGTGTATCCGGGTATAAAGAACCAGCATTTGTCTTCTTCCAGATCGACACAAGATATGACTTCGTTGAACGCTGGACGGTTTTCGCCGGGCTGTGGTTTGAGGAGATCGAGCCACTTTTTGACTCAGCAAAGTAATGCACCTTATGAGGAGATTGGGAATGACAGAGAAAAAAATTACAGTTCGGGGATTATTAACTGAAGATAACAGAAAGCGATTAGCTGACCTGCTGCTCAATAATAATATTCAGAATATGGTCGTTATTTACCGGAAGGAGAATTATTTTCAGTGTGATACAAGTGAAGAAGCAGTTGCCACTACTATCGGCATGCTTGATATGGCAAAGACCTTGGTGATGAACGATTGGCTTTGCCAAGACATATACAAAGATGATAATCAAGATAGTGAAGCGGAATCTTCATAAAGAGATACCCATGGTAAACACCTCATTCCAAATTATTTATGTGGAGAACCAATTAATCTTTCCACCATCCCATAATCGCCTGTCCGGCAAGTGGCTGGGAATCTTGTATTTTTAAAAATCACCGATCAAAAGACGAAATAGAAATACCTAACAGAAATTCGGATGGTGTATTGTCAAATCAAAAGAAAAGTCGTTGAAACATTAATTGAGAAATTGATACATTGGTGGCAATTAAGGATCCAACAGTGAACGATAAGAATTCTGTTAGTGACCATTAAGGACCACATGAGAGTCGCTTAATGGGGGGTTAAGAAGCCAATAAGAGCCAAATAAGAGTACTTTTTGAGCGTAGATACTGTATCAATGAAGAAAAGAACGCCAGGGCGCGCCTCTACTACAAAGAAAATTAAACGATTATTTACCCCGGGAAAGGGTAGATATATGCATGGATTGTACCCAGAAGAATATTTTCGTTCGTTTTGGCTCAGTCGCCACGCCACTACTTGTGTGTTTGTAATTGCCCGCATGAGAGGCCTTAACAAAAAAGCAATGTTAGAAGAGTTCGTCGAAGATGGAGTCAGGAAATACATGCGGGAATTGGTTAAAAAGGATCTTGATGCGCTTGCTACACCAGAAGGACGCGCCGCACAAGCAGAACGCATCCGGTTTTACCTGGAGTTACACCGAATTTGCAAAGAAATGGGCTGGAATTACAAAAACGTCAGGAAACTGTTTTAGCAACCTCGCCGAAATTTATTTCTTGCCAGGTGTGAGTTGATTTCCAAGTAGTGGCAAAAACTCGAGATCGATGATGACTTTTCGTAGAATATTTACGGGAGTATGAGAGATTCAAACCGGTTATTCAAGAAACTTTTTTTTTATACTCTTTTAAAGCTCGTCTTATATCTGGCTCCACCTCTTCAGCCAAGTACCAAAGATACTCCACTTTGTCTCCGATATATTCTATTACTATCCGCTGAAGTGCCATGCCAATACTCAACACGCTCGTTCCCTCTCGAATTTTCCTAATGCCATCCTTAAACTCAGCCTCGGTGATAGTTCCCGAGCATCTCTCAAAACACAGTTCTTCAAAGGTCTTCGCTATTGGACCTCTTCTTTTTTTTGGGCGTCATCCTTTGAGCTCCCAAAAACAACTTCTATTGATATTTGGCCAAGAAATCCTGTACATGGTAATTAGTCCAGACATATTTCTTGAGAATCGGTTTTTTAAGAACGATTCCTTCCAGAGTCGTGCATCTGCTTAGTGCACGCCTATATCAATAACAAGGGAGCAGCGCAGTCTGGTTTAGCGCGCAGCGTTCGGGACGCTGAGGTCGGAGGTTCAAATCCTCTCTCCCCGACCATTTTGTCATGGTTTGTTTGGGCGAATTCAATTGTGCATCACTCCCATGAATTTCATTGTAAGTATAGCTTTATTCAAAGTCAATCAGAACGTACGACTATTTGCTGACAACTATTTACCTTTTGTACGAGAATACATAGCGAGTTGTAAAAATATTTACGCGAATCACCTAACGCGGGCGATACCATAGACAAACAGCGGTTTCCTAATCTGTGGCTAGACGTGCCAGCTGGTGTTTTCACGTCCAAACCCGTGCTATTAAGTCTTACGACTCCAACCGGTTTTAATCGTAAGGTACCGACCAGTGTCGTTCAGTGTCATTCTGTCCATTAGCAAATTATTAGCAAAAAATACACACGTTTTATCTTGTTTATTAATGAAGGTGGTGATGATGTTAATAGGCAGTGGTTTTCCTAATGCTGGGTCACTTGGATCAACCAGTAACATTGCGTTCTAATTCAAGCCGGGGATGGCATTTGGACTTTTGGAATTTGGAGAAGGAGAAACGAAAGCCCCTTGTCTTTCAACTTGGGGCTCTCTTTGTACTTATGGTTGGGGAAGGGTGGGTTGATTCTTGTTACTTGGTTATTTGTACTTCCCGCCATCGGCGGGTTTAGTACATTCCTTCCATACCACCCATGCCACCACCTCCGCCGGGCATTGCAGGGGCATTCTCTTTCTCAGGAATGTCGGCAACCAATGCCTCGGTGATGAGCACCATGCTGGCGATACTGGCAGCATTCTGTAATGCAGACCGGACAACTTTGGTCGGGTCGATGATACCCTTCTCAATCATGTTGCCGAACTCATCTTTCTCCGCATCGTAGCCAAAGCCTTTCTTGGATTTCTTTACGGCATCGATAATGACTGAGCCGTCCTTGCCGGCATTGGTGGCAATCCAGCGGATAGGTTCTTCCACCGCCTTGCGGATAATGTCAATGCCGATTGCCTCATCGCCTTCCATCTTGATCTTGTCAAGTACGGGTAAGGCATTCAGCAAACCGACACCGCCGCCGGGCAGAATGCCTTCCTCAACTGCGGCGCGGGTAGCGGACAGGGCATCCTCAACGCGATGCTTCCGCTCTTTGAGTTCAACTTCGGTTGCAGCGCCGACTTTAATCACGGCCACGCCACCGGAAAGTTTCGCCATACGCTCCTGGAGCTTCTCGCGATCGTAATCGGAGGTGGTCTCTTCAATCTGCGCTTTGATTTGCTTGATTCTGGCTTTGATATTGGCCTCGGAACCCTTACCCTCGACAATGGTCGTATTGTCCTTGTCGGCGCTCACGCGGCGGGCGCGTCCCAGGTCCTCGACGGTCACGGACTCCAGCTTGCGGCCGACTTCCTCGGAGATGACTTTGCCACCTGTCAGGACAGCGATGTCATCGAGCACTTCCTTGCGCCGATCACCGAAACCGGGGGCTTTGACTGCCAGGACGTTCAGAGTACCGCGAAGCTTATTGACAACGAGAGTCGCCAGGGCTTCGCCATCGACATCCTCGGCGATGATGATCAGGTTCTTGGAGGTCTTCAGGATTTTCTCCAGCGCCGGCAAGACATCTGCTACGGCAGATATCTTCTTATCGGTAATCAGGATGTAGGGGTCTTCGATGACGGCTTCCATTTTGTCGGCATTGGTAATGAAGTAGGCGCTGATGAAACCGCGATCAAACTGCATACCTTCGACAAACTCGGTCTCGTAGGTAATGCCCTTCGACTCTTCAACGGTAATGACGCCATCCTTACCGACCTTCTCCATGACTTCGGCAATCAAGTCGCCGATTTTCTTATCTTTGGCAGTGATGGTGGCAACCTGGGTGATTTGCTCCTTACCCTTGACTTCTGTGGAAGCCCGCTTCAGTTCAGCTATAACCGCATCGGTAGCCAAAGCGATGCCCCGTTTCAGTGCCTGTGATTCCGCACCAGCGGCGATGTTCTTGAAGCCCCGGGTGATAATAGCATGAGCTAATATCGTAGAAGTAGTTGTGCCATCACCGCAGTCATCATTAGTCTTGCTGGCGGCTTCTTTAACCATCTGAACTCCCATATTCTCAAATGGGTCGGGCAGTTCAATATCTTTCGCAATTGTAACGCCATCATCAATGACAGACGGCGCGCCCCATTTTTTATCAAGAGCTACACAGTGTCCCTTGGGACCGAGAGTCACTCTGACAGCCTCTGTCAGGGTATCCACCCCTTTTTTCAGGGCGTGCCTGACGTCTTCACCGAATATAATTTGTTTTGCCATTGCTTCCTCCTGTTAACAGTAAATATAAGTTTATTTCTTGCTGACTTTTCTGGCGAGAATATCACTTTCCCGCAGGATGATCAGTTCTTCGTCATCAATTTTAATTTCAGAACCGCCATACTTGGAGTATATGATGGTGTCACCGACCTCAACATCCATCGGTATACGTTTGCCTTCATCAGTCATTCTGCCGGGTCCGATAGCGACGACTTTGCCTTCCTGCGGTTTCTCTTTAACCGTGTCAGGAATGTAGATACCGCTTTTTGTTTTTTCTTCTACCTGGGTTGGTTTCACAACCAGGCGGTCACCCATTGGTTGTAGTTTAACAGCCATGCTGGTTCTCCTATATCAACTCACTTAATTAGCAGTCTCTTGAGGCGACTGCTAATTAATAATAGTCTACATTCTAATCTAAAGCAACTCCATTCAGTGCTAATCCTATCAAAGGATCGGCCGCGCACAAACATAACGGCCGGTTTCTTTTCAACCTTTCTGTTTCTATTAGGAACCGCCAACTCTACGCTGGTTTTCCGAGCCGCCTTAATGATCCCAGCGTTCTGATAAAAAGGTGCGCTAAATTTCACGTCTGAACCCTGAGCGTATATCATTACGGCTAAAAAGGAACGATTTAAATAACAGCACTTTAACAACTGAATAGTGAATGCAGTTAGTTGTAATAGGAATATGGAACCATTATTACCCATTGCACAAACATCGGGATGTTATGAACAACGTACCCCTGAAATATTTTGGCTTTAAGATATGCGTAAATATGCCCGCTAGTCATCGGAATGTTTGATTCAAGTGTATTATGACCAATCTTCTGGCAAGCGATCATTGAGTATTATGCCAATATCCAGCCATCGAGCCATTTAGGACATGAAGGTGTTCTTATGGCGTTGTTCTTCCTCCTCTTTTATGTCCTTAGGCGCCTGGTACCAACTACCTTTCATTCTTTGTACTCTGCGTTTAATCAGAAAACGTTCCGTGTTGTCTGGGTTGAAATCTACCGCATCCGGCGACAGAGGCGGGGCAGAAGACATTCTCTTTATTTCTTCAATAGTAGGAGAGACTGCCGGTTTATCTGCAACACTTGCCTCTTCCTTCTTACCCCACTTTGGGAGTAATTCGCCCCAGAGCCTCCTTACAATGCTGGTGCCGATTGCGTGTGGATCGTCGGCAAACGAATAAATCCCTTTGTTCCGTTCGCTATCAGGTAATTTGGAGTAATAATCATTAAGTTCACCAAGCCCGCTTTTTAATTCGGGACCCCATACAAATGCTTGTTCGGCACGCATGAATAAGCTTGCACATTTTTCATGTAATCGATCGGACGAGACAAACATCATGCAAAAGGGAAGATAGAATAGGTAGGCGATATCGATTCTACTCGAAGGACGCTCATTTGAAATTAAATTTGCCGCAAGAGCTATCTTGTAAAACAATATTACTTTTAGAACGTGCGCCGCGTATGGCGCATATTGTACGAGGGGCGGATGATTGGCGTTCATCCAACGTTCAAGTATTTGACTATGAAGACCTGATGGAACATTCAGGGACACAAGCGCCAACTTCATGCGTGCAGCAGGTCTAGACCTGCGCGCAACCACGCCTTCAGCTAGTCGCTTGGCATCCTCCAACGTCTTACAGCACGCAGCATCGATATCCAGCATACGTACTTCCTTTGCCACTGCCTTTGAATCGAACGCTGATAGCGAACTCCTCCAAGCTTTAGCATAGAGACGTTCAACCTCCATAAATTCGCGGTTTTGCCATCGTGCAAATGCCTCAGCCTCCGGTGATGGTTCAAACACTGCGCCACTCTTTCCATCAGTCTTTACTAACTGCCCCCCGGCAAGCGGAATTTGACCAGTCATTGGCACTCCGCGACCGAATAAATCCGCGGTACATAATTCTGTATGGTGAGCGCAGGGCATTCCATGCATCTCTGGGAACTTGTCAGCTATTATCTTGACTTCATCCTCCGCAGTGCGCCCTTTCTGCGGGGATTTTTCTAGGTCTGCCATCGTCTCCACATAGAAAAGCGGGCAAACATTTGTCAAAAAGAAATGGTCAAACCAAACAGATTCATCCACGCTCAGAGACTGTAAAAATGACTTGTCGAAAAGCGTAATCGGTCCCATAGTTACTTCTAGCCCGCCTTATTATGTCCCGTGACACCTTTTAAGGCAACACCTAACGGATTAGTAGGCAGGGAGCGACTTGACATCTCACAGATTTTCATTCACTTATACTTCTTAAGCCCTTCCTACAATGCTTTATTTTACTTCCTACTCTAACCAACCACAACCGAGAAGAACCTCGCTCAGTTTTGTTGTCTCCATTGCTTCTCTTTGGTCAAAAACCGATCTGATGGAGCTGGACTCTCTTATCAATAACTACGAGACTGAACTCTTTATAAAAAAGACAGCTTGCAGGACAATCGTGGAAGCAAAAGAGCATAAATTCAAGAATAACGCCTCATAAATGCATTGAGAAAGACCTAAGGTTCCTTTATTTATTACCACTTCCTATACACAGAACAGAATGAAGACTACCGCGGATAAAATGACCTGCTAGTTATCTACCCCAAAGGTTCGCATGTTATGTTATAATGCCCATTGCACCAGGTACGATAATCATGAGAGTTGAGGTGCATTGACATGTCGAAAGATGAAATACTAGAAATAATAAACCAATTTAATATTTATCAAGCAAAAAACCCGAGGTCATTGATGACAAACTTTAAGGAATCGAATGCTTTAATTAACTTCATTTCGGCTACGCCACGTTCTTTTAGGTCTTTGGTATATGATAACAAGGAAACAAGAAACTATCTACTCAAATTAGTGAGGCTTATTTTTGATTATGGCTACTGGAGAGGGATAACTACACCAGAGGATACTTCAGAGCCTCGATTATACCAATACATGCAGGATAGAGATGTTCTTATAGAATTTATGAGGGTGAAAATGCCATCAACCTTGATGGCATCTATACTTGATAACCATAACGCCATCGAGCAATTTACGAAATTACAAAATGATTGTTTCAACTTTGGTGTTGAAAAAGGGAAAGCTGCAAGGTTATAGTCCCTTTACCACATGTACAACTTCGGTTGAGCAAAATATTGGCATGAGTTTGCCAAACTCCACTTTGTGTTATAATAACAACCCACCTGAATAAATGGGGGTAAATGGCAATGGCAGACTCTAACAATAACCCAGAAGACAATATCGAGTTGTTATGCCAGCGGTTCGTTGATTGGGTTGCTTTACCGAACCCGGATAAAATGGAGTTAGCAAAGCAGGTAATATATCAGGTCTCGGAGTATTATACCCAGACAATAAAAGATGTAGATTACAAAGTTTTTCGCTCAGAGATAGCGGCTTTACGTCTTGAGCTGTTCTTACTTGCTTGCGATGAGCATTTTAAGAATGTAGAGAAGTCTATAAAATTATGCACTATAATGAGACACTACCTCGAACAAAGGGGGAGACTCGACCTATGGGAAGTAATGGGTGATTACAACTTCGCATTAGAGGAGTCAAAATACCTTCCCATTAAAACACAAAAAGCTAGAGAAAAAAACATTGTCGATTTTATTGAGCAAAGGAATAACTTAATTAAAAAATGGCACACTGGCGAAATAGATATCCGCTGCATAGTCCGGGTAGTAAATCGAATGGGAGTCGATACCCACAAGTGGGATTCTATCGGAACAAAGAGGTTGGCAGCTAAACTGGCACAACGCCTTGAGGCTGGTTCACATAGTAATGTTCCTATCGTATGGTACCCCGAAGGTCAGTTGGGACTGGCATCTGTTATCAATGGAACGTACAATGGGGGAAAATCCTTTATTGTTTCTCATGCAAAATATGATGAAGAAAAAGCTCCAATTCTCGCACAAGGATACCAGATTTCGGCTTTATTTGAAGAAAAAGAAGCCTTGAACTACCTTATAGACCGGGAATCTGAATGGCTTCATAGTGCACATTATAGAGATGATGGCTCAGGATATGGTTTACTCTGGGATTGGTGGTTCTCAAAGTTTGAAAAGTAGGGATTCCCCGGAAATAGTTTTACTCAAAGATAATGAATGGGCAATAATCGATGCAGAGCCTTGCCGAGTTATTGATTTTACCGCTTTCGCTTTTATTAACAACGATAAAATTGAGAATGCAGGTGTTTCAATGCCATATTGTGTAGTAAAGATAGAATGCAAGAAATTATCAGGGATAGTAACTGGATACATCACACATAGAATAGATTTTGCGAATCTGTGGAAGGTGTTTAAGGAAAGAGGATTAAACTCAAATGAGGAAGTCCTAATGTGGTGGACAAAGCAGCACTATAAGAGTAGACTTTCAGGCTTTTTATCACAGACACAGCCAAAACTTGTTATCCACATTTGCCACAAGGGGGCATATGAGGAATGGACTAACTCATCCTACAGGGGAACAGGAGAAGCAGGGTTCAATAAATGGTTGGATGCGGTTTCACCGATTTTAGAGTTGAAACCAGAGGTAATAGATTTTCTATAAATATTAGCACCTTCCCATAATATCATCTGAGATGGTTACTACAGGGAGCTATCCAAGAAAGATGAGTAATGAATATAAGCAATCTACAGCTGAACTCCAGCAACATCTTAAGGACACAATACAAGCACTAGAGCTTTCAATAGATGCACTTAACAAAGGATATGAGGGGGAGGCTAAAAGGCTTGCCGCTGCTATCAGAGTTCTTGTCTATGACACAAGTATTTCAAAGTCTATACTAGGGCAACTCGGGCAAAAAAACATACCGTTCTACGATACGTCTTTACCCTACAACCCGAAAAGTATTATGCCCTATATAGGGCTTACTGCTATCAACCTCACCAAACAGGGAGCTACCTATATAGCACTGTTGGATAATTTGCCTCCTGAGAGTCCCCCCCACTGGGTAGATTTTAATGAGTGGTGGAACAGAGTGATTTTCATCGACAAGAACGCTAATGAGACGAGCCGTAAGGATTTAATACTTGCAGTGGCTAATAAAGATGGTGGTGCCCATGTTGACCCTGTGCTTGATGAAAAATATGCAAATCTTTCAAGACGCAACTCACTCGCTTGTTGGTTCTCAAACCCAAGAGTAGATGTCCCACTAGGTGGCCCCGAGAAGGCGACTGTTAGGCAAATTGCACATGAGGTATTGAAATCACTTAATCCCACCATGCCAACTATGAAGCCCGATGTAGAAGGCACACTTATGATAGGTGCCCAAGCCGAGGTGAAAGATAAGCAGTCATTAATACCAAAAGTTGGGCGTAATGACCCATGTCCTTGTGGCAGTGGGAAGAAATATAAGCGGTGTCATGGAAAGTAGATAATATGGAGTCCAGACAAGGGATGTCCATGGCAGCCAAGGATTTTCCTGTTTATTTCTTATTGAAACCATACTAAAACGTTCCTTTGTTTGCCGGTAGCGACACGCTCAGGCTGCAGGCGTGGAATTGGGCGGACGTTTTTTGGTTGTCATTTTAGTCATTTGTAAACTCATTCTTCAGATATCACAAAATCTAAATTGTTAGTGGTGAACCCTTCGGCTGCGTATTTCGGTGAAATCGGCCGCTTGTTCGGAATGAAACCGGCCGGGTGTTCGGCGAAATCGGCCACCCCTTGTTAAATGAGTGGCGCCGGACTAAGATACCAGTTTAACTCAGCTA
>Ga0315281_10005323_pt1 | contig 18452 bp, 5 predicted proteins | sample YL17G07_0_MG_FD_204540 | JGI IMG/M metagenome (GOLD analysis project Ga0315281, IMG submission 204540) | Sediment microbial communities from Yellowstone Lake, YNP, Wyoming, USA - YL17G07_0 | ecosystem: Environmental > Aquatic > Freshwater > Lake > Sediment | place: USA: Wyoming | collected...
GGTCATTTCGCGGTGACCGTCGAGGTGGGGCCGCCCCGCGGGCCGGATGCGGACGCTTTCATGCGGAAGGCCCGTCCGCTCCGCGGCATCGCCGACGGGTACAACGTGACCGACAATCAGACCGCCGTGGTCAGGATGTCGAGCATCGCCGGGTCCAGATTGCTGCTCGAAGCGGGCATGGAGCCGGTCATGCAGATGACCTGCCGGGACCGGAACCGGATCGCCATTCAGTCGGACTTGCTGGGGGCGTCCGCCCTCGGGGTCCGCAACTGCCTCGTCATTTCCGGCGATCACCAGAAAGCGGGGGCGGGGGGCAAGCTGAAGGGACACCCGGGGTGCAAGAACGTGTACGACGTGGACTCGGTGCAGTTGCTCTCGATAATCAAGGGGCTGCGCGATGACGCCGTTCAAGAGGGAGGAGACCCGATATCCCCGGCGGCGCCCTTCCTGATCGGGGCGGCGTGGACGCCGTTAAGCCCCCCCCAGGAGTTCAGGATCGTCCGGCTGGCCAAGAAGATAGACGCCGGGGCGGACTTCATCCAGACCCAGGCCGTGTACGACGTGCCGCGGTTCACGGAGGCGGTGCGGAAAGCGAGGGAAGCGGGCCTGACGGACCGGGTCGCCATCCTGGCCGGAGTCATCGTCCCCCGTTCGGCGGCAATGCTCCGGTACATGAACGGAAACGTGCCCGGTGTCGAGGTGCCGGAGGAGCTGATCAAGCGCATGCAGGCGGCTTCGGATCCGAAGGCGGAGGGGCTCCGCGTGGCCGTCGAGATCATCGGCGCGGTGCGCCGTATCCCCGGCATCCGCGGCGTCCACGTCCAGGCGATCGAGTCGGAGGGAATACTTCCCGACGTTCTCAAGGCCGCGGGGTTGTTGCCGCGGCCGGACGCGTAAGGGCTGGAAAGAAGGACGGCGCGATGCCGGCCAAATACCACGTCGAGGTCCGGGAGGCGCCGCCGCGCCGCATCCCGGTCGCGAAGTTCACGAGCGTGGAATTCGACGGGTGCCTCGGGTGTCTCAAGTGCGCCAAGCGGGAATCCTGCGTCTACCGCGTGTACGAGAAGAGGAGGTTCGACCCGAAGCAGATAGTGGACACGGCGGGCACCTTGTGCGTCAACTGCATGCGGTGCGTGCAGGAGTGCAAGAAGAACGTCCTCTCGCGGGCGCGCAATCCCGAGTTCAGCCTGATCGGTGACGACCACTGGAAGCCCGACCTGCTGGCCTCGATCTGGAAACAGGCGGAGAACGGCCGGATTCCGGTTTCCGGCGCCGGCTACCGCGGGCCGTTCGCGGGGCCCGGGTTCGACGAGATGTGGACGGACATGTCCGAGATCGTCCGCCCCACCCGGGACGGCATCCACGGCCGGGAGTACATCAGCACGCTGATCGAGCTGGGGCGGCGGCCCGCGAAACTCGAGTTCGGTGCGGACGGGAAACTCGCGACCGCCGATGCCCGGTTCGTCGAGATCCCGGTCCCCATGATCCTCGACATCCCGCCGTTCGGCTTTCTGGGGGAATCGACCCGCCGTGCTTTCGCCACGGCCGCGGAGATTCTGGGAACGGTCGTCGTGGCTTCGGCCGGGGAGGCCGCCGGCGGCCTGGCCGGTTTCCGCGAAAGGCTTCTGGTGAAGCTCGATCCGCGGCGGCACGATCCGGGCCTGCTGCGCGGGTTGCGGATGGTGGAGCTGCCGTTCGCGGACGGCGCGCGCCGCCTGATCCGCCAGGTGAGGGAGGCGAACCCCGGGCTCATCGTTTCGGTCCGCCTGCCTCTGGACGAGCGCGCGCCGGTCCGCGCCCTCGGGCTCGCGCGCGCGGGCGCTGACATCGTCCACCTCGAAGCCGACAACCGGGGGCGCGGCCGGGGCGCGAGGAAGAAGGAATTCGCGACAACTCTCGTCAGAGAGGTGCACGGCAAGCTCCTGGGGGGTGCGATCCGGGATCAGGTGACCGTCCTCTACTCGGGAGGCATCGCCCTGGCCGAACACGTGGCGAAGATCATCATATGCGGAGCGGACGGGGTCGGGGTGGACACCGCGCTTCTGGTGGCGCTCGAGTGCCGGGTGTGCGCGCGATGCGCCGGCAGGGTGGCGTGCCCGGTGGCCGTGGACGAAGTCCCGGTGGACTACGGCACCCAGCGGATAGTGAACCTGATCGGGTCGTGGCACGCCCAGTTGATAGAAGTGCTGGGCGCCATGGGGCTCCGGGAAGTGCGGCGCCTGCGCGGAGAGCTTGGGCGGGCCATGTTCTTCGCCGACCTGGAGCGGGAGCACATGGCCCCCCTCTTCGGAAGGCGGATACGCCCGCTTGCCGCAAGCGCCCCGCGCGCGGGAGCCCGGGGGGACGGGAACAACGGGCTCGGCGGTTATCCGGTGGACCAAAACCTGGTCTCACGTTGTCCTTCGCGGTTTCGAAACCAATTCGGGAAGTTCCGCGTCGTCCGGACCGCCGCCTGCGTTGCCTGCGGGAAGTGCGCGGAAGTGTGCGCCTACGGGGTGCATGTGAAGGCGGGAACCAGGATGCTGGCCCCCCGGTCACACCTGTGCCGCGGGACGCAAGTCTGCCGTGCCGCCGGCCGGTACTGCGTCGATCACTGTCCCGCCGGGGCCCTGCGCGTGGGACCGGATCCGGCCTGGAAAACGTTCGGTGATCCGCGCTGGACGGCGGATCTCCTGATGGCGACGTGGATTCAGGCCGAGACCGGGGTGCCGCCGGGGCACGGCATCGAATCGAGAGTGGGAGAGTCGGGAGGCGGGTTCGACCGGATCGCTCTCGCGTTTCCGCGAAGGGCGCCGCCCGCGTCGCCCCGGCTTGAGGACGTGGATTTGAGCATTCCCCTGAACCGGCGCGGCGACGGGCGCCCCGAGGTGAGGATAGGCTTGCCCGTCTACGGCGGCGGGATGAGCTTCGGGTCCATCAGCCTCGTCACGATGCTGGCGAGAGCCCGCGCCTACAAGGCCTTCGGCTCCTTCACGTGCACGGGAGAGGGAGGGTATCCCAAGGAGCTTGAGGAGTACGACGAAGCCGTCATCACCCAGGTCGCCACGGGGCTGTTCGGGGTGCGGGAGGAGACCATTCAACGGGTGAAGGTGGTGGAGTTCAAGTACGCGCAGGGCGCCAAGCCCGGCCTGGGCGGCCACCTCCTGGGCGACAAGGTGACCCCGGCGGTGGCGGCGATGCGCGAAGCCGTCGAGGGGAGCTCCCTCTTCTCGCCGTTTCCCTTCCACTCGGTCTACTCGGTCGAGGACCACAAGAAGCACGTTGACTGGATCAAGCAAGTCAACCCGCGGGCCCTCGTTTCGGTGAAGGTGTCGACGCCTACCGACGTGGACATGGTGGCGGTGGGAAGCTACTACGCGGGCGCCCACATCATCCACCTGGACGGCAGCTACGGCGGAACCGGCGCGGCCCCGGATATCGCCAAGAAGAACATCGCCATGCCCATCGAGTACGCCATCCCGAAGGTCCACCGGTTCCTCGTAGAGGAGGGCGTGCGGGAGGAGATGACGCTGGTGGCGTCGGGGGGGCTGCGGACCGCCTGGGACGCGGCGAAGGCCATCGCCCTGGGCGCGGACGCCGTCGTGATCGGCACCGCGGAACTCGTGGCGCTGGAATGCATCCGGTGCGGGGCGTGCGAGAGCGGAAGGGGGTGCCCCCGGGGAATCGCGACGACCGACCCCGAACTGGAGAAGACGATGGATCTCGACTGGGCCGCCCAGCGGCTCATCAATTTCCTTCACTCCTGGTCAGTCCAGTTGCGCGGCATCCTCAGGCGGTTCGGCATGAGCAGCGTCCGCGAGCTCGTCGGGAGGTCCGATCTGCTCGTCCACCTCGACTACGACAACCCCCGGCGGGGCCGCGGGCGGAGCGCGGCGCGGGCGGGCCGGCGGCCGTGAGGACTTCCTCCGACCGGATCATCGCCTCGCGGGCCCCGCTTCTCCGCGGGGTGCGCGTCCCGCGCCGGAAGGCTTCCGAGGAAGGGGGGTGCGGCGTCGTCGGGTTCGTGACGAGCGTTCCCGTGCGCGGCCGGAACATCTTCGAACCGTCGATGCAGATGCACAACCGGGGCAACGGCAAGGGGGGTGGCATAGCGGCGGCGGGCCTGTCGCCCGGGCAACTCGGGGTTGACGCCGCCACGCTCCGGGACGACTACATCCTCCAAATCGCGCTGCTTGATCCAAAAGCGGAGAACGCCGTCGAGAAACGGTTTGTCGTCCCCCATCTCCGGATTGAGCACAAGGCGAGGGTCAAGCCGGTCGCCGACTACCGGGACTTCGGCCTGCCGGTCAGGCCTCCCGACGTCGTCCGGTACTTCGTCCGGGTGAAGGAGAAGTCGTTGTCCGCGTTCGCGGCCCGCGCCGGGCTGAGAGGCGCTCCGCGTCGGGCGGCCGAGGATGAGTTCGTGTACCAGAACAGCGTCAGGCTGAACCGGGCCTTCTACGCCTCGCTTGGCGAGAAGCGCGCCTTCGTCCTGTCGCACGCACGGGACCTCGTGATCTTCAAGATAGTCGGCTACGCCGAGAACGTGGTCAAGTACTACGGCCTGGAGGACATGCTGGCGCGGGTCTGGATCGCCCATCAGAGGTATCCCACGAAAGGCCGGGTCTGGCACCCGGGAGGAGCCCACCCGTTCATCGGCATGAACGAGGCGCTGGTGCACAACGGGGATTTCGCCAACTACTCGAGCATCACCGACTACCTGCGCCAGCGCAACATCGCGCCGCAGTTCCTGACCGACACCGAGGTTTCGGTGCTCCTGTTCGATCTCTGGCGCCGCGTGTACGGGTATTCCTCCGAGTGCGTGATCGAAGCGCTGGCCCCGACGACGGAGCTGGATTTCGACCGCCTCCCGGCCGACCGGAAGAGGACGTACCGGGCGATCCAGGCGGTCCACATGCACGGCTCTCCCGACGGCCCGTGGTTCTTCATCATCGCCCGCTCGGAGCCGGACGCCGGGAAGCTCGAACTCCTCGGGATCACGGACACCTCCATGCTGCGTCCCCAGGTCTTCGCGCTTCAGGAGGGCGAGGTGAGCGTGGGGCTGGTGGCCTCGGAGAAACAGGCGATTGACGCGACGCTTCGTTCGCTTGCCGCCGAGGACGCGCGCTTCCGGCCGGTCGCGGACCGGTACTGGAACGCCCGGGGCGGCAGCCATACGGACGGGGGGGCGTTCGTTTTCAGCGTGGAGGGACAGGGGAACGCGCCGGTCAAGTGCGCGGACAAATTCGGGAAGCTCGTCACAAGCCCGCCGGGGGAGTGGCGGTTCGATCCGGCATCGGAGCCCGAAGCTCCGGAGGGAGGCGATGGGCTGCTTGATGAGATCGATCGAGCGGGCCGCGAGACCGCGGCCGCGCGGTTCTTCGCGCGAGCCGCCGGGCTGGCGGGGAACTGGGACGTCGACGGCGTGCGGTGGCTGTTGAAGCGGGTCGAGCGGGCCGCCCGGCGGGACGACGAGGCAAGGGAATGGGCCCTCGAGGTACTGGGCCTTCTTCACGATCGCCGGTACGACTGCGGCCGCACCAAGCGCAGCGTGATCCTGCAACTGGCCGGGGACGCGATCCGTTCGGCGCTCGGCGCCGTTCCGCCCCTCGCCGGGAACGGGCCGGGGAAGTGGAAGCGGGTCGAATGGAGCACCAGGGGCGACCTGCGGCGCCCCCTGGACGGCGAGACGGCGCTGGTGATAGACGCCGGCGACTTTCCGCCCGAGGGAGAGGAATGCGACGCCCGCTTCGCGGTCCGGGCGTTTCAGGCGGGCTGGAAGCGGTTCATCGTCTACGGACTCAAGGGCCAGCGGTTCGCGGGATGCGGGTTCGGCCCCGGCACGGACGGCGTGCGCGTCGACGTGTTCGGGAGTTCCGGCGACTACCTGGCGTCGGGCATCGACGGCATGAGCATCCACGTGCACGGGAACGGGCAGGACCAGTTGGCCCAGATCATCAAGCGCGGAACCCTCGTCGTGCACGGCGACGTCGGACAGACCTTCATGTACGGGGCAAAGGGCGGCGAGGTCTACGTCATGGGCAACGCCGCGGGGAGGCCGCTGATCAACGCCGCGGGAAAGCCGAGGGTGGTCATCAACGGAACGTGCCTGGATTTCCTGGCGGAATCGTTCATGGCCGGGGACCCGCAAAAGGGGGGCGGTTTCGTGATCCTCAACGGAATTCAATTCGATGACCGCGGGCGGGTCGTGGACCAGGAGACGCCATACCCCGGCTCGAACCTGTTCTCGCTCGCCTCGGGCGGAGCTCTGTTCATCAGGGATCCGCACCGCACGCTCGTCCGCGAACAGCTCAACGGAGGCGAGTTCGCGGAGTTGACGGACGAGGACTGGAGGCTGATCCTGCCCTACCTCGAGTCAAACGAGCGCCACTTCGGCATCCTGGTCGAGGACCATCTTCTCACCGTGGGGGGCGTCCGCCGTCCTCCGGCGGAGGTATACCGGAAGGTCCAGGTGGTCAGGCTGGCGGTGCTCGCCAGAAGCGCGACTCGGGTCTGACGGGGCGCTGACCGGTCAGTTGACCGTCACCCGGTAGCAGGCACAGCCCGTCGTCTGGACGCCCGCGTAGGGCACGGTCCATCTCAACCACCGCGTTGCGGAAACCGGGTTGCCCGCCGTGAACGACGCCGCCGGAGGCATCGTCGCCGTCGTGGCCGTGGAGTAGGACACCGCGAGCGCCACGCCGTCCGTGCTCCCGCAGTCCAATGCCGCCGCGGCGCCCTCGGGGAGGAACGTCATTCCCGCCGGCACGGCGTCCGTCACCACGAACGTGAACGCCGAGGCGGAGGAAAAGTTGCTCCAGCACACCTTGAACCTGACGGTGTCCCCGGACGCCGCGACGGTGAGCCGGGGTTCCTTCAGGAGCTTGACGTCCGCCCCCACTACATTGATTGCCGTCACCCCCGTGATGGACCCATCGGTGGTGTCGATCCCGACGATGGACTGCAACCCGAGCCGGTTGAAGATGACGTTCACGAAGATCTTGACCCCGTTCACGTTCGTGCCGCCGTTGCAGCCGGCCCCGATGTTGTTCGGCCAGGTGTAGTTGTAGGAGTCCATGGGCGTCCCCTGCATCTGCGCGGTCGAGTCGGTGGACGTGAACGACGACGTGCCGCAGTAGTCGGTCTTGGTGTCGCCGCTGGAGTCCAGGACGACGACCGTGATCCAGAACGACGCCCCGGAGTATACGACCGGGGGGGCGATGATGACGTAGTGCGTCCCGGTCTGGAGGAACGGTGCCGTGTACCCCTTCTCCGTGTTCTTGCACTGGATGTACATGGCGATGACGTTGCCCTGCGAGCCCCCCGGGAGGACCTGAATCCGGTAGTTCTGGCTCCCGGCGGGGGTGAGGGCCATGAACGATATGCACTGGTCCGGGCCGGTCGAGGTGTACCGCGCGGAATAGCCGGTCTGGGTCGTGGCCCGGACGGCCATGCCCGTCTTCGGGCAGAAGACGTTGATGACCTGGGTAGGGTTGGGGTATCCCTTGCAGGTGTAGGTGTCCGCCTGGACCTGATGGAGCCAGTAGTCCATTCCGGTCTGGTTCCCGTTGGCGGCGTGCATGACGGCCCCGCCGCCCCACACGTGGAACATGTTGACGCCGTGTTCCACCTGGATCGGGCCCCCGCTCAGCACCTCGACCTTGAACAGCCCGGTGCCGCCCTTGTTGAACGCTCCCCAGTAAGCCTGCGGGTTTCCCGCCGTCGCCTGTCCCCACGGCACGAGGTCCGTCGTCACCGGGACCCAGCTCCCGGAGGTGCCGTTCAGGTTGGACGGGATCGGGGGTACGGCGGTGGTGTTGATCGGCATGTACCGCCAGATCCGGTAGCTGGCGTCCATGGCCCCGGTGTTTCCGACGACCATCTTGAGGTTGGCGCAGCAGACGGCTCCCCCGACGATCCCGTAGAAGTTGCCCGACCCTATCCGCGAAACGACGGCTCCGGTCTCCCGGGTCGGCATGAACGCGCCGTAGTTGTCTCCGCATTGCGAACAGCAGCAGCCCAGGGTCCCGTAGATGTTGAACCCCTCGTTGATGATCAGGCTGGTGTCGGAGGAAACGATCATCCAGGGCGCCTGGGTCTCGGGCAGTGTCCCCATGTCGATCGCGGCGCTCTCCTCGTCCAGCTCGAACGTCCTCCGGTAGTTCCACGACAGGCTGCCGTAGTCCCACATGAACAGGTGGACGGTCGTCCGCAGGCCGGCGACCCAGGTCCCGTAGGCGTCCACACCGGTGCTGATGATCGCGAGCGAGTCGCCGTATCCGAACACGGGGTTGACCGGATCGTAGCGCCGCCACGCGTAGTGCATGAGTCCGGCGAAAGACAGCGTCGTCGCCGGGGTGTACGTATGGTTGTCCTGGTTGTCGTCGTCCACCCAGGTGAGCAACTGCCAGAGCACGGGGGAGTTCGACGTCAGCTTGTAGATCAGGTTCTCGGGATACGCCGGGCAGGTGCCCGTCCACCCCGAGTACATGGCCGGGACCCGTTCCACCTTGCATCCGGCGATGCCGCCCCCGGGGATGCCGCCCGAGCCGAGCCCGCAGCCCGCGTTGCCGGGGAACCCGCCGAGGCAGTCGCCGAGCGGACAGCCGATCGACGCGGACACGCCGCCGTCCGTGGCCCATCCCGCCCCGATGTACTGGATGCCGCGCAGCTCGAACTGCGTCTTCTTGTTCAGCGGGAAGAAGTCTATGAAGAATCCCGGGCACGTGTTGTCGTCTCCCCCCGCCGCATACGCGACGTAGCTGATGTACGTGGTGGGGAGCACGATGGGGGCCAGGTGAGTGAACCGCCGTGGCACGCCGGAGTGGCCGGTACCCTCGACGATCCCGGACCGGCCCAGTTCCAGGATGGAGGCCTGGTTGATCGCGGTCGCCCCCGCGATCGCCGTGGCCTTGACAATCGCCTTCCAGCGAAGCGTCAGCGTCATCCGCGGCGGCATGTCGAGCCGCCAGGTGAGGAGGGCCTTGCCCCCGGCGACCTGGACGGCGGGCGTCGCCGCGGCGCAACCCGACGGCGTCATCGTCCAGCCCACGCAGGGATCCTCGAACCCGCAGTTCGGGCCCCAGGGGTCCAGATCGGGCGGGACCGTGTCCCAGACCCGGACGTCCCACCAGGTCTTCTGCGCCGAAACGTTCTTGAGGAATATCTGGTACGTGATCTCGTCCGGCGACTGCCCGTACGTGGGCGAGAAGAGAATATCGTTGTCGCCGATCTTCCAGAACAGGAACCGGGCCACCACCGTCGTGGCCGGATCCGTGACGATCGCCTTCGTGGCACAGCCCGTGATGCCGCCGAAGGCCACGTGCGCGTAGTTGTTCAGCCGGTACTGTTCGGGCGCCCCCACGTCGCCCGACCCCGGCTCGAAGGATTCCCCGTTCCCCCAGTCCACGGTCAGCTTGAAGACCAGCTCGTCGCTCGGTCCTCCCGCCACCGGGTGCGGCGGCGGGATCGTCCACTTCAACCGCAGAGGCGGGCCGGGATCCGGATCCCAACCGCCGTCCGGCGCGGGCACCCCGGAGCCGAACAGGTAGTGCGTGTACGACGGCTGGGTGTCGAAGATCGTCACGTTCGCCAGGTCCGTGGTCCCCGGCCGGCCGTAGAAGATCGTGTACGTGATCGTGTCCCCCGGCGCCGCCTGCTCCTTGTCCACGGTCTTGACCGTGTAGACGATCTTCTTCTCGTTCGGGTCCGAGAGGTCGCCCCAAGGCGCGCTGCAGTAGTACTGGTCTATGACCCCGCCGCCGTCCCAGTCGTTGTACCCGGGTCCCATCCGCACCGTCGCCCCGTGGGTGGGACACGCGGCGACGTCGACGAAGACGCGCATGACGAAGATGCACGCGCACCCGCCCGGGCCCGCGTTGCACGGGTCGGCGTTCAGCAACAGCGGGCCGCTCCACGTCCAGGCCGCCCGCCAGTCCGTGCCGTTCACGAACCAGAGGCCGGCGTAGGTCAGCGTCTGCGTCGGGGAACACGCGCCCGCGCTCGCCCGCGAACAGCCGAAGCAGGTGTAGACCCCCTTGATGTCCGTGCCCCCGACGGCGGTGCCGTAGTTGAAGATCGTGAGCCCCTGTATGGTCGCGTCGTTGAACCCGGGGCATCCCGCGGCGTCGCACCAGACCGTGTCGAAGTCCACGACCTCGGTCTTGACCCAGTTGGGGAAGAGGAAAGCCATGTTGGCGGACGAGTTCACGCCGACATCGAGGATGCACGCGACCGGCGCGGCGGGGGCGAGGAGGCAGGCGAGGAAGACAAGGACCCGGACGCGATTGCGCGGGTTCATGTCCGGGACCCGATGCGGACGATGCCGGCGGAACTCAAGGATCCTTCTCTCTCCCTCCCTGCAACTCGATCATAGCACCCGGGGTCAAGCCCCAATTCGGCCTTCATGACGCGGGTATGATACCACCCATGCCCCTTCTTCCCTGGCTCGCGGCCGCCTGGGGCCTCCTCGTCTGGACCGACTGGTGGTGGGTGAACTACGTCGTCCTGCATCCCGAATGGGTGCGGAATCTCGGCAACGCGCTCGCGACCGCGGCCATGATCCGGCCGGGGCCCGCGTTCGTGGCGTGGGCCGGGCACGCGGGCCCGCTCTCGGCGCTCGTTCTCCTCGCGGTGGCGGCGCGGGGGGCGGGCCGGCCGGCACTGCGGTGGACCGGCGGCAGTGCGGCCGGGATCGCCCCCTTCGCCGCGATCGCCCTGGGCGCGGGAGCGCTCGGGCTCGGGACGCTGGGAGCCGGGTTCGCGGGGCTGGCGCATCCGGCGCCCGCCTGGGCGGCGGCCCTGGCCGCGGCCGTGGCGGGAGCGCGCGGATGGCGCCGGCCCCGGGCCGGGTGGCTCGTCGCGCGCGGGAACCTCGCGCTCACGGCGGCGCTCGCGGCCGCGCTCCTGATCGGGCTCCTGGGCGCGCTCGCGCCCGAGACGAGCTTCGACGCCCAGAGCCATCACCTGGCGCACCCGCAGATCTTCGCGTTCCGGCACCGCGTCCACGCCCTCCCCGAGAACTACTTCTCGTACCTTCCCGTCCTCGGCGAGATGCAGTACCTGTTCGGCTGGCTCCTCACGGGGGGGGCCGCGGCGGGGAAGCTCGTTCACTGGGGCTGGGGGGTCTTCGCGTGCGCCGCGCTCGTCGCGTGGGGGCGCCAGCGGATGGAGTCCCGGTGGGCGCTCGCCGCGGGGGCCGCGTTCGCGCTCCTTCCCTACGTGCAGGTGCTCATGATGTGGGCCTACGTGGACCTCACGCTCACGGCGTACCTGACCGTCGCGCTGTGGGCGCTGACGAGGCGTCCGCTGGCGCCGGCTCTCGCCGGGGCGCTCTGCGGGCTGGCCGCGGGCGTGAAGCCCACCGGGGTCTTCGCGCCCGCGCTCGCGGCCGGATGGCTGGTCGCGGCGAGGGCGCCGGCGCGGGCGTGGGGAGCGCTAGGGGGCGCGGCGTTCGTCGTTGCGGCGCCATGGGGGGCGAGGAACTTCCTCTTCGCGGGCAACCCGTTCATGCCATTCCTCTCCGGCGTCTTCCCGTCGCTGTGGTGGGGGCCGGAGAACATCTCGCGCTACGTCCGCGACTTCGACCGGCTGGCGCTGGAGCCCGTCGCGATCCCGGGCGCCGGCGCCCTGCTGGCCCGGCCGTGGAACGTGACCGTGCACACGGTCGGGGTCATGGATCCGGAGGCCGGGACGGCGGGCTGGTTCCTCTGGCTCTTTCCCGTGGCGCTCCTGGTCGCGTGGCACGAGGTTCGGCCGGTCGCGGCACTCGTGGCCGGGTACCTCGTTCTCTGGTCCCTCGGTCCGAGGCTGGTCCGCTACTCGGTTCCGGTCTGGCCGGCGGCCGCGATCGCGTGCGCGCAGGGGCTCGCGGCGCTCGCGCGGTCCGGGATCGCGGGCCGGGCGGCGGCGTGGGGGGCGGCGGGCCTCCTCGGCGTGACGCTCCTGATCGCGCCCGGGCGCCAGCACTCGGTCGTGAACCCGGTCCCCGTCGTCTTCGGGCTGGAGACCCCGGACCACTACCTGGCCCGCGGATTCCCCGAGCGGGGCCACACGCTCGAGGCGGGCCGGTGGCTCGATGCGAACCGGGGCGGGGTCCGGGTGCTCGTGCTCACGAACACGGGGCTCGGGCTGTTCTTCGGGCCCGCCGCGGTCCTGCAGTCGTTCTACGACACGTCCCTGATCGAGCGGTTCTCCCGGGAGTCGCGCGATCCGGGCGGGATCGCGAAGCGGTTCCGCCAGCTCGGGATCGGGCTCACGCTCTACCAGCCGGGCGGCGGGTTCGACCTGCAGGCCACCTACGGGACCTACCGGTTCGACGAGGCCGCGGCGGGACGGTGGAGGGCGTTCTGGACCTCGAGGGCGGTCCCGGTGTGGGCCGAGACCGACCGGTTCGTGGTCCATCGAATATCGACTGCGCCGCCGCCGGGGCGGCCGGCCGACGGCCTCCTGCCCGGGCTCGACGAGCAGTGGCTGGCGCCGGCCGACGTCCGGATGCGGTCTCCAGGTGAAGGTGCCGGGCTGGCGGCGCTGGTGGAGGAGTATGGGCGGATTGCACGCGAGACGGATTCCGCGGCGGCCTGCGAGCGGCTGGGGGCCGCGATCCTCCGGACCGGGGACGAGCGCGGGGCGCTCGCCGCGTTCCGCGAGGCCGAGCGCCGCGGCCGGCGCACGGTCACGACCCTGGCCGCTATCGGCATGCTCGAGGCCCGCGCTGGCCGACTGCGTCCGGCTGAGGAAGCGCTCGCCTGCGCGGGGGCGATCGATCCCGCCCGCGAGGACGTCCGGCTCACTCTTGTACAGGTCCTCGTGGCGTCGAGGCGGACGCAGGATGCGGGCCGCGTCCTCGCGGAAGGCCTGCGGCTCAACCCCTCCTCTTCGGCGCTGGGGGGCGAGTGGATCAAGCTGACGGGGCGCGCGTACTCGCCGGGAGGAACGCCGTGAGCCCGGTGACGCCCGAGGCCGAAGCCGCGCTGGCCGAGGGCGAGCGGCTCCTCGTCGCGGGATCCACCGATGCGGCGCTCCGGGCGTTCCAGCGGATCTTGCGGGACGCGCCCGATTCGTGGCGCGCGCACTTCGGGGCGGCCAGGGCCTACGAGCGCAAGGGCGGCCCCGGGCCCGCGGCGGCGTTCTGGAGGGCGGCCGACCGCGAGTTCGAGGCGGCGGTCGGGCTGGCGCCGGATGAGCGCGAACCGCACGTGGCCCGGCTGGTGGTGGCGGGGAAGTGCGGCCGCCTGGACTCCCTGCGGGTCGAGTACCGCACCGGCGCGCACAAGGGCCTTCCGTTCGCGGGCGAATGCGTGAAGATGATCGATGCGCTCCTGAGCGTCGAGGACGCGCGTCCGGCATCCTCCCCCGGGATGGGGCTGGGGACCCGGTTCATCCTGTGGACGATCGTGCTCGCCGCGCTGGGCGGCGCGTTCTACCTCGCCTTCACGTGGTTCCGGGACTCCGCGGGCGGGGCCGGGGGCTCGACCGGGGCCGTCTTCGAGGTGTCCGCATCCCTGTCCGAAGCCGTCTTCCAGCCCGCTCCGGTCCGGCCGGAGGCGGCTTCATTCCCGAAGGACGGGACGGCGCCCGCGGCCGCGGGGACCCTCGCGGGACACAAGGGAGCGGTGCGCGATCTCGCGTTCAGCGCCGGGGGGGACCGCCTCCTCTCGGGCTCGTTCGACGCGACCGCGCGGCTCTGGTCGGTGCCCGACGGAGCCGCGCTCTGGAACTCGACCGAGGAGCTCAAGATGGTGACCGCGGTCGGCTGGGACGCGCGCCTGATCAAGATCCTGGCTCTCGACGCCGGGGGCGCGGTCGCGACCTGGTTGGCGCGGGGACTGCCGCCGGAGCTCGACGCGGTGGACTCCGCCGGGGCGGGGCCCATGCCCCGGATCGCGTTCAGTCCGAACGGCCGCCTCGCCGTGATCGTGGACATCGAGGGGGGGGCGCGGCTTCGGGACGTCGTGGCCTCGGCCCCGGCGGGCCGGCTCAAGGCCGGCGACGGACTGCACTCCGCGGCCTTCGCGCCGGACGGCAGGTCGGTCGTGCTGGGGACCGTCCGGAACTACCTCCTCGTCTGGGACCTCGTGAACCGGGACGTCAGCCGCGTCGCGGTCCCGCGGGCCGCCGCGTCCGCCGATATCGTCGGGCTGGCCTTCACCCCCGACGGCGCCTCGGTGGTGGCGGCGTGCATGGACTCCCTGGTCGTGGTCCTGAACTCCTCGTCGTGGCGGAGCCGGCGCCGGGTCTCGGTCCCCGGCGGCGGGGTCGCGAGCGTGGCGGTGGCGCCCGATGGGAAGACGTTCGCGACCGGGGGGGCGGACGGGACCATATGCCTCTGGGACCTGGCCTCGGGGGAGAAGCGGGCGGCCGTGGAGGCCCACAAGGGGCCCGTCTGGGCCCTCGCGTTCAACACCGACGGAAGCCTGCTCGCGAGCGGTGGCGAGGACGGGATGATCCGGCTCTGGCGGTGAGATAATCGACCCGGGGAGCACGATGAATCACCGATGGCGGACGGTCCTAGTTCTGGCGGTCTTGGCCGCGATCGGGCTTTCCCGCCCCGGCTCCGCGGCCTGTCCCGACTTCGTCCTGCTGAGCACTACGGACTATGGCGTGCCGACGGGTGGGAGCGTACCGTGGGCCCTCGCCGTGGACGGAAGTGGAAACGTGTTTGTGGCTGGATGGGAGACGGTCTCCGGCGGGTGGCTGGACTGGCGGATCAGGAAGTACGACGCCTCCTTGACGACTCTGCTGGCGAGCACGGACTACAACGGCCCGGGTGATGGGGAGGACGAAGCGTTCGCGCTCGCCTTGGACGGGAGCGGGAACGTGCTGGTGGCGGGCTACGAAGACGGCTCCACCGGCGGCCACAACTGGCGCATCCGGAAATACAATGCGTCGTTGTCGGTTCTGCTGGCGACGACGAGCTATGACGGACCGGCAGGCAACAACGATCAAGCGTGGGCCCTTGCCGCGGACGGGAGCGGGAACGTATTCGTGGCGGGGGACGAGGTGAGCCCCGCCGGCGGGATGAACTGGCGTATCAGGAAGTACAACGCGTCGTTGACGACCCTGCTGGCGACGACGGACTACAACGGCCCGGCGAATGTCGCCGACGGGGCCACGGCATTGGCCCTCGACGGAACCGGGAATGTGCTGGTGGCCGGGGTAGAAACCGGCGTCGTGGGCATCGCGAATTGGCGCGTCCGAAAATACAACGCGTCGCTGACGGCCTTGCTGGGGACGACGGACTACAACGGTCCCGCGAGCATGTTCGACTACCCCACGACGGTCGCGGTGGACGGGACCGGGAATGTCCTGGTGGCGGGCTGTGAAACGGCCTCCGGTCCCCAGTTCAAGTGGCGGATTCGGAGGTACAACGCGTCACTTACCGGACTGCTTGCGACAACGGACTACAGCGGGCCGACATTCGGCGACGATGAGGCGCGCTCTCTCGCGGTTGATGGCGCTGGGAACGTGCTGGTGGCGGGGTGGGGAGGGACCGCCAGTAGTAGCGATGACTGGGAGATCCGGAAGTACGATGCCTCGCTGGCGACACTGCTCGCGGCGACGAACTATGACGGACCGGCGGATGGATACGATGGGGCTATGTCTATCGTGGTTGACGGTGCGGGCAATGTCCTGGTGGCCGGTTCTGAAACGGGCCTAAGCGGTGACGGCAACTGGCGAATCCGCAAGTACGGGCAGCCTGTGTGTCTGGACGCGGCGATTGCGTTCTCGCGAACGAACGTATCCGTCGGGCAGTGGATCACGGTGACCCTCACGGTCTCGAACGCGGGCGGCAAGCTCCTGAACGGCATACCCGCTCTATGGGCGGACGCCGGACCGGGGACGGGGACCATCGTCACGGGGCCGGTCCCGACCTCGACCGCCATGATCGCAACCGGCGGCGCCGCCAAGTTTGCGTGGACTTTCTCGGCGTCCGGCGCGGGGGCGGTCGAGCTCACGGGGACGCTCACCGGCTGGGATGTCGCGCTCTCGGCGACCGTGTGGGCCTCGGCATCGGGGCTGATCATGATCCAGCGTCCGCCGGCTCTGTCGTCCGGGCTCGCGGTCGCGCCTTCAGCGGTGTTTCCCGGCGAAGCGGTGACGCTGGTCTACACCGTCAGCAACTCGGGCGAGGCCGGGGCGACCGTCATCCCGCACCTGCCGCGCGCCTCCGGAGCGGCGACCGCGTACGTTGCCCTGGGTCCTTCTCCGGCGTTCATCCTCGGCGGCGGTCAGACTTCCTTCACTTGGGTCCTTACGGCGGGTCCGGCGGCGGGGACGGCGACGTTCACGGTGTCCGCGTCGGGTGTGGATGTGAACTCGCTTGGCTGGGTTCCGGTGCCGCAGGCGGCCGCCGGGCCGGTGACCGTGGTGATTCCGGCCGCGCCGTGCCAGCCGGCGGGCAACCTGGTCGTGTGGTACGACGGGCGCGCGCTTGGGTACGACCGCGACCACGGGATCGTCGTGATGCCCTCGGGGTCGATCTTCATCGCCACGGAGGAGGATCGCGAGGACATCTCGCACCAGACGGACGTCCTCTTGATGGGGTATCTGCCCGTCACCGGGGGCCTCTACTGGACGGCCGAGTACTACGCGCCCTCGAGCGTGCCGGAGGCCGCCTACGCCGTGGCCCGGTCGTCCATCGACGAGCTCTACGCCGTCGGCCGCGCGGGGAACACGGCCTGGATCGCGAAGTATTTCGACCCCGGCGGGAGCGACTGGACCCTCCTGCCCGTGGCGCCGCCGGGGGGGCCGGACGAGGCGCGGGGCGTGGCCGTGGATCCCTCGGGGTCGGTCGTGATTGTCGGGACGCAGAACCGGTCCGACCTGGGTCACGGGAATGACGTGTGGGTGGCGAAGTACGACGCGGCGGGGGGGCCGGTCTGGAGCGTGAACTACGACAGCCCCGCGCACGGCGACGACAGGGCGTACGGCGTGGCCGTGGACCAGTTGGGATGCGTCTACGTCGCCGGGTACGAGACCAGGACCGATGTCGCGCAGGGCCAGAACATAATCCTGCTCAAGTACGCGCCCGACGGGACGCTTATCATGACGCGCAGTTACACGAGCCCGGGTGCGAACGCGGACGAGGCCTGGGCCGTGGCCGTGGACGAGGCCGGCGCCATCTACGTCGCGGGGTTCGAGACGCGGCCCGACCTCGGCCAGGGCGAGAACGGATGGGTCCGCAAGTACGACGGCGCCGGTGTGGTCAAGCTGACCCTGACCTTCAACTCGCCCATGGTGCGCCCGGGGGGTCCGAACGACCGGGCTCTGGGAATCGCCGTGGACGGGGTGAACGGGGACATCTACGTGACGGGACGCGAGGAGCGGCCCGGACAGGCGGCCAACCTCATCCTGCGGCGCTGGGACGCGGCCGGCAAGCCGCTCGACGTCAAGTCGCGCAACGGGCCGAACAGCGGTGACGACGAGGGTGACGGCATCTCGATCGGGCCCGACGGGGATCTCTACGTGGTCGGGACCGAGGACTGGAACAACATCGCCATGCACACGAACGGCGTGGTGTGGCGCTACGAGCGGCCCGGGTGCCTCAAGGCGGCGATCTCGGTCTCCCCGGCGCGGGTCGGCGCGTGGTTCGAGGTCGTCCTGACCGTGACCAACACGGGGACCGATCCCATGACCGGGATCCTGCCCGCGCTCGCGACCGGCCCGGGGACGGGCCTGGTCTCCCTGATCGCGGGACCCGTCCCGGCCTCCGTCGGGAGCCTCGGGGCCGGGGCTGCCGCGAGCTTCACCTGGACGTTCAGCGCCTCCGGCGCGGGGGTCCTGGGGGTCACCGGGACCGGAACGGGTACCGAATCGTCGAGCGGCATGCTCATGACCGCGTGGGCGAACACCGGGATCGAGATCCAGCCGTCCGCATTGCTGGTGGGCGCGATCAGCGCGCCGCCGAGCACGTGCCCGGGGTCCCTCTTCGACGTCACGGTGACGGTCACGAACACGGGCGGCGCCCCGGTCCTTCTGGTCTCGGCCCCCCTGGTCGTCGCCGGGGCGGCGGCGGCGCTCGTCGCCGGTCCCGTCCCGCCGTTCCCGCTCACGGTGGCCGGCGGGGCTTCGGTCAGCCTGGTCTGGACCTGGTCCACGGAAGGGAGCGGCGCGGTGGGCTTCACGGTGACGGTCGAAGGAGTCGAGGTGAACAGCGGGGTGGCGGTTTCGACCGGGCCGCTGGCCGCGGGGACGGCGGCCGGCCTCTCGGCGGTTCTGACCGCCGCGTCCGGGGCGCCGTCCCTCGCGGCGGTGGGGACGTGGATGACCGTGTCCTTGACCGTCACGAACACGGGGCTTCTGCCCGCCACGGGCGTGATGCCGGTCGTGTCGGTCGGTCCCGGCGGGGGGGCGGTGGTGCCGAAGACGGGGCCCTCGCCGCCGGGGCCGGTGGCCATCCCGCCGGGAGGGGCACAGACCTTCTCCTGGACCTTCTCCGCCTCCGGGGCGGGGTCCGTGACCTTCACGATGAC
>Ga0315281_10005324_pt1 | contig 18450 bp, 24 predicted proteins | sample YL17G07_0_MG_FD_204540 | JGI IMG/M metagenome (GOLD analysis project Ga0315281, IMG submission 204540) | Sediment microbial communities from Yellowstone Lake, YNP, Wyoming, USA - YL17G07_0 | ecosystem: Environmental > Aquatic > Freshwater > Lake > Sediment | place: USA: Wyoming | collected...
ATGATTTCTTCTGAATGGTCTGCTGGGCTTTCAACTCCTTTTGACCCTGTCGCTTCAAAGGCCGCTGAAAAATGGAAGATGAGTGTTTTCTGCATCAACGGCCAGAAGCTTGATGAATTAAATAACGCAATCAACAACGAGCCATTTATCGGGACGGTAATCAAATGAAGCGCCTTCTCATATTCCTGCTTTTGCTCCCTTTAATCTCCGCCCAGCCTACTGACTGGTTTAAAGCGGGCATTGTTAAAACTCAATTGAACGTTTCCTCAACTATTGACTTGACTGGTCGTGGTCCTAATCCTTTTCTTGACTCGTTAAGCGCGGATGTTATTTTTGTTCCAAGAAATTCTGATTTTGTTGCGGTGAGGGCTTTTGAAACTGCTCCTTCGGCGATTGTGACTGCCGACCGCGCTCGTTTTGAATGGCATTCTCCTGCGATTGGCTCTTTGCCTTACAGTTATACTTCAGTCATAGAAACCGCGAATAACGCTCTGCGCGTTTCCGCCAAGATTCCTTATCCCATTCAAGTTCCAAGAGGATTTGAGGATTATGTGCGTCCAACAAAGAATATTGATTCTACTAATGACAAGATTATTGCTCAGGCAAAGCTTTTGGCGGAAGGCGAGGATGATTTATTCCTGCTTGTTGGCAAGGTTGCCGCCTGGACCAAGAATGATGTCAGCTATAATCTCAGCTCCTTGACTGCTGATGTTTCCCAGCCCGCTTCTTGGGTGTTGGAAAATCGTTATGGTGTTTGTGACGAAATCACGAGCTTGTTCATCGCGATGCTCAGGTCTTTGAAAATTCCCGCGAGGTTTATCTCGGGAATAGCCTACACCAACAGTCCTCAGTTCCCGCAGGGCTGGGGCGCTCACGGCTGGGCGGAGGTTTACTTCCCTGGTGTTGGCTGGGTTGCGTTCGATCCTACTTTTGGCGAGTTTGGCCGTGTTGACCCGGGTCATATTAAATTGAAAGAGAGTTTTGATCCGCAGGAGCCCACAACTGTTTTTGAGTGGAAAGCGAGGGACGTTGATGTTAAAGTTCAGGATTTGAAGTTGAGCGCTATTAAGCTTGATTCTTCTGGAGCGGTTCCTTTGGATTTGAAGGTGTCCGTCGCGCCTATGCGCCCTCGTGTTGGTTTTGGCGGTTATAACGGCGTTGTTTTGGATGTTGAAAACACGGCTGATTATTACGTCGGCGCTGATTTTTCTTTGTCTAAAGTTACTGATATGATTATTATTGATGGTGATTCAAGGCAGATTGTTCTGCCTCCTCACGGAAGGGGCAGGCTGTTTTGGACTGTTAAAGTTCGTCCTGATTTCGACCCTAATTTCCAGTACGAGATTCCAGTCCACGTTAACACTATCAGAAATGACTCTTTTGATGCCGCTTTTGGTGTTGGCAAGTGGGATATTGTGTTTTCAAAGGCGGATATTGACGCGGAGATCTCGCGCTTGTCTGTTTCCCAGTTTGACCCGTTGCAGTTGGCGTGTGTTTTGAAGGATGATGCGATTTGGACTGATGTCGGCCAGGTCGACTGTCTTGTTCAGAACCGCGGTGATAAAGAGCTTTCTGTGAATGTTTGCTTTAAGGAGTGTCGCGTTATTTCTCTGCCTGCCGGAGCAAACGCTCCTGTGTCTTTTGATGTTCCAGCTGATACTCCTGGTGCTCACGAAGTTCAGATTTCTGCTGTTTCAGGCGATGTTGCTAAGAAAGCGGTTTTGACGCTCGTTCGTCTTGATACTCCTAGTGTGGCAATAAAGGACGTTCGCGTGCCTGACGAAGTCTGGTATGGTGACGCGTTCGCATTATCTTTTACTTTGTCGCGTGATAGTGTTTCCTTGCCGCGTAATGTTACAGTTGAGATAAATGGCGGTGGCGCGAAAGCGGTTGTTGATGTTGGCGACTTGATGGCCGAGCAGGAAGTGCGCATTAACATTAATTCCGCTCAGTTGTATTCTGGCAGTCCAAGATTCTCTGTTGATGTTTACTATAAAGATCCGTTTGGCAAGGAGTACAGCTCTCACGATACGGCTTCTGTCAGAATTTCAGGCGTGCCTTGGTATAAGCGTCTTTTTGGCTGGTTTGCTGATATCTTCTGATAAGTTTTATAAACACCTCTTCTTCCTTTTGGCGTATGGCAAAGGGTGTGATCGAAAAGCTTGTTCCTGACACTTCTGTTATTATTCAGGGGCTGGTCAGCGAGCAGATTACGAAAGGCGAGCTTCAGGTAGGTGAAATAATACTGCACGAGGCCGTGCTTGCTGAGTTGGAGCATCAGGCGAACGAGGGCCGCGCTTCTGGTTATCTTGGTCTTGATGAATTGAGAAGATTGCACGAGATGTCTGAGAAAAAGCGAATTTCTTTGAGGTTTGCTGGCAGTCGTCCTGGCGCTAGCGAAATCAGGTATGCGAAGCTTGGTGAAATCGATTCTATTATCCGCCAGTTGGCGTATGATGAAGACGCGACTTTGTTTACTGCTGATAAAGTTCAGTCTAGGGTGGCTGAAGCAAGGGGCGTTAAAATTATTTTCATTCCGCAAAAAGAATACTGTCCGAAGCCTTTGAAGATGGATAAGTTCTTTGATGACACTACAATGAGCGTTCATCTTAGAGACAGGGTTTTGCCTATGGCAAAGAAGGGCACGCCTGGCAATTGGCAGTTTGTCGCGATTGGCGAAAATCTCATGACTGCTGAGGAAATTAAGGATATTTCCCGGGAAATGATTGAGGAAGCTAGTTGCAGGACTGATGGCTTTTTGGAAATTCAAAGAGAAGGCTCCACAATTGTTCAGCTAGGGCTATACCGTACAGTAATCTTGCGTCCTCCTTTCAGCGATAATTGGGAAATCACTTGTGTCAGGCCCGTTAGAAAATTAATTTTGAAAGATTACGAAATGTCTGATAAGCTCAGAGACCGTATTTCATCGCAGGCTGAAGGCATTTTGATTGCTGGAGCTCCTGGAATGGGAAAGAGCACGTTTGCTCAGGCGTTAGTTGAGCAGTACGCCGCTCTTGGCAAAATCGTCAAGACAGTGGAGGCTCCAAGAGACTTGGTTTTGCCCGACACAATCACCCAGCTCTCTTACAGCCGCAGCACTCCTGAGGAAGTTCACGACGTTCTCTTGTTGTCAAGGCCAGATTACTCGTTATTTGATGAAATGCGTAACGTTCCCGATTTCCTTTTGTTTACTGATATGCGTTTGGCCGGTGTTGGAATGGTTGGTGTTGTTCACGGCACGAATCCGCTGGACGCTATCCAAAGATTCATTGGCAAGATTGACTTGGGAGTAATTCCTCACGTTATTGACACTGTTGTTTTCATTAAGTATGGTAAGGTTGACAAGGTTATGAATATCTCGATGGTTGTCAAAGTTCCTTCTGGAATGACCGAGGCTGACTTGGCTCGTCCAACTGTTGTCATCAGTGATTTTGATACAAACAAGGCCGTTGCCGAAATTTATTCGTATGGAGAGGAGACTGTTGTTGTTCCGGTTCAGGAAGAGCGCGCTACTGGCGCTAGGGCTTTGGCCGCGAAGCAGTTAGAGCGTACTTTCCAGCGTTATAGCCCTGATGTGAAAGTTGAGCTGCTCAGCGAGAATAAGGCTTCTGTTTACGTTCCTGAGAGATTTATCGCCCAGATTATCGGCCAGGGCGGCAAGAACATTCAGGAATTGGAAAAGCAATTGGGCATTGGTCTTGATATTCACGAATTGGGCGAGCAGCCTAACAAGCCAAAAGGAGAAGGTATTCCGTACAGGGTTACCGGCAGCAAGAATCACGTGGAATTCCTGTTAGGCGACAAGTATTCTGGCAAGGATGTTGATATTCTTTTGAACGATGAGTATCTCGCTTCTTTTGCTGTTAGCAAGAAAGGCGTTGTTAGGATCAACAGGTCCAATAAGTATGGCAAGACGCTGATGGATGCTATGGACCATAATGAAAAAATCAGTTTTATGGGTGGATGAATGCTTGATATAAATTATGTCCGCCAGTATCCGGATGTTGTCAGGGAAAATCTGCGCAAAAGACAGGTTCCTGAATACTTAGTGCACCTGGACTCAGTCCTGAAAAACGATGAGCTTTGGCGTTCTTTGAAATCAAAAGTTGACCAGGCGAGGGCAAGGCGCAACAAAATCTCGCAGGAAATTAATGATGCGAAGAAGTCCGGCAAGGACGCTTCCAAGATTATCAAGGAAGCCGCTGATATTCCTAAAATAATTGCCGAAGCCGAAAAAGAATTAGCAGATCTGCAGGACAAGATTAAGGCTTGTTTGATGAAAATCCCGAATATTTTGCACGAGTCTGTTCCGTATGGGAAGGATGATACTGAAAACAAGGTAATAAAAACAATTGGCGAGAAGCCGGCATTCAAGTTCACGCCAATAAGCCACGTTGATTTGATGTTGAAGAACAATTGGGCTGACCTTGACCGCGCGGCTAAAATTTCCGGCGCAAGATGGTATTTCCTGAAAGGCGACCTTGCTGTTTTGGAAATGGCGTTAGTGCATTACGCTATGGATTTTATGCGCAAGAAGAGTTTCACTCCTGTTGTTCCTCCTTTTATGATGTCGCAGAAGGCGTATGAGGGCGTCGTGAGTCTTGAGGATTTTGAGAATGTGATGTACAAAATTCAGGGTGAGGACTTGTACGCGATTGCGACTTCCGAGCATCCGCTCACTGCCATGTATATGGATGAAGTTTTGGACGAGTCTCAGCTTCCAATCAAGCTTGCTGGTTTTTCTACAAACTTTAGGAAGGAAGCAGGGGCTCACGGCAAAGACCAGAAGGGCATTTTCAGGGTTCATCAGTTTAACAAAGTTGAGCAAATCGTTCTTTGCAAGCCCGAGGAGTCTTGGCATTTCCACGAAGAGCTTCTCAAGAACGCTTTGGAATTTTTCGAGAGTCTCGGCTTGCACCTCCAAGTAGTCAATGTCTGCACGGGTGACTTGGGCATTATTGCCGCTAAAAAATACGACATTGAGGCGTGGTATCCCGTTCAGAATTCTTTCAGGGAAGTTGTTTCCTGTTCTAATTGCACGAGTTATCAGGCTGTCCGCTCTAATATTCGTTTTCAGCGCGGCCAAGAGCGTCCTTACGTTAACACGCTAAACTCGACGTGTGTTGCGACAACACGAGCTTTGGTCGCGATTCTTGAGAATTTCCAGGCTGCTGATGGCAGTGTTGAAGTTCCTAAAGTCTTGCAGAAATATACTGGCTTCAAGGTTATGAAACATGGCTGAGATTGCTTGGTGGGCGTGGCTTGGTGTTGGCTTGTTTGTCGCGGTCAGCGCTGCTTTGACGGGCGGCAAGGTTTCTTTGTTCGCTTGGGTCGGTCTTATTTTCATAGTTATCGGCATTGCCAAAGTTGTTTACTTGTTTGTTATGCGTCCGAAAGAGACCAATACTGAGCAGAAGGTTGTCCATCCTCAGCATATGCCTATGCAGGCTCAGGCGAAATATTGCCCGAGATGCCGCATTACTGTCCAGCCTGGTGATTATTTCTGCAGGTATTGCGGGACACGGTTGCGATAGACCACCACAATCTTATTATACCGGAAATTCTGAAATTGTTGTATGGGGTTAAAAGACGTGTTAAGTTCAGGCGAATTCATATTTAAAAATGAGGAGTCTCTGGATCCTGAATGGCTTCCTAAGAATCTTCCGTATAGGGAAACCCAGCATCAGGGCATTGCTAATTGCATTAAGCCGTTATTGCAAGGGCGTAATGGCAGAAACTGCATAATCCACGGCGCGCCTGGTATAGGAAAAACAGCGGCGGTCAAATTAGTCCTCAAAGAGCTGGAGGAAAATCCTGACGTTAACGCTCCTGACATTTACATTTTGTATGTCAACTGTTGGCAGAAGAACACGACTTACAAGATTTTCGTTGACCTTTGCGAGCAGCTGGGCTACAAGTTTACTCAAAACAAGAACACTGAAGACTTGTTCAAAATAATCCAAAACATAGTTAACAAGAAAGCGGCTGTTTTCGCGTTTGATGAGGTTGACAAGGTTGAAGATGTTGATTTCCTCTATCACATTTACACTGACATTCTCAAGAAAACAATTTTGATGATTACTAACCATCCTCAGTGGTATTCTACTGTTGATGAGCGTATCCGTTCCAGGATTATTCCGGACAAGCTTGAGTTCAAGCCTTATTCGAGGGATGAAATTGAGGGTGTGTTGAAGCATCGTGTTGAGTTCGCGTTCACGCCAAACCGCTGGGATGATTCCGCTTTTGAGCAAATAGTGGGCAAGACAGTCTTGGCGGGTGATATTCGCGCTGGCTTGCATATGCTGAGGGAGGCTGGCTTGGCCGCGGAAGACGAGAGCTCTAGGAAAGTTCTTTCCCAGCACGCGCAGGCCGCCATTTCAAAGCTTCAGGATTTCAGCATTAAGCCTGTTGAGAATTTATCTGACGATACTAAGGTTATTCTCGAATTAATCAAGTCTCAGTCCGGCAGGATTGGTGATTTGTTCAAGACTTATCAGGAGCAGGGCGGCTCTGCCACTTACAAGACTTTCCAGAGAAGAATTGAAGTCTTGGAGAAAGGCGGTTTCATCAACGCGAAAAAAGTTATTGGCGGCAAGGAAGGCAACACGACGATTGTTTCCGACAAGAACAAGTCTTTGGACGAGTTTTAGCATATTGCTTTAAGCGCAGTCTGGAACTACTCCAGTTCCCTCAATCTCGATTTTTTTGGTGTCTTCTTCGCAAATGATGATGTCGTGTCTTTTTGCGTAAATCATTAGTGTTTTTCCATTTTCATCATTTAGTCTTATGGCTTCCCTTACAATTGTGTAAATGTGCGTGCCTATCTCGTGCACAAGCGCTTCTCCTTGTAAATATTTGAACATGTTTTTTTCGAACTTCACCAGTTCTTCTTCCGTAAGAATTACTGAAAATAGGGCTTTTCCGGGTCCAAATCCTTCAATGAGCCATTTGCCTTTTTTTGACTCGGGCAGTCTGTCTTCAAGGCTGGCCGGGAAGCAATAATGGCGTTCGTGAAATTCTTCCTGTCTGCCCACTTTTAGAGATGGAATTGTGTTGGTGTAAACAACAAAGCTGCTGAAGCGTGAGCGCAGCGCCTCTATTTTTTTCTCCACGTCATCAATGCTTTCCTCTTCTCCTTTTTGAAAGAAATATTTTTCAAGCGTGCCGTCTTTAAGATATCCCGCAATGCCATAAATTCCGGAAAGTTCCGCCACGCAGTCACGGCAGGTGAACTGCTTGTGCGCTTCCGCTTCCAGTTTGTCCATCAGTGGCTTTAGTTTAGGATGGTTCGCAACGCGCTCATATAAGCTTATTTGGCTGCTCACAGCGTATTGTAGCGCTAGTTAATATTTAAACATTATCTCGATAAAAGCTTCTCAAAACCTTTATATATCCAATAACCAGTTTTCACGGTATGCCAAAAAAGGTGAGCTTAGAGTCAATTAATCGCAAGCTTGACCTCTTGCTCAAGGGAGAAAAGAAAGAGCTGAAGGAAGAAGGTATTGTTGAGAAAGAAGAGGCTTCTGAGCTGAAAAAGCTGAGAGAGCTTGAGATTTTTGAAAAAGAGATTGTGAAAGATGTTGGCGAGCACCCTTTGCAAAAGCTCACTTACAAAGATATCGCGAAGGGAAGCATCGGCGCTTTTATTGGTGTTGCCGCTCATTATTCTTTTGTTTATGGGGTCAAGGTTGCCGCTGAAATTGATGTCGCAAGGGCCAGCCTGCTTTTCCCAATCTCTTACATCTTCGGCGGAGTTTTCATGTACATGACTGGTTTCAGGAGGATTAAAGATCCAAGAATAGTTTCTTTCCTGCCGGTGAGGCTGACTATACTTTACCTTGTCGCCATTATTACTGCCGTTCTGGTGCTCTGGCTTTTCTCGCCTGAATTCTTCCATGATTTTTGGACAACTTACAAGCAGATTGCGACCGTGACATTGAGCGCTGTTATTGGCGCCTGTACTGCTGACCTGGTGGGCAAGGAATGACGACATTTGATGATTTGCATCAAAGGAAAATAGTTCTCGCTGCCGCTCTTGTCAAAAAGCTGTTGGAAATGCGCCCGCAGTTGTTTGCCGCTGAGCAGATGGGGAAGAAGGAATTTGTCAGGGACTGGCTTCTTCAGTATGCCGGCTTGTTGAGGGATCTTGTTAAGCTTGCCAGCGCCCAGAAAGACTTGTGTAAGAACGACCAGTGCAATACTCTTCTTGACCAGGAGTTGGCTGAGCTCAAGGTTGCCATCCGTCATATTGAGCAAGTTGCGGCTGGCGGTGATCTTGACGAGTCGAAAATCCGTGATGCCCTTGCCACTATTGCTTCTCGTGAGCATTCTTTGCCTATGCTTCTTAAGGCAGCCTAAGCCACTGGACACTGGACAACCACCCGCGTGGCGTATTTAAACCGCGCTCGCGATATTTCTTTCTGAGGTGATATGTATGGAGAACATCCAGGAATTGTTTTTTGAGCAGATAAAGGCGCTGACAATGGACGCTTGCAGGAGGTCTAGGTCATGGTAGATCTTTACGACGACACGGCAATAGACTACTTTGAGGACGATGACGACCTCGATAGCTCTGACGCGGCCTTTATGCGCGGCTACTTATCCGCGTAATTTGCTTTTTTTATGTCTTTTTATGTTGATACCTGTATCTATTTGAATTTGTGGCAGGGAGAAGAACGAGAAGAAGTGAAGTTTTGGCGTATTGCGGAGGAATTCTTCAAAAGATGCGATGCGGAAAAGAGCACCATAATCTATTCAGGTTTTGTTCGCAAAGAGCTTCAGCGAATTGCTCCTGATGCATTTGCAAGAAACAAGCTCATTTTCACTGACAGCCGTTTTAATAAAATAACTGCGTCTTCTGAGGACTACAGCGCTGCGCGTGTGCTAGAGTCTGCTTCAAACTTCAGCATTGGTTTCTTTGACTGCATGCACATCGTATTGACGATAAAAGCGGGCGCCATTCTTGTCACGCGGGACAGGGCTCTAATCGAGTTTGCTGTGCAGCGCTGCAGGGTAGCACGGCCTGAAGAATTAAAATGAATTTATTTCATCAAGGTCTATTTTTTCCTTGGAAAGTTCTTTGCGTGCTTTTCTCACAAGCTCTACTGCATTTCCTTTGAATTTCATAGTTCCTACTTGGCTGTGCCAGAATTGTCTTCGTACAGCGTCTCTGATAGCTTCCGACCTGCTTGAATAACTGCCGTCTTTGACAAGCGAGTCCACTTCCTGCACCAGCTTCTTGTTCAATCTTATCTGAATAGTGTCCATTACCATGGTAATTGAATCGTAATGCTTGAAGTATTTAAGATTTACGGTTTTCCGTCAATAAGGCTTATAAAGGCGTGCCGCGGAAGTGAAGCATATGCGCCTTTTATCTAAAAACGACGTAATAAAGAACAAGCCCGGGGTAATAGCTGATATTCTCTCAGGCGCTGTCTTCATTTACCCTACTGACACAATTTACGGTGTTGGCTGCGACGCGACTAATGACCGGAGCGTAAGGCGCCTTCGTGAGATGAAAGCTCGCGACAAAAAGCCCTTTTCAGTCATCGTTCCAAGTATTGAGTGGATAAATGAGAATTGCGCTCCATTGGGCAAGGCAAAGGCGTTATTGTTGAAGCTGCCGGGTCCTTATACTCTTATCGTGCCGTTAAAAAATCTTAATGCTGTTTGCGCTCATACTAATATGGGGATGAAGACTTTAGGCGTAAGAATTCCAGACCATTGGATTTCAGAATTGGTTGCGGAAATAAACAGGCCGGTTATAACGACTTCAATTAATTTGTCAGGTCACCCTCCCGCTTCTGAGCTTTCAGCTCTTCAGAAATTTGGCGCGGATTTCATAATATACGAAGGGGATAAGAGGGGCAAGCCCAGCACTATTATTGATTTGACGCAGAACGGAAAGGTCATTCAGCGCCATTAGTTTTTTAAAGCGTTCTTCATTATCTGTTGTCAGAGGTGAATTGTATGAAAAAAATATTATTGATTCTGTTGATTGTCTTGTTATGCGCTTCTTTTGCGGACGCGTATGTTTATCGTACTATTAGCAAGCAGCCGCGTATTCCGAGAAGTCCTGCCGGCGCTATGATTGCGAGTCTTTCAGAAGTTGATGGCGGTCTTGGTTCAACTTCACTGACAATTCATCCGTACACTATTGGCAATCGGGAAGCGACGAGTGTGAGGCCTGGTATTCCTTTGGTGGCAAAGCTTGTTTTGAGGAAAAAAACGATTAATGCGCCGATTACTCAGGATGTTTCCGCTCTTCTTGTCGTTATTGGTCCAAGCGGCATATACGAATTATATGGCACGTCTAATATACCGGGCATTATGGCGTCAAATGTGCTTGGCTACGATCCCTCTCCTGATGTTCAGGCGTGGACCAATGACAAGCTTATTGCTGGCGCTGATGTTAATGAGCAGCTGAGGTATGTGGTGTTTATTCAGTACGGCGATGAGGCAAGGTATATCGGCCTGAATCTTAACGTGAGATAAACCACAAAGCTTTTAAACCGCCTATTTTGTTTTTTTAAATATGACGACAAAAGTAGTGGGCGCGGGCACGCTTAAGGACGGCAGCTACATAGTCATTGATGGGGTTGCTTGCAAAGTTGCGACCATTGATACTTCCAAGTCCGGCAAGCACGGTCACGCGAAAGTGCGCATTGTAGCTATCGGTATTCTTGACGGCAAGAAGCGTGAAATCGTGCTTCCTGCTCACGATAACGTTGAAGTTCCTCTCATTGAAAAGATGTCTGCTCAGGTTTTGAGCGTTGTGGGAGATATGGCGAATATAATGGATGAGGCAACGTTTGAAACTTTTGACCTTAAAATTCCTGAAGAATTAAAGGACACAGTCCTTCCGAATTGCAAAGTCTTATATTGGATCATTCTTGGACAGAAGGTTATGAAGCAATTGAAAGGCGGTGCTGAATAATGGTTAAGCCTCTAAAATCGCAGATTTTTGAGGATTTAACATTTGGAGGAGCCAAATGGTAAAGTTCCCTGAAGCGGATGCGAGAATGTTTAGGAACAAGTTTGTCTGCAGGAGATGCAAGTCTGTTATTCGCGCTCCTTCCCGTAAGATTGCTGAGGGCGATGTTAAGTGCCGCGCTTGTGCTGGAAAGAAATTTAAACCAAAGCGTAAGAAGTAATGCTCATGAGTATTGATGGCATTGCTGCAATAATTTTTATCATTCTTCTCGGATTTTTTTTGTGGAATAAGCGCAAACAGGTTGAGCTTCAGAAAGCCTTGTTTCCAATTCTGTACGTTGTGATGTGCCGCTCCAAGTTCGGCATTCGTTCTATGGAGCGTTTGGCGAAGAAATTTCCGCGCTCTTTGAAAGTTCTCGCGGATATTTCAATCATTCTCGGTTTTCTTGGAATGTTGTTAATCAGCGCTGAACTGGTTATGAATACTGTTGACGTGTTTACAAGTCCTGCGGGCGTTCCCGGCATCCAGCCTGTTCTCCCTTTTGAAGCGAAGGGTGTTTTCTTCGTGCCATTTTTGTACTGGATTCTTAGCATTTTCCTTCTCGCGCTTGTTCACGAGTTTTGCCACGGGGTTATCGCGAGAGTGTATAAAATTCCGGTGAAGAGCAGTGGTTTCGCGTTTTTGTGCGTTTTGCTTCCAGTTATTCCTGCCGCTTTTGTCGAGCCTGATGAAAAAGCCGTTCAGAAGAAGCCGCGTAGGCAGCAGCTTGGCATGCTTGCCGCGGGCCCGATTTCCAACATGGTTTTCGCTTTTGCGATGTTTTGCTTGTTTTTCGTCCTTTCTCCCGCTTTGTCCGCCGCGTTTAACGCGCAGGGTGCTGAAGTTTTGTCAGTTTCTCCGGATAGCCCCGCATTTTCTGCCGGCTTGCGGGGGAATGATATTATTACGAGTTTGAACGGAATCGCAATTACTGCTCTTGATAATATGACAAAAGTCCTGAATAATTCTGTTCCTAACGATACGCTGTCCATTCAGACTAAGAACGCTTCTTTTTCAGTCGTGCTGGCTTCGAATCCTAACAACGCTTCAAAGTCGTATCTTGGAATTACGGCGCGCACTCATTTTGCCGCAAAACTGGAATTTGTGGATAAATACGGCGCTTGGCTTCCGCCCGTGTTGCAGTGGTTTGTCGGGCTTGTCTTCTGGTTGTTTATGCTGAACATCGGCATTGGTCTTTTCAACTTGCTTCCAATCGGTCCTCTTGATGGCGGCAGGATGTTCCAGCTTGCCTGTTTCAGATTCCTTAAGAACAAGACTGCTTTGAAAGTCTGCCGTTTTGTCAGCATATTTTTTATCGTGTTGATTCTTTCAAACTTGGTTGTCGGGTTTGTTCGCTAACCTTTGATATTTCCGATAGGGGAAAATTTAACAAGTTTTTTGCTTATTCCTGCTTTGTCCATTACGTCTACTACTTCAGAAATTGATTTGTATGCGGATCCTGCTTCTTCGGCGAGTCCTGAGTATGATGTTGTCTTGACGTAAATTCCTCTTTTCTCCATTTCTTTTTGAAGCAAGTCTCCGCGTACTTCTTTGCGCGCTTGTGTTCTGCTCATTGTTCTTCCGCTTCCGTGCGCCGTGCTTCCAAAGGTTTCATCTAGCGCCTTATCAGTTCCAAGAAGCAAATAACTGCCTGTTTCCATGCTTCCGCCGATTATCACTGGTTGTCCAGTTTTCCTAAACCGTGGCGCTAGTTCTGTTCTGCTTGGCCCAAAGCATCTTGTCGCGCCTTTTCTATGGACAACTAATTTCTTAGTTTTGCCGTCTACTTTGTGTTCTTCGTATTTGGCGATGTTGTGTGCAACGTCGTAGACCAGGTGCATTTCCATTTCTTCTGGTGTTTTTTCAAAGATGTGCTTGAAAGTTTCGCGTATTCTGTACATTATGACTTGTCTGTTGGCGAATGCCGCGTTTGCCGCGCAGGCCATTGCGTGATAGTAATCTTGTCCTTCTTTTGATGTGAATGGCGCGCAGGATAGTTCTGGGTCCGGCACTGTTATTTCGTATTTTTTCATTGCGTCTGCGAATATTTTGAGGTGGTCTGTTGCGACTTGGTGTCCGAATCCCCTGCTTCCGCAGTGTACCATGATGCAGATTTGGTCTTCGCTCACAATGCCCAGCTTCTCCGCTGTTTTTTTGTCAAATATTTGCGCGGCGTGCTGGATTTCCAAATAATGGTTTCCTGATCCTAATGTTCCTATTTGGTTGAGCCCTCTGCCTATTGCCTTGTCAGATACTTTGCTTGGCTCCGCGTGTTCTATGCACCCGTAATCTTCAATGCGTTCTAAATCTTCGTCCCAGCCGTATCCGTTTTCTATGCACCATTTTGCTCCGTTTTGCATTACTTTTTTGAATTCTTGTTGTGTTATTTTTACGAATCCTTTGCAGCCTACGCCTGCTGGCACTTGTTTGAATAGCATGTCTACTAGTGGTTTGATTTTTGGTTGTACTTCTTTCAAAGTCAAATTTGTAGTAATGAGCCTCATTCCGCAGTTGATGTCAAATCCTATTCCTCCTGGAGAAATAATTCCGGTGTCTGGGTCAAATGCCGCCACTCCTCCTATTGGGAAGCCGTATCCTGAGTGCGCGTCTGGCATGCAGAGCGCGTGATTGACTATTCCTGGCAAACACGCGACATTGGTGAGCTGGTCGTAGACCGCTAAATCCATTTCTTTCATTAGTTTTTGAGAGGCGTATATTCTTGCCGGCACCCTCATTCCTTTTTTGTAGCTCATTGGAATGTCCCAGATTACGTCGCTTTTTTGTTCAAATTCCGGCACAGCTACGTCTCGGTTAATCATATGTCTAATACCACCACAGTCTTCCATTTGTCTTTTTTCTTTTCAACTAGGTAATAGTGCATTGTGACCGCTTTTACGTCTTGGTGTAGTTCTTGTTCTTCTGGCTTTATCGCGTCTCCTGTGAGCATTGCTGTGACTTCCATTTTTTTTTCATCCACGTTTACTTTAACGTCAGTGAATACTATCGCGTCTTTATCCTTGAGGTACACGATTTCTTCAAGAAACTCAAACAATAGCTTGTCAACAGTTTTTTCTTTTTTCTTTATCTTTTTCACGATAACCGCCTTGACTGTTTTTGGGTTTGCCAGGCTTTCAATTACTGCTTGCGCCGCGCTTTGGAACAATTCGTTTAGATCCTTTCCGGTAGCTTCAAACGCGACATCCGCTATTGCGATATCTTCGACAAATTTGAATGGCATGTAGAATTTGCTCCGTGCTGTGTATATAAACTTTACTTGCTTCTTAGAAATTCAGCAACTATTCTTAACGCGTCTGCTGATACGCTGTCTCTGTCTCTTGCTCCGTCTATATACACGATGTTTTCTTTTAGCAGCTCTTTTAGCTTTAGGTAGTTTTCCTTGCATTTGGTGAGGAGTTCTTCCTGTTGGAACGCGTTTGTTTGGTCCCTTCCTGCTGATATGCGCTTCATCGCTTCCGCGACAGGAACGTCTACAACAATTGTCAGGTCAGGAATAAGCAGTCCTTTGTGCAGTTCCTGTATTCGTTCAAACGGCACTCCTTGCGCCATTTGGTACGCGTATGTTGAGTGTTTGTATCTGTCTGAGAGCACGAGTATGCCTTTTTTCAGGCACGCGTCTATCATCTTGCAGTGTTGTGTTCTGTCTTCCACGAATAGTTTGAGGGCTTCATCTCCTCTTGAGTTCGGGTCGATTGTTGATAAGAATTTTTTTAGCCAGTCTCTTTTGTACGGCTCTCTGGTTAGAAATATGTGATTGTTTTTGTTGGCTTCGAACAGTTCTGTCGCTAATTTCTTTATGACTGTCCCTTTGCCGCACCCGTCTATTCCTTCTATTGCTATGAAAACCCCTTTCATGATTTGAGAATTCTGCTGGCTGCTTTTAAGTTTTTCTAGTATTTTCCCAATAAGTCGGATACTGCCGCTCCTACCGCTGCCGGGAAGCTTATCGCGATGACTAGCTTGAAGACGTTTTCTGTTCCCGCGGCAAACCTGGGCAGTCCGTAGAGTGTGATTAGCATGAATGATACGAACAGCGCTATGAAATAGTATGTGAGTATTCTTTTTGCCCAGAATTGTCCGAATGGTCTTGTTTTAGTGTCTGGCACACGCGTGTAGCCTACAAAGTAAATTTCTGCGCTCAAGATGAGCCATGTGGCGGCTGTGATAAGTATGAGGTCTTTTTGGGTGAGCGCGAGACTGATTTGGAACAATAAGCTGCTGAGCATGAAGCTGAATCCGAAGAATAACGCTCCAAAGAATGCCGTGATGATGTGTTTGATGCCGAAATGTCCGGGGACTTTTTCAACGAGCCTTTCCCTGAGAATTTTCACGTGTTCCGCTACTTGGTCTATTTTCGCCATTAGTAGAATTCTACCTGAGGAATATCCGCGTCGTCTTCTTTCTTGCTTTCAGCCGGCGTGCTTGGCGCATTGTCAAACATGTTCATTAGGTTTCCCATCGCGGTGTTTGGGCTGTCGAACATGCTCGGTGCTGGCAAAGGTTTTTCTTGCGGCTGTTCATTTGTGTAAATGTCGTGCGCTCCAACCAGCCCCATAAGCATTTTTATCGCTTTGCGTATTTCGTCTTTAGAGTCTGTTTTAGTATCAATGGTGATTCGCATATTTCCTCTTTTGCTTCACTTATCTCATGTAGCTTTAAATACTTTTTGTGATGGGGCTGCGGAGGATCGAACTCCGGTCACAAGGTATTTTGCGCGGAAAAGCGCAACTGGATTTCTCGCGTCCCGAACCTTGTATCTTACCACTGGACCACAGCCCCGAGTGAACCCGCCCGGATTCGAACCGGGGCATACTCCCTGTGAAGGAATCATCCTAACCACTAGATCACGGGTTCTTGTCTATTTTCTCATAATTACACGTGATCTTCCGGAAGCGCACTTCCGCTAGATCACGGGTTCGAAGTATCGTGTTTATGCACTAGTCGAACCTGTGATACAAAAAACTTGCTTTTTTGAGATCACGGGTTCCTGACATCTGTCCTCAATAGAAGACTTTAAAAGGTTTTTTGTAATATTTGTTGTTATGAGCGTTGTTGATATAATCAAGCATAATCTGAAGTTAATGACTTCTGAAGGCGAGGGTGCGATGTTTGGTCTTATTGAAGATGAGAGTATTGGTGCTTCCAGCAGTATGGCGGTTGATGGAAAGAAATATCCTTGCGTTGGTGTTAATTTCTTCTATAACGGGGAGACCGGCGAGATTGTCTGTTTTTCAAATTACGATTCTGTCCTTGAGAAAAAGTTTGAGCGGGGCACATTTAAAATGGCGATTGATATGGAAAGGCAGCGGCGTGATATTTATTTCAAGATTGTGGCTGTGTCTTTCGGCGCGCGCTCTACGCGTGCTGCCAGCAAGGTTCTTGAGGATACTGTTAAAAACTATAACATTCTGCTTGAAGTAAGGAAGCAGGGCAGTATCTAAATTATTATATATCTCCTGTCAAAATTTTTCTTTATGAATCTGAGCAAAAACGTGTTAAAAGAGTTGATTCTTGGACAGAATTTAGTTTCTAATTTGGGCGACATTGACGGCCAGCTTACCGCCAACGGTGTTGATGTTCGTTTGGCGGGCATTATTGAAATCACGGAGGGCGGCAGGTTGGCGATAGCGAAGGCTGACAATATTTCCCCCAAGCTTGGCTCTGCTGTTGTCCTGAAAGGTTTTGACAATCGCATTGCTGGTTACGAGTTGAAGAAAGTCGACATTGTGGATGATGGTGTTGTGAAGCTTGAGCGTTTGAAGCCTTATTTGGCGGTTACTTGCGAGGAAGTTAACACTCCTTCCAATTTGATGTTTCATATTCTTCCTAGGAGCAGTTTGTTTCGTTTGACTCAGTCTATGCTTGGCGTCGCTTTTGGCGAAGCCGGCTACAAGGGATTCCTGACATTTATGCTCCTGCCATTCAGCGATTGCGAGATTGAGCTCGGCTCCAGGTTTGCCCAGTTGTCTTTCAGCGAGTTGAAAGGCGAGGCTAATTACGAAGAGCAGAAAGAGTCAAGTTATCAAGGAGGGAAACTTTTCTAGCCATAAATTCTCTGAAAGTTCAGCCAAATATTATTCGCGACTTCTTCCGCTTCAAATTTCTTTATTTGAGCGATTTTCTCCACTATCACTTTCACGTTTGCGGGCTCATTCGGCGTCCCTGGTGTAGGCGACAAATACGGTCCGTCTGTTTCTGTCGTAAGCTGGTTAATATTGGCTATTTCCACCAATGTCTGGAAATGCTGGCTTTTTATTATGTTTGTCGGCACTGAGAATATGTAGCCAAGCTCATTTGCTTTTTTTATTAGGTGTTTTCTTCCTTCAAAGCAGTGCAAGACTACTTTCTTTAGCGTGCTGCTTGTTAGCATATCCATGCAGTCTTGTTCCGCGCCTCTTGTATGCAAAATCACTGGTTTTCCTAATTTCTCTGCAAATTCAATAATTCGTGCGAAATTCTCTCTTTCTTTTTTCTGCAGTTCTTTGTCCTTAACCCAATGGTAGTCCAGTCCTACCTCTCCGACAGCGGCAATTTTGTCTTTATTTTGCTTGATGAATTCGAATTCTTTGTCAAGGTCAATCGCTCCAGTTTGTCTTGCCAGCCCGCTTTCAACGTCTGGCGGCAGTCCTAATGCGTCTACTGGATAGATTCCAAGTGAGCATCTTACTAATGGCGAGTATTTTTTGGCTAATTCCAGTGCTTGCTTGTTCGTTTCCGTATTAAGGCCGGAGCATATGATGGCTTTCACTCCCGCGTTTCTCGCCCTTTCAAGCACTCCATCTACGTCCTTATACAGCGCGTGCATCAAATGACAATGGTCATCAACAAGTATCATATTGTGTCATTTTTCTGTTTTGTTTTTATATCTTTAGACTATCTTGATGATTTCAAGTGTTAGAAATATCGCGTAAAGTCCGAGCAGGAATATTCCGTGTTTCCACGTTAGTTCTTTTTTGTTCATCCAGAACATGACGGCAGTTATTCCGATTGCGAGGAATATCATCGCGTTTAATGCTTCCGCCAAGTCTACTTTTATTGGGGAGACTATTGCTACTATTCCGAAGAACAGCAACAGCTCAATCATTAACGACCCCAATAAGTCTCCGAGTCCGATGCTCGCGTGTTTTTTGAACAGCGCTTTAATCTCAACTGCGAAGTCTGGTATTGTCGTGCCTACTCCGATGATTGTTAACGCGATGAAGTATGCTGGGATTTTGAAGTATCCTGCTATTTGTATGCTGCTGAACACTAGCCATCTGCCTGCCAGTATTAATGCGGCTAGCGCGAGCATGAATATTACTGCGTCTCTCCATATGTTTTTGAATTGGACGTTTTTCTTGATTTTTCCAAGTTTTCCTTCTGCCTTCCATAGCATCACGAGATAGAGGCAGAACGCGCCGACAAGTATGAACCCGTCTGTTCTTGTTAGCCCGCTTCCGATTATTCCAAGCACGAATGGC
>Ga0315281_10005325_pt1 | contig 18446 bp, 8 predicted proteins | sample YL17G07_0_MG_FD_204540 | JGI IMG/M metagenome (GOLD analysis project Ga0315281, IMG submission 204540) | Sediment microbial communities from Yellowstone Lake, YNP, Wyoming, USA - YL17G07_0 | ecosystem: Environmental > Aquatic > Freshwater > Lake > Sediment | place: USA: Wyoming | collected...
AGCGCGGGCGCGCCGGTCGAGGAGGTCGGCTCGCGCGCGGTGGTCCCGCGGGTCCACGACAGAGAGGCCGTCGTCGCTGAGCTTCAGGGCGTCTTCGTAGGCGGCCGCCTTCAGCGCGAGATCGGCTGCAATGAGCTGAAAACGCACCGTCTTCTCCGGGTCCGCCGCCGCTCCCGCCTGGTAGAGGTGGTGGGCCAACTCCGCCGCGTGGTCGTCGACGGTGTTCGCGTAGGCTTTCTCGAGCGCGTCCGCTATCCGCAGGTGCAGCCGCTGACGGCGGGGCAGGGAGAGCGTGCCGAGCAGCGTCTGACGGACCTGCTCGTGGCTGAAGGCGTAGCGCGCCTCGCGGGTGCTCGTTGCCACGACGAGGTGCGCTGCCTCCGCCTCCTCGACCGCGTCGAGCACAGCATCCTCGCCCAGGTCCGAGAGGGCCCCAAGCAACGCGAAATCGAAGTCCCGCCCGATGACGGACGCCTGAACCAGCACCCGCCGCGTCCCCTCCGAGAGACGTTCGAGCCGGCGCCCGATGACGAGCCGCACCCCTTCCGGCACTTCGACTTCGCCCATGGCAACGTCGTCGCGCCAGGCGCCGTCGGGGCCGAAGAGGCGGCCCTGTTCGTCGAGGTAGCGGTAGACCTCCTGGACGAAGAAGGGCACGCCCTCGGTCTCGCTGGCGACGACGTCGACCAGGCGCGCCGGTGGCCGCTTCCGGCTGATCGCTGCGAGAAATGCCTCTACCCCGGCCCGGTCGAAGCGGGCGAGTGAGAGCCGTCTCGTCCGCCCCTGGCGGGACAGGCGGTCGAGGGAGCGCGCGAAGGGCCGGGTCACGTCGAGGTCCGTGTCGCGGTAGGTCCCGATGATGAGCAACGGCATCTCACTTATGCGCCCGGAGAGGTGTTCGAACAGCAGGAGGGTGGAGTCGTCGGCCCAGTGGAGGTCATCCAGCACCAGGAGTAGCGGTTGGGTTTGCGTCGCCCGCGCCAGGTAGTCGCCAACGCAGCTAAAGAGGTAGTGGCGCGCCTGTTCCGGCGGGAGGTCGGCAGGCGGCGGCAGGTCAGGAAAGATCGTCCGCAGCCGGGGCGCGATCCGGGCGATCTCGGGGCCCTCCTCGCCGAGCACGGCTCGCAGCCGATCCTTCGCCACCACCCGGAACGTCTCATCGAAGGCCTCGACGAAGGGTACGAAGGGCGGTGTCCCCTCCGTCTCGTAGCAGTGGCCGAGGACGGTGAAGAAGCCGAGGCGGCGGGCTTCGGCCATCGCCTCGTTCGCCAGGCGTGTCTTGCCGATACCGGGCTCGCCGCCGAGGAAGACGACGCTGCCGGCCCCCTGCTTTGCCGCGGCGAGCGCCTCGCGGATGACGGCGCGCTCGGCGACTCGTCCCACGTAAGGGGTAAGTCCCGAGTCAGTTGTGGCTGGCTCGTCCGGCTCGGGCTCCCAGCGCACCGCGAACAGCCGCCACTGCCCGGCAAAGCCCTTGAGTTCGGCCTCCCCCCGGTCGTCGAGCGGGATGTCGGAGGCCGTGCCCAGCACCGACTTCGTCGCCTCCGAGAGGAGCACCTCGCTCGGACCAGCCCGTGCGGCCACCCGCGCCGCGAAGTTGACCGCCGAGCCGAAGAGGTCTGCCTGCTCGCGAGTCACCTCGCCGGTGTGGAGGCCGATGCGCAGGGCGATTTCGTCTCGCTCACCGCCCCGGCGCCAGTTGTGGAGGACTCTCTGAACGTCGACGGCGCAGAGCACGGCCCGGCGGGCGCTGGTGAAGGCGACCATCTGGCCGTCGCCGAGCCCCTTCACTTCGACGCCACGGTGGTGCTCGACCCGGCCGCGCACGAGCTCCTCGACCTCACGCAGGAGCGCCCGCGCGGGTTGGTCGCCCAGCCGGTTGGTGAGCGCCGTGGAGCCAACCACGTCGGTGAAGACGACGGTAACAGTGCCCTCGGGCAATTCCTGTGTCATGGCGGGGATTCTAGCGGCTTCGAGGCGCTGAGTCCGGCGGGCGGGGCGCGCGGCGGCCCATTCCCAACCCGGATGACTAACTGCGGCGGTAACTGTTCCGCTCGGCGAACATGTCGAACGACGCCCAACAGTGGGTCGCGAGATGGCTACCGATGGGTGGAAAGCCGGCCTGAATGATCTTCCGGCCCCGGAGGTCGAGAAACTGAACGGCTGGGACGAGGTCGCTGTCCGACGACACCAATACGGCTACGTCGTAGGCAGCCTCCCAGGCCAGACGGACCATGTCGGTCACGATCGCCGTATCCACGCCCTTCTCCTGAGTGCGCCTCAGAGAGCCACCGCACGCCGGGCAGCGCGACACTTCCGCGTGGCACGATGGACAATGGGGAGCATCCTTGGGTCTGCGCTCCTTCAACACGACCTGAACGCCTGGCTGGCGATTGAGCCAGGTCAAGAACCACCGCTTGAGTTTCTCGTCATTGGCCAGCGGATCGTACGACGCGTACACGTGCATACCCTCGTACGCAAGGCTCGGCGCAGCGCACTTCTCGGCGGCCTTCTTCACAAGCCATTGGGGGAGCTTCGACCAGTCGAACTGGAAGTTCGATGAGCCGCCCAGCGTCCGCTCGCGCTCATTCATCCTGAGTTGAAGGTTCCAGAAGTCCACGAATATGCGCACGCGATCGCTTCGTGGACGTGGGGCGGCACCGGGATCAGGATCCATCAGCCTGCCTCTGCCCGGATAGAATACAGGGGCCACCTTCGGCGGCCCCTGGGGCGTTGATTGCTGACGGACTTCGCTCGATTGATCGAGCGTTTACCGTCGGCGGGCTGTAATGATCCTATGTTCGGCTGCTGCCCGAGAGAAGTCAACCTGCCAGCTCCACGGGAAGCCTCCAGGGCGGGCTGCCGAAGCCGAGCGACGAGCCGGGGGGTGGGCGGCGTGGTAGACGCGTGATACCCCGCGCCGGTTCCGGTAGAGTGCGCGGCAATGACTCGAGACGCCGGTCCCCAGCGCGGCCCCCTCGACGGTGTGCGGGTCGTGGACTTTGCGACTGAACGCGCGGAGCTGGCAGGGCGCGTGCTCGCCGACCTCGGCGCCGAGGTCATCAAGGTGGAGCCGCCCGGCGGCGCTGCGGCGCGCTTCCTGCCCCCGTTCCACGCCGGCCGCGAAGGCGACGGCGAGGGTTCGCTCTACTGGGCGGCCGTGGCGCTGGGGAAGCAGAGCGTGGTGGTGGACCTCGGCACGCCCGACGGGAGGCAGCAGGCGCGCGACCTCGCCGCGGGCGCCGACATCCTTATTGAGTCGTTCGAGCCCGGCGTGATGGACGGCCTGGGGCTCGGCTACAACACGCTCCGCGCCGAGAACCCGGCGTTGATTTACGCGTCGGTGACGCCCTACGGACAGGATGGGCCGCACGCGCACCGGCCCGCTTCGGAGATGACGATCGAGGCCGCCGGCGGGCTGCTCGGCCTCCAAGGGGACGGGGACCGGCCGCCCGTGCCCGTGGGGTACCCTCAGTCTGCGTTTCACGCCGGGCTGCAGGCGGCGGCCGACGCGATCATCGCGCTAAACGAGCGGGAGCGTTCGGGGCTCGGGCAACACCTCGACGTTTCGACGCAAGCGGCGATGGTGTGGACGCTCATGAACGCCACGGGCTACCCGCCGAACACGGGCGGGGACCCTCCGTACACGAGCGCCACGAGGGCCGGCCCGCCACCGGAGCTGGCCCCGGGCGTGGCCTTCCCGGCGGTGTGGCCGTGCAAGGACGGCTGGGTGCAGATGACGCTGACGCTGGGCGGGCTCGGAGCGCGCACGCTCGGCAACCTCGTGACGGTGATCGAAGCCGAGGGGCTGCTCTCGCCTGAGTTGGCAGCATCGGGCTGGACGGCGTGGACGGCAACGATCGCGCCCGGGGCCGTCGCGCCAGAGACGCTCGCCGTCGCCCGCGACGAAATCGGCCGCTATTTCCTGGCGCGGACGAAGGAGGAGTTGATGCAGCGGGCGGTGGTGCACAAGCTCCTCATCGCCCCGGTGCGGACGCTCGAGGAGTTGGCCACCGAGCCGCAACTGATGGCGCGGGAGTACTGGCAGGACGTCGGCGGGCTCCGCCACCCGGGCGTCTTTGCGCGTTTCAGCCGGACACCGATGGTGCTCGGACCGGCGGCGCCCCGGCTGGGGGCAAACCAGACGATCGTGGCCGCTCCACCGGCCAGGAGCCGAACTGCGCCACCCAGCGCGCGAAGCCACTCGCGCGTGTTCGAGGGACTGAAGGTGGCGGACTTCGCCTGGGTGGGCGTCGGGCCGATCATCGCGAAGGCGCTGGCGGACCATGGCGCGACGGTGGTGCACGTTGAGAGCGCGACACACCCGGACGTGCTGCGGTTGGGCCCACCGTTCAAGGACGGGACGCCCGGGATCGACCGCTCCCAGTTCCAGGCGAACTTCAACACCTCGAAGCTGGGCCTGGCGCTCAACCTGGCACTGCCGGAGGCCCGTGCGGTCGCCCACCGCCTGATCGAGTGGGCCGACGTCGTGCTCGAAAGCTTCACGCCCGGTGTGCTGGCGGCCTTCGGGTTCACTTACGAGGAACTCTCACTCAAAGAGCCGGGCCTCGTGATGCTGAGCACGTGCCTCAGCGGGCAGACAGGCCCGTATGCCACCTACCGGGGGTTCGGGACGCAGGGTGCGGCGCTCGCAGGGCTGCACGGCCTCACGGGCTGGCCCGACCGGGCGCCGAAGGGCACGTGGGGCGCCTACACCGACTTCATCGCGCCGCGGTACGGCGTGGCGGCGCTCGCGGCGGCGATCTTCGAACGCAACCGGAGCGGATTGGGACAGCACGTCGACCTTGGGCAGGTAGAGGCTGCCATCCACTTCGTCGAACCGGCGCTGCTGGACGTGGCTGCGAACGGCACGGTCTACACCGCGGCGGGGCACGCTTCCGGGCGCGCGGCGCTGCACGGCGTTTACCAGGCCAGCGGCGAAGAGCGCTACGTCGCCATCACGGCCGAGATCGCCGCGGAATGGCACGCCCTGTGCGACGTTGTCGCGCCCGGCGCGAAGGGGTGTGCCCAACTCGAGTGGCCACCGGCGCCGGGTGCCACCCTCGACGAGGCTGTGCGTGCCTGGTGCCTACCGCGTGACCCATGGGAACTGGTGGAACAACTCACAACGGCCGGCGTGCCCGCGGCCGTCGTCGCACGGCCGTCGGACCTGTACCACGACCCGCAACTCGCGCACCGGCGGTTCTTCGTAACGTGCGAGCACGGCGTCATGGGCCCGACGCCGTACGACGGCCCGGTGACGATCTTCTCGGAGACGCCGCCCGCGTTCACGGCCGCGCCCTGCCTGGGGGAGCACACGGACCTCGTCCTCCGCGAGATCCTTCACATGGAGGACGACGAGATCACGGACTACGCCGCGGCGGGCGTGTTCACGTAGGGTTCCCCCAACCCCAACCCCAACCCCTCTCCCGGCTGCGGCCGGGCGAGGGGAGCTTGCGGCCCCGCGTGTCAGCGGATGAGTCACCCGGAGCGGCAACCAGGCGGTCTGGTCAGGCGCCGAGTTCGTGGGCGTGCTGGTCGAGATGACCGATGAGCGCGGGCACCATCTCTTCGAGTAACGTGGGCTCGCCACGAAAGGGCATCGGACGGGCGCGCTGCGCGGGCGTGAGGCTGCGCAGGAGGGTGATGAGTGCCTGGCGGTTGTGCCGCAACTCCGCCACCAGGTCGGCGACGGAGCATGGGGCGCGTTCGGCAACGCGGGCCTGGTTCCAGTCGTGCGTCTGGAGCTCGGCGGCGTGGGCCTGTTCGTCATCCGGCTCGGGGATGCCAGCGCCGACGCGCACGCGGATGAGCTGGCGCAGGTCGTTGGCGGCCATGTGCGCGAGGAGCTGCCGGCGCGTCCAGGCGCCGTCGCCGGTTTGGACCACCTCTCCCCAGCGGTCGCCGGGCACGCGCAGGACAGCGGCCTCGACGCGAATGGCAGCTTCGCCCAGTGCGCCGAGCAGACTCTCGAAAGCCGTGTCGTCCATGGCGCGTCAGGCTATCGCGGTGCCGGGTGGCAGTGCAAGGTGCGGCCCGCCGCGTGCGGGTTCAGCCCCTGCGAGCTCATCGCACAGTGGCCGGCGAGAGGGCGGTTGGGATGATGCGGCGCACCTCGTCGATCGCGGCGCCAAGGTCTGGAATCGTGCGCTCGTGGCGCGGCTGGACGAAGACGAAGACACAGCGCGCGACCGGCCGCCCCAATGACTCCTGGAGCGCGAGAGCGTAGGCGGCGCCCTGCAGCCGGTAACGTCCCATCGCCTGGTCGACGGCTTCCGCGCTCTCGACGCTGTCGGTCTTGTAGTCGACGACCACGAGCCCCTCGGGCGTCTCGTAGAGCAGGTCGACGAACCCTTCGACGACGACGCCGTCCACCGGGGCGGAGACGTAGACCTCGCGCCAGGAGCGTCCCGAGGCGACCGCCTCCCTGACCGCGTCCGACTCCAATGCCGCCCGGGCGAAGCGGACGACGTCCTCCAGGCGGTCTTCAACGGCTTCGGCGGTGGCCTGCGCACGGGCAGCAGCTTCGAGGCCTTCGCCGGTCGCGAGGTCGACCGTCTGCAGCACGGCGTGGACGGCGCGCCCGACCGAGGTGCCGGCGCGGCCCTTCTTCCATGGCGCCTCGTCCTCCAGGGGCTCGTCCTTTTCGATGGGTCCGGCCGCGGCCGCAGCTGCCTTTGCTATGCCCGTAGCAGCGACGACGGGCATGCGGGCGTTGTCCGCAATCAGCTTCGTGCGGGCCTCCTGCCAGGCTTCGCGGCCGGCGGCGGAGTCGGGCCGGGCTGTCCGTGGCGGAGCGGCGTGCGCGGGAGCCGCAACCGCGCCCTCGGCGCCAGCCTGCACCCAGAGGCCGGGCGCGCCGCTGCCGATGGCGTAGAGACATTCGGCGGCCGGGCACTTGTTTTCCCGGTGGCGCTCGGCGTGCGGCTGTGCGTTTTCGGCGACGCTGTGGTACACGCTGACGACCAGGTGGTCTCGTGCGCGTGTCGCCGCGACGTAGAGCAGCCGGTCCTTTTCGAGGCGGTCCATCGCCTGGTCATGGGACCGGGCGTCATCGAAACCAGCCGTGACGAAGGGCCCTTCGGCGTTGCCCGCCCGCACCTGGGGCCCGCCCGCAGCGTCCCAGAGCAGACCCGGGCCTTCGCGGTTCGAGCCCGCGCTCAGCCCCGCAAGGATGACGATCGGAAACTCCAGGCCTTTCGAGGCATGGACCGTCATGATGCGCACGGCGTCGTCGTCCCGCTCGGCGACCACCGTGTCGGTGAGGAGTGCGTCCTCCTCGGCCTGGAGCTCCATGAAACGGATGAACTGGCGCAGGCCACGGCCGCCAGCCCCGGTGAATGCGCGGGCCTGCTCGTGCAGGAAGCGGAGACGCTGCCATGAGTCGCGCGGGCGCCGGGCAGCGAACGCGACCTGGAACAGGCGCCGCTCACGAATGACACGGTCGACCATCTCCGCCGGGTCGAGCCACCAGCGGCATTCGTGCAACGCCTTCAAGGCGGCCATGGACTGCACGACCAGGTCGTCCGCGGAAAGGCCCTCGGGCGCAGCGCGGCGGTAATCCCAGGAGTTGCTGGCGGACCGGAAGCGGAAGATGTCGCGGTCGCTGCAGCCGAAGCCGGGCGCGCGCAGCGCCGCCACCACGGCAACCTGGTCGGTCGGGTCGTCGACAGCCGCGAGGATGGTCAGCAAGTCGCGCACTTCCGGCGTGTCGAAGAGGAGCGAGCGGCTCTCGACGCGGCAGGGGATGCCCGCCGTGCTCAGCGCCTCTTCGAGCGCGGGCAGGGCCGTGCGCGTGGGCAGAAGAATGGCGACGTCGGCCAGTCGCGGCGCTCGCCACCCGGCGCCCTCCTCGGCGCAGACGCACCACCTCGCGGGCGTTTCGGTGACGTCGCGAATCTCAGAGACAAGCGCGGCGATGCCCCGGGCCTCCGCTTCGCGCAGGCGGTCGGCGCTGAACGCCCGTTTGTCCAGCGGCCCGCCGAGAAGCCGCACGGAGACGGGCGAAGCCGGGTCGCCCGGGCGGCTGGGGTCGAGCGGCTGGAACACGACCTGGCCAGCGCGGCCGGCGCCGGGCAGTGTCCGTTCGAGGGTGAAGAGTTCAGCGAAGACGTGATTCACCCATGCGATAACCGAGGGCACCGAGCGAAAGTTCGTGACGAGCGGCACCGTCCTGCCGCAGCCGTCGCCGCCAAAGCGCGCAGCCGCGGCGGTGTACACCTCGATGTCGGCGCGGCGGAAGCGGTAGATGGACTGCTTCGGGTCGCCCACGAAGAAGAGCCGGCCCGGCGGCACAGGCGCCGTGTCCCAGGGCTTCTGGCCGGCCTTCGGGTCAGTGCTGGCGATGAGCACGGCGATCTCGACCTGGATCGGGTCGGTGTCCTGGAACTCGTCAATCAGGAGCGCCTGGTACCGGCTGGCAAGGGCGCGGCGGACGCTGACGTCGTGTACCAACAGGTCGCGCGTGAGGATGAGCAGGTCGTGGAACTCCAGCGTGCCCTGGGCGACGCGCTCATCGCGGTACTGGCGCACGAACGTTTGCAGCACCCCGAGCAGGGGTCCCAGGCAGGCGGCGCGCAGCTCCGAAAGCAGCTCTGAACGGGCGTCCGCTGCTGCTGCGGTGGCGTCCCGGATGACCGTGAGCGCCCCGCCTTCCCAGTTCCCTTGCTGGCCAATCTTGCCGACGGCGAGCTTCCCATTGAAGGCCAGCAGCCGGATGATCTGCTCCTCGGCGACAAGCCGGTCGTCCTCGGTCTGTGCCGAAGTGAGCGCCTCCTGCGCGGCGCGAAGCTCCTCCAGCAGCGGCCCCAGCCGGAGCAACGCCAGGTATGCCTTGTCCTCGTCTTTCCCGGGCTTGAGATCGTGCCCGCGGTCGCATGCATCCTGGAGCGCCGCAATGACCTGCGCAGCCGTCACCGCGGGCATTGGCGGCTGCGCGAACTGCGCGGGCAGCACACGGTCCCACTCTTCGTGGAAGCGCTTCGCGAGCCGGTGCAAGTGGTCGATCGTGAGCCCGAGGGTCATGGCACGCACGACGGCGGCCGCCACGTCCGGGTCTCCATGGCCGTCCTGCAGCAAGCCTTCGAGGAACGGCTGCCAGCGGTCCTCGAAGGCGATCGAAGCGGCAACGTCGTTGCGCAGGTCGAGCTCCGGGGGAAGCCCGGATTCGATCGGATACAGCGAGAGGATGCGCTGGGCGAAGCTGTGCAGCGTCTGGATCGAGGCCGCGTCTATCGTGCCGAGCGCCAGGTTGCAGTTCTCTCGCTGCTCCGCGCTGAAGGGCGGGTCCCGGGTAACGTCTTCCCTGGCGCCGCGCTCGAGTTGGAGGCGCACGCGGTCGCGGAGCTCGGCGGCGGCGGCGTTCGTGAACGTGATGGCCGCAATGCGGGGCAACGCAACGCCACTCGCGACGAGGGCGACGATGCGCGACACGAGTTCGCGGGTCTTGCCGGTGCCGGCGCCCGCTTCAACAAAGAGCGTGTCGTTCAGGTCGGAGCGGATGGCGCGACGGGCCCGGTCGTCAGCCAGGGGTTGGGTGGTCATGGCGTTGCCTCTTCGACCGGCTCGGAGAGCGCGGTGTACGCGACGAGCTCGGGCGCGCCCTTGCGCTCGTCCCATGCCCGGGCCCGGTCGCCTGCGCCGCAAACGCGGTCATAGGGGCAAAAGCGGCAGTTCTTGTAGCTGTCCCGGTCCTTCTTGCCGGGGACAGCGAGGAACGCCCCGGCCTCCACGGTCCCGGCGAGGACGCCCAGCGTCGTGCGGAGGGTGTCTTCGTGGGCAGGCTCGAGCGTGTAGCCGACGCGCCTGAACTTCTCGCGCTCGCTGGCGAACCAGTAGCTGGCGTGGACGCGGGCAGTGCCGCTGCCGAGAGCGCCCCTTACGGCGATGGCGTAGATGGGAAGCTGCAGGCGTGTGCCGGCGCCGAGCGGGTCGTCTCCGTTGGCGATCCTTTCGAACCCGTCCGCCGCGCCAGTCTTGTAGTCGTAGACGATGAGCGTCCCGTCATCGGCGCGGTCCACGCGGTCGATCCGGCCCCGGAAGGCCAGCTCCCGCCCGTCGTCCAGGGTGATCACGGCCTTCTCGAACGACCACTCGGCCTCGACGAACGTGGCGCGCGTCTCTTCGCGGGCCGTCGAGTCGGCGCCCAGGAAGAGGGACAGGTCGCGCCGGATGCGCGCGCGGTCAACGTGCCAAAGGAGTTCGCTCCCGGTGATCCCGCGCCTGTAGGCCCGGTCGCACTCCTCGTTCCCGACCTCGAGGAGCCGCACGGCGTCCGCCGACGTCCACGGCGTGCCGGGCCCGGGACTGCGCCCGGCGTCATGCACCTCGCGCAGGAACCGCTCGAGCGAGTCGTGGATGATGTTGCCGCGGTCCGCGCCGGAAATGCGGACGATGCCCTCGGGCCGCTCCGTCTCCCGTACGCGGACGACGTTCGAAAGGAAGTAGCGGAAGGCACAGGCGGCGAGCGTCTCGAATGACGTGGGCGAGTAGACGCGGGCAGAGTCGACAGAGACGCCCGGGCCAACGCCACCCGCCCAGGGAGAAAGCGGCACGGGCGCGCCGGCGGACGGGTGGCGCCGCGACCACGGCGGGAGGCGCACGGTCGCGGCCTCGACGCTCGCGCCAAACGACGGTTCGGCGGCGAGGAAGTGGGTGTGCGCGTCGGGCTGCCGAAGGAGGCTGCGAAGCTCCCACTCCTGCGCTGAGGCGGGCGCGAACCTCTCGGAGCCGAGGGCGTGCTCGAACGACTCGACGCCCGTAAGCCACGGCGCCGACCGAATCTCGGCCAGACGCTCGCCCGACACCTCCTCCGCGGCAAGGGCCGAGGCGGATTCCAGAAGCCAGCGCGAGGGGGTCCGTTTGGCCTGCTCCCGCAGGCTGGATTGGGGGAAGCAGAGCGTGCGTCCCGGCGCGGAGGCGAGGGCTGCGAGGTAGTCGCCGCGGGCCTCCACGCGGCGGAGATCACGGCGGGCCAGCCCGGCCCCGTCACGTTCGTCCTCGGTGAGCAAGGGGTCTTCGCGGGTTGCGGCGGGCATGCTGCCTTCGACCATCCCCAGGACGAAGACGTGGTCGAAGTGCATGCCACGGCCGGCGCTCACTGGACCAACAAACACGCCGTCGCCGAAACGCCCGAGCCGGCCACTCGGCTGAGCGAGCGCCTGTTCCAGCGCGCGGGCGAACGTCCGGCGCGCCACGGCCGGTTCCAGGCGGGCGAAGGGCGAAAGCGCAGCGCCGGTCTCCGGGTCACGCAGCGGTTCCGCGTGCGCGATGGCGTCGAGCCGCTTGCGCAGGTCCTGGTAGGCGGCGGCCTCCGTGTCGTTTCCCCAGCCACCGGCTGCGGTTTCGCTGCCCAGGTAGCGGTCGAGCAAACCGAGCGCCCACTGGCCCAGGCCTTCCGGCGTGGCCGGGCGTGGGGTCCGGAGGTTCTTGTCGAGTTCCTCGACGAACGCGGCCAGGCGCTCCGCGACGTCGGCGGCCCTCGGGCTCGGCGACCGGCGCTCGGCGTTTGCCCACGCTTCCAAACGGGCCCGCCACTGGGCAAGGCCCTTTACAACCCCGGCGGCGCGCGAGGTCTCGTCCCAGCGGGCGGCAGACACCCAGCGGCCCGCAGCGTCGCCGTCCCGTGTTTCGACAATCGGACCGGAGGTCAGCCATTCCATGACAGCGTCGCGGCGGAAGTCTTCCCCCGGCAGTTCGAGCATCCGGAGGAGGACACGCCCCGCCACCGAAGCAGCGAGCGGGCGGACGGCAGGGCCGTTGACGGGAATCCCGGCCGCGCCAAACTGCTCGAGGAGCAGGGGAGCGTAGGAGTCCGCGGACGGGTAGAGCACCCCGACGCGGTAGAGGGGCGTGCCCTTCGCGGCGGCGGCGAGGATCAGGCGGACGACACTGCGCACCTCTTCCTCGGTGTCGACGGCGCAGAGGATGCGCGTGGCCGTGGGAAGCTCACCGTCTAGCGTGCCGGGCGGGACGCTGGCGCCCAGGCTCGTGGCGAGGTCGGTCGTGGCCTGGTCGGCCTGTGGGTCGTACGTGACTCCGAACACGAAGTCGGCGGCATCGCGGCGTACGAGCTGGTCCACAAGGCTGCGCTCGCCGGGACTGAACGAACGCGGCAGGTAGAACACCACGTGGCCGAGGTCGCCCAGGGCGCCGGCGCCTTCGTACACAGCGACGGCGGCTGATTCGGCGAGGGTTTCGGCGTCGAACGTGCCGGCTGTCAACTGGCGGAAGCGGCGATAGAGCTTCACGACGCTCTCCCCGCGCGCCGAACTCGCCGCCAGGTGTTCGAGCGCGGCGGTGGAGGCTCCGCGCAGGTCGCGGAAGGTGGCTTCGAGGGCGCTTTCGGTGGCGGCGTGCTGCGCCACCTGCTGGAAAATGCCGGCATCCCCACTGAGGGCGGCTCGGATAGCTTCGGCCCGGCGCCAGGGAGTGAGCGGCCGCAGACCCGCGGGGAGCCGCGCGGCGCCCAACAACTCCGCCATGCGCGCGAACACCAGGAAGCGGACGTTCACAACGGCGCCCGCGGCGCCGAGACGGCGGCGCAGCGAGAGGCCGGTGAAGTTCCGAGGCACGACGACAGTGACCGGCGCGAGTGGGTCATCGCGCTTTGCCTCACGGATCATGACCTCGAGCACGCGGAACACCGGCTCGCCATGCGAATGCATTGCAACAACGGGCATGGACACCTCGTTCGCCGCATCGTAGCGGGCGGCTCAGATCGTGGAGCGGCGCGGCCGAGCGTACGCATCATCCCGTCTGATCGCGACAGGTCCTGACGCGTGGGCGGGTGATACTCGCACGCGGCGCGGCCGGGTTTGACCCCTCACGGCGCGCCGGGCTAGTGTCTGGGCAACCGGGGTCAGGAGTGGGGGCACACCGTTGGCAACTCTGCGCTTTGTCCACGCCGCGGACCTCCATCTCGACAGCCCGTTCACCGGGCTCGCTGGCTCGGCCCCCGAGCGCGTCGCCAGGACGCTCCGCGATGCCACGTTCGAGGCCTACGACGCCATCATTGACCTTTGCATCGCGGAGCACGTCGACGCTCTGCTGGTCGCCGGAGACGTGTACGACGGCGCCGACCGTAGCTTGCGCGCCCAGCGAAGGTTCGTCGCCGGCCTGAATCGCCTTCACGAGGCGCGCATACGCTCCTTTGTCTGCCACGGGAACCACGACCCGCTTGATGGCTGGGAGGCCGGTCTGGCGATGCCCGAAAGCTGCCATCGCTTCGGCCCCGAGGTCGAGAGCGTCCCCTTCGACCCCGCCGACCCGTCACGCGGCACGGTCTACGGCATGAGCTACCCACGGCAGTCCGTGAAGGAGAACGTCGCCCGGCGCTTCCACCGCACCGAGCCAGGCGGCGTCGCGATCGGCCTGCTCCACTGCAACGTCGGCGGCAACACCGGTCACGAACCGTATGCGCCATGCACGGTGGCCGACCTCGAAGAAGCAGGCATGGATTACTGGGCCCTCGGCCACGTCCACACGGCACAGATCCTGCGCGCGCAGTCTCCGGCGATCGTCTACCCGGGCAATCCCCAGGGCCGGCACCCGAACGAGACCGGGCCCCGCGGGGCCTCCCTGGTGAACATCGACGACACTGGCCGTGTGACCGTCGAATCCCGCGCCCTGGACGTCGTCCGCTGGGCGACCATATCCGTCCCCATCGACGGACTCGGCGGCATCCCGGACCTGCTGGATTGCATCGAGTCGTCCATCAGCGAGGCCCTCGAGGCTGCCGATGGACGCCACCTTCTCTACCGGTTGGCCATCTCCGGCCAGGGGGAGTTGCACCACGACCTCCAGCGCCCGGGCCTCGTCGAAGAGATCCGCTCGGATCGCAACGACTCGATCGGCTTGCCCTTCGCATGGTGCGGCCGCATCGAAGACGTCACCCGCCCGGCCTTCGATCGCCAGCAGGCGGTCGAAGCTGGCGATTTCCTCAGCGAGGTGCTGGCGCTCGTTGATGCTGCGCGCGGCGACCCCGTCGCGCAGTCCGAACTCGCCGCGGGGCTCGACGCCTTCTACGCCCATGATCGCGCCAGGAAGTACCTCAAAGACGCTCGCCCTACCGGAGACGACTTCGCCCGACTCCTTACCGAGGCCGAAACGCTCATCGCGGAATACCTTGCCTGATGAAGATTGAGAGCCTGCACATCGAGGGGTTTGGGCACTTCGCCGGCCAGTCGTTCGGCCCGTTCGCGGAACCGCTGACCGTCGTCCTTGGCGACAACGAGACCGGCAAGAGTACCCTCCTCGCGTTCATCCGCACGGTCCTCTTCGGCTTCCCCGCCCAGAAGCGCGGGGAATTTTACCCGCCTCTCAACGGCGGCCGGCATGGTGGTCGCATCACGCTCGCCAGTGACGACGGGATGACTTACACGGTCGAGCGCATCGAGGACGCCCGCGGGACATCGCTGAGGATCACCAGCAGCGCGGGCCCGCAGACGGCCGACGAGGGCTTGCTCCGTGCCCTCCTGGGCCACTCCTCGCGGAAGGTGTTCGAAGCCGTATTCGCCCTCGGCCTCGTAGAGTTGCAGGACCTGAAGCGCCTCAACGAAAGCGACGCCAGCGCCCAGATCTACGCGGCCGGCATGGGTGCAGCCAACCTCCCGAAGACGATCAAGAGCATCGAGGACGCCCGGGCGAAGCTCTTCGTGAAGGGCGGTTCTCTCCAGGAGGCGGCGCAACTGCTTGGGCCGCTCAAAGTGATCGAGGAACAGTTGGACGCCGCACGTGGCGACGCGGCGCTCTATGCCTCGCTTCGGCGCCGCCTCACAGGACTCGAGGGCGAGATCAAGGGCGCGACGGATCGCCTTGAGTCAGCTTCGAAGGATCTTGGGGAGGTGGGCCGCCTCCAGCAGGGATGGGATGACTGGGTAACCCTCGGTGACGCTGAAGCCCGCCTCCGTGAGTTGCCCGACCAGCCCGACTTCCCGGAAGCCGGCATCGCTCGCCTGGACCGCGCCGAGGACGCCCTGCGCGCGACTGCGCAGGCCCGCCTCGAGGCGGCCGAGCAGTGCGAACTCGCCGATGAACGCGCCACCGCTCCGATCCCCGGCGAGGCACTACTCGAGCAGCGCGAGTGTATCGACGAACTGCGCCGGCAGCGCGGAGCCTTTGCTGCCTCCGTCGCGGACCTTCCCACGCGCCGGGCGGAACTGGCCACTCAGGAACGCGACCTCCTGCGCGCGCTAGGCGATCTCGGTCCTGACTGGACCGAACCGCGCGTCACGTCATTCGACACATCCATCCCGCTCCGCGACTCCGGCGAGCAGTGGCGCCAGCAGTTGGAAGCCGTCGGCCTCACTGCCCGCGAGGCGGCACAGGCCCGTGACGGCGCCGGTCAATTGTCGCATGATGCCTCCGAAGCGGAAGAGCGATCCCGTCTCGCCCTTGAAGCCATGCCGAGTCCATCCGCTGATGCACGGGCTTGCGAAGAGGCCCGGGCGGCATTGAGCCTCTCCCGTGCCAGGCTGGGGGAGTATCAGCGGACTTTCGACCGTCGAGCCAACGCCGAGGCTTCGGCCAACCAGACCGTACCCGCCGCCGTCGCCCCCCCATCGGCACGGCAATCCGCGGTGCCCGCGTTCGTGCTTGCCGCCGCCGGGCTCGTCGCCGCCGTGGGTGGTGCAGCGTTCGGCGGAAACGCCCTCATTCTCGGCGTCGTGCTCGGGCTGGTCCTTTTCGGGACAGGCGCGGCCATGCTCCTGCTCGCGCGCCGCGCCCCGCAGCCCGGCGTGGCCACAGCTCCAGCTACCACCGGCGGTGCCTACCTCGAAAGCCTTCGAGCCCAGGAGCAGGCGGCGCTCGTTGCGCTCCAATCCGCCGCACAGCCCATCGCCCCGGGTGTGCCTACGCTGACCGACCTCGAGAACGTGGCCCTCGCGCTCGACCGCACCGAGCGGTCCCTCCGCGAACTCGCCACGGCGCAGAAAGAGTGGCAGGCGGCCCGTGACGAGCACCAACGCCTTGCCGCACGCACCGATGCCGCAGCGCTCGCACTGGAGGAGGCGGCCCAGAAGCTCGCTGCTGCCCACGGCGGATGGGAGGCGTGGCTCATCGCCCGTGACCTTCCGCCCACGCTCCTGCCCGTCACTGTTGTCGCGCTCTTTGCTCGCCTGGAGACAGTTCGCGCGAGAATCGAAGCGGCGAAGGATCTCCGTCGTCGCATTGGGCGGATTGAGGAGAACGTCGAGACCTACCGTACCCTGGTCCAACCGCTCGCCACCGGGCACGGGATCGCGGGGGACTTCTCCGAGAGCGCCGCGGTCGCCGCCGCGGCTGACCGCCTCGATAGCGACTTCGAAGCCATCGCAAAAGCGGAGACCCGCCGAGAGGAGGCGCGTAAGGCGCTTGAGGACGAACGCCGGCGTCTCGCGAACCTCGAATCACGGGAGTCGGCTGCCCGGGCCACGCTCGAAGGGCTGCTCGCCGCGGGCAACGCCGCCGACGCGGAACAGTTCCGTCGCAAGGCTCGATCGCACGATGACCGTCTGCGGGCACTGAAGGAGATGGCCGACGCGGAAACGCGCCTCCGGCGGCTCAGCGGCCCCGGGGAACAGTACAGAGCCTTCCGCGCGGCACTCGCCGACACCAATGTCGCCTTCCTCGACCAGGAGCACGAACGGCTGTCGCGGGAGCACACAGACGCGGAGGATCACCGCGGGGCGCTCCAAACTGAACGCGGTCGCATCACCGCCGAAATCGAGCGGTTGGCCAGCGACGAGCAGGCCTCCAAACTCCGCGCCGATCGGGCGGTTCTCGCCGAGCAGCTACGCGAAATAGCGCGACGCTGGGCTACGCTGACCGTCGCCCGCACACTCCTCGACAGGGCCCAGCGCAAGTACGAGGAGGAGCGGCAGCCCGACGTCCTCCGCAACGCCCAGGAGTTCTTCGCCACCGTCACCGGTGGTCGCTACGAGCGACTTATCTCGCCCGTCGGCAGCCAGGTGATTACAGCCGTCGCGTCCGACAAGTCGAGCAAGGCTACGGGCCAACTGAGCCGCGGCACTGAAGACCAGCTCTACCTCGCCCTCCGCTTCGGCCTCATTCGCGAGTTCGGTACCCGCTCCGCCCATCTCCCTGTCATCGTCGACGACATCCTCGTCAACTTCGATCCCAAGCGCGCGCTGCGCGCAGCCGCAGCCTTCGCCGACCTGGCCCAGACCAATCAAGTGCTCGTCTTTACCTGCCACCCCGAGACCGTCGACCTGTTCCGCAAGGCTTCCAAGGCCTTGCAGGTCATCGAGATCAACGCGTAGGCGGGCGGCTACCTGCTGCCCGCACCGAGCGCGCGGCTGATGACGATGCGCTGCACGTCGCTGGTCCCTTCGTAAATCTGGCAGACGCGCACGTCGCGGTAGATGCGCTCGACCGGGAAGCCCGCGACGTAGCCGTAGCCGCCGTGTACCTGGATAGCGTCGGAGCACACGCGCTCGGCCATCTCGGAGGCGAAGAGCTTGGCCATACTCGCCTCCTTCAGACAGGGCTGCCGGGCATCCTTCAGGCGCGCGGCGTTGAGCACGAGCTGGCGGCCTGCCTCGACGCCCGTCGCCATGTCCGCGAGCCGGAACGCGACGGCCTGGTGCTCGACGATCGGCTTGCCGAAGGTCTCGCGCTGGCGGGCGTAGTCGAGCGCGGCGTCGAAGGCGGAGCGGGCCATGCCCACGGCCTGGGCGCCGATTCCCACGCGCCCGGATTCGAGGTTGGCAAGCGCAATGCGGTACCCGTCGCCACGCCTGCCGAGCATCAGGTCGGGCGTCACGGCGAGGTCGTCGAGCGCGACCTGGCAGGTGTCGGAGCAGTGCTGGCCGAGCTTCTGCTCGAGGCGGGTGACCTTCCAGCCGGGTTCGCTGGTGGGCACGACGAAGCAGCTCATGCCGCCCTTGCCGAGGTCCGGGTCGGTCACCGCGAACACGAGCGCACAGGACGCTATCGACCCCGAAGTGATGAACTGCTTGGCGCCCGAGAGGAGGAAGCGGTCGCCCTGGTCGAGGGCGCGGGTCTGGATGGCAGCCGCGTCGGAACCCGCCTGCGGCTCGGTCAGGGCGAAAGCGCCGATCTGCTCTCCGCGGGCGAGCGGCTGGAGGAAGCGCTGCTTCTGGTCTTCGGTCCCATACGTCTGGATGGCGGCGCACACGGGGGAGTTGTTGACCGACATGATGGTCGAGACTGCGCCGTCGCCAGCGGCGACCTCTTCGATGGCGAGGACGTAGGAGACGAAGTCCGTGCCGGCTCCGCCCCACTCCTCGGGCACACACATGCCCATCAGGCCGAGGTCGCCCATCTCGCGCAGGAGGTCGAGCGGGGGCTGGCAGGTGCGGTCGCGTTCAGCGGCTGTGGGCCACAGCCGCTCGCGCGCGAACTGGCGGGCCATCGCCTGCACCATGGACTGCGCTTCGGTGAGCATGGCGTCATCCTACCTTCACGGGACGGAGGCGTGGGCC
>Ga0315281_10005326_pt1 | contig 18442 bp, 28 predicted proteins | sample YL17G07_0_MG_FD_204540 | JGI IMG/M metagenome (GOLD analysis project Ga0315281, IMG submission 204540) | Sediment microbial communities from Yellowstone Lake, YNP, Wyoming, USA - YL17G07_0 | ecosystem: Environmental > Aquatic > Freshwater > Lake > Sediment | place: USA: Wyoming | collected...
GATATATATTTCATATTTCTCCTTTAATCTTTCACAACTTCTACCATGTCATTTCCCACATATTGCCGTTGTCTGACAATCTTTGTTTTTCCTTTGGACAATAGTCAAAATCACTTTTCCAGTCGCTCATATGTCTCTTTTCTATTCCACAAGTCCGACATCTACCATTTTCATATCACGTCTCCACTTCTGGTTTGTATTCTTCTTTGGTCATTACAAAGGACCACGAAACACCCTCATGAGGAGTCTGTATGGTGTTTGGCACCCGTAGGTAGTACACACGATTAGTCGATGCATCCTTGAGCTTTACATATCGTGCAGTTTTCTCAGGATCACTACCCAGATCAACCTCGAGTAATTCTCCCCGGGAATCCCGGTGTATGCTCTTTGCCCCTATTTTCTCAGCAAAGTCCGGCATTCGATCCTGAATAATCCGGCGTACTTCAATATTCTTCTCTTCCATCCAGTCTTTTTTCGTTAGCTTCTTGGGTGTCATGACTATTTTCTCAGTGACCTTAACGCCATGAATCATCCACAGTCCCCATCCATCGGGGTACTCTATTGCTTTTCGCGTTTCACTATGCAATCTCCCTTGTTCATCTCTGTCTATATGAACTGGTCGAGCACAGACGATAATAAAGCCTCTATTGGGCCATATATAATTAACCGATTCGCATACTTTTCTATAGGCAAATGCCCGCTCCATAGTGTCTTTTGACAGTTTCAATTTACATACATCAAAAAAGAAATTGACAAATGAAATTCCCCAATACCAATACCCCCCTACCCAAAATTGACCTCCTAACCAATAATGCCAAGATAATGATAAATTTATTATCTTGGCATTATCCCTTGACTCATCGACAGCCTCACTGACAGCCTCACGGACAGCCCCACTGACAGCCTCACTGACAGCCTCACTGACAGCCCCACGGACAACCCCACGGACAACCTCACCGACAGCCGCCTCACTGACAGCCTCACTGACAGCCTCACTGACAGCCCCACGGACAGCCCCACTGACAGCCTCACCGACAGCCCCACTGACAGCCTCACCGACAGCCCCATCTCTTTTTATTAAAAGAGCATTAGCGATCGAAGCAGATAGTGCTCCTACTAACGGAGATTTAACCCGTACTATATTTTTAGGATAAACAATATTAGCCTTCTCATAACAAATTGGCATATACTTATCGAAAGTTTTCCAGTCTGTTTTCCCCGTTCTTAGTCCAATTTTTATCCATTTTTCTGCATATGCTGGCATCTGTTTTTCTTGTTCCTTGGTTAATTTTGATATATATTTCATATTTCTCCTTTAATCTTTCACAACTTCTACCATGTCATTTCCCACATATTGCCGTTGTCTGACAATCTTTGTTTTTCCTTTGGACAAAAAAAGCGTACCGTGCTCCTCGTGAGTGACCGTTGTTTTCCCGCTACTCTCTGCAAACTGATCGCCCTTTTTTGTCTTATATAATTTCCCACCGACAATTTTATGCTCATGGCTTGTCGTATCCGAGTGGAGAATAACCCCACTTTTTACGAGTTTTGCCGTTTTTGGTATGGTGTTCACTTTAATAAACATTAAATCCCCTTGGCGTCCCTGATTGAGTATTGATTTCATATGAACCTCCTTTCTCGTTTAATATAGTCTCGTTTAATCTAGCTTCTCTATTCTTTAAAGGTAATAAACTTAAAATAAGAACAGCCAACCAAATCCATAAACACACTGCCAAAATATCTAAAAAATTATTTATACACCCTCCTTTATAAATTTTTATACTAATATTCTTGCAGTCGCTCGTATCGTTCCGACAATTGCACCAAGATGAAAAGAATGAATGCCGTCTTTTCCAGCCAATTTCAAAGCAGAGAGCGTTTTTTCTGTATCGGTTTTCTGTTTCATCCTTTTTAAGGTATCAAACAACAAGTAGTTTTGTCAAGTATCAAAACTTGAAGCTAATTATTATTTTTTATCTCTTCCATAGACATACGAAGAAGTTTCGCTCTAACCTCTATAATCTTTCTTAATTCTTTTTTATTTATCCACTCTTTTCGTAATTCTTCTAATTTTTCTTTCTTTTCTAGTTCAGTCATATTTTCTTAACAAATGCTTCACGGGCCAGAATATAGGCTAGTCCCCCGGAAGGACATTGATAAAATCGACGATTTTTTTCAGTTTTCTCTCTGATCGTCTTAGCTTCCCTATCAGTCCCGCAGTGCGGGAGAGATACGACTTGGTAGCGTGAGTTGCTGTATCTATTGTACTATGCCCCACGGTGTTTGTGGATGCTGCCACAATTCATCAATGAGTTTTAGCTCGTAGACTTTTCTGTGAAGCGATCTCTACGATTTAACCCCCAATCGCTATAAAAAACCATACATAGGAAAAAGCAAACGAAAAGAAGAAGAGGAAGAATAGATCAATAAAAAACTCTTTATATGTAGGTTTAGACATAAAAAAACCACTCTATCCTCTGGTCTGGTTGCTTGTCGAGAGCTGACCAGAGAATACAATGGTTTTTCCGACAGTATTTCCACCTATAAGTATATCATACTTGTCAATCCCTTTTCCACAACTCCCTAGATAGCGCAATAGCATCATCCACAGTCTCGCTCTTTGCAAAATTTTCAACACTATACTTTTTTTCATTCGTCATCAATTTTTCCTGTATCATGCGCTGTATCTCTTTAAGAGATATCCCCTGTTCAACTGCCAAGTGAGCCAGCAGGGAAGTGCAAAATATCATAATATCTATTGCTTCCATCGTCTGATCTCTTGGGGATTCTTCGTTGACTACAGCATCCTTAAATTCCTGTACTTCTTGGGATAATCTATCGGCAAGGAAGGTGTGATTTTTGTTTTTCTGCCACATAGTCGAGCCATCTTGGGCAACACGGGTAGTTTCAAACCATATTTGTTGTGAGATTGCTTCTCTCATTTTCTTGAAACAATAAGCGCCCATTTTTCCAATTTATTCCCCTCATCATCAAAGTCATACCAGACCCCTTCAAATAAATCACGCCTCATGACACTCACTGCCCCTATCCATGCGGGATCTTGAATGACAATCGTATCATTGTTGGATTCCCAATAGACAGAATAGTGCCCGTCTGAATCAGGGTTAGGCCCGGACATCCAAGACAGGACAATACTCGCCCCCTCCTTCTTCAGCCGTTGTAGGTCATCAAGCGACCTCTGGACCCATTCCCCATGAAGTCCCAGCATCTCACATCCCTTGAGCATCCCCTCGCCGCTTGTTCCCCAGTCTGGTTCATATATCCGTTGTGCAAGCATCTCCTGGTCAGGGTATGGAAGGCCTTGCTCGTAGGCTACCCAGGCAAGGCACGCTGGTCCGCAATAGTTTGGCTCAACTCGTGGATAAATGATTTCATTATTCCTCATCATCATCTCCCGTCCCCATTTCTAAAATATTATCTGGCATGACTACTTCATCTTCTGGATTATGAATTAACACAACATCTTTTCCTTGTTGCCGTTCAGAAATGATAATACCATCGGCAATAAGCGTCATGCCCAGTGAGCAATCCCCTTCCAATATTTCTTGTGCTCCTAGCGCCGTTATTTTTCCATTCTCTCCCTCTTCGGTTTCCGCCGTGAGAATTGCATAACCAGCCAGGGGAATCTCTGGAGTCGTCATTTCAACGAGTCGTCCTGCTTTTGGTGCTTCTTGGCTCATGTTTCCTCATCTTCCTCGTGAGAACGATTGCCTAGAAATATATCGTACCAGTGATGTTCTTCAAACCGTTTATGGTTCTTTGGGTCAGGCGGTTTTATATCATTTTTTATACAATAATCATGAGTCATTTGTTGTACCCGTTCCCGTTCATATTCGGTCACTCCCTCGTCGTCGTTGGTTATTCGTTCTCCTCGTTTTACTGCTTCCTGATGTTTTGCCGCCGCCTTTCGAAATGAATCTTGATCCTTGCCATAATTCGCTCGTGCCTCTCCCATGTCGGGGTGTCGTGACCATTCTGGTTCTCCGTAATTGCTTAGTTCTTCGGTAAACCCATCGTCCTGTAATTGTTGTCCCCTTCCGGTATGATGCTTCTGACAGCGCACAATCCCCTCTGTGTGGTTTGGGTCTTCGGAACCCTCGGCAAGCAATTGACTCTCCGGCGTTAGATGGTCCACTTCAAGGCTTTCCGTTGATGCGCATGGCTGATATCCACCAGCTTCGGTGTATATCATCGTTTGACACTTGTTGTCCTGTGCATTGCGGATAAAATTCCGCATTGATTCAATGAATGGCATAATTATTTATCCCCTCTCGCATGAAATAATAAAACCCTGACACTATGATCAGGGTGTTGTTTGTCGTGTTGTTTTCCGGCTCGTATGTAAATATCTTCTTCTGCTGGCGTTAATGGCGTTGCCTCGTCGCCGTATCCCTTGTGTAATTCGGGAAGGAGCGACATCCCTCCCGTGTCCCTTCGTACTCGGCAGGTATCACACCGTGCCATTGCCACCTCTGCCCCTGTGACTCTATGTTCAATTTCTAATGTCATAAGTCATACCAGTCAATATGTTTTACTTGATTACGCGGGGTTAATTTATATTGATCAAATTGTCCTTCGAACTCGTCTCCCGCTAAAAAATCTACATAATCGTTATATGTCTGCACGCACGAATTGCATCCGCACTTAACCGCCGCGGCCCGTGCCGATAAGTGCTCTTCGCTTGATATCATCCATAGTACGTAATTGGCAATATAGTCCTCTGCCCTATCCGGTAAAGACCTATCCCCGTCCGACGGGAAGGTTGGTGATTCGTGTATCACAATTTTATTCGTATTTTTTTACGAACCCATGTTTTAGGTATTTTTTGTAACAGCCCTCTTTCTCCCCGGTTTGAAGTCCATAGCGATTTTCTGGAATATAGAGCAATATATTCTTTTGTTTCTTCGTAAATCCACCCCACTTGTTTTATTGTTAAGCTTGTATCTCTTGCCCAAGAATTTGCTTCTTCTACAGAAAACCATTCATGGCTTGCTATGGCATCTTCCCACTCTATGTATACTAAAATGTCTTTTTTCATACTCTAAATTCGTAAATTGTAATTGCATGTTTTCCTTTGTATTCATGGTCATGCGTCTCTGCATTGTGGTCAGCATCATCAAGTAATTCCTTTGTTATTTGTCCATGATAATTAAAAAGTACCCATTCCTGACCTTCTAAATAATCGGTACATTCCTGACAGGATACTTTTATTGCTGGCCCCTGACCTATTATTGTTTCCCGATTTATCATACTTATCCATTCGGCTCCTCTTGTTTTGGTTGCTCTTCTAGTTGATGGGTCCATAATTGGCGTTCGTAGATACATCCGGCCATTGAAATGGGCGGAGCACCAACGGCAGAGCGAAGGATATTCTCATTCATACAGTCACCTACTAAGTTTTCAATGGCCTCTTGGGTTAGTGCCTGAGTATCTGCCTGTGGAGCAACTGGCGCAGTGCGTTGTCTCTCAACAATTTTGTCCACAGTAAGCGCCCCGCCAATGACGACGGCTCCTGCGGCCATGATTCGTGCAACAACATCGCGTTCTTTCATATGTTCTTTCCCAAAAGAGAAGGGGTATCTATTTTTTGTAGCCACCCCTTCCTTACTTCTATCGACTGGCCACGAGATTACTTCTCTGCAATCTTTTTTAGAAAATCTGCAATAACTCCATATACTGCCAAAAGTGCAACTGCTCCTGCGGCTTTCCACTCAACCCCTGCGGCGAGTTGTCCAAAAAACACAACAAGAATAGGTGCTGTGAAAATCAAAAGATTCTTTGCCATCTTTTTTAGGTCGGTATCGTTCACTTTTCCGATTGGTGCGATCTTTGCTTTAGAATATAGTTCCATAAATATCACCTACAGTCTGCCAAGTAAAAAAAGTACAACTAATACAACTAGTACAATTCCCAATATGCTCATATTATCTCCCCAGGATTAACAGGATAACCCCAATTAACATTATAATCGATCCTACCAATGGAAACGGTGAAATAAGACCCAACAGGGGTCCACCGACGATGAACCAAAGACCTGACCATAAAAACATACCAGACATAGATATCACCTCACTTTACAAATAACCGTACAAACCCCCTTACAATCATTTCCAGTGGCGAAAGCGATGTGACTGACCCTGCAATGTCGTTCTTGAGCCCCTGTATTGCCCCTTGAAGCCTTTTTATCTGGTCAGCCTGTTCATGTACCAGTGTTTCATTCTTTACTGCTGTATCTGCCATGTCTGTCGCCCGAGTAACGAGCGCTTTATTTTTTCCTTCCAGTTCTTGTGCCTTCTCTTCGAGAATGACAATTTTTCCTTTCAGCTCTTCGATCTGACGGTCTTTTTCTTTTATGATCTCCTCGTAGCTAACAAATTTCTTTGCATCCTGGAGGATTAAATCCTTATTAAACGGCCAATTGAATAGCTTGACCAGTTCATCAAAGATTGTTGACTTTGTGACGAGTTCTTCAAACTTCGTAGAGTCCAAACTGACCATCTTCGGAGCGCTTGTCTCTGGGAGAAACTTTTTGTCATAGGCCCGAAACTGTATTACTGCACGACGGAACCCCCCATATTTGTCAAACGTCGTGTCATCCCCCGTCCAGGGATCATTGCAATAGAAGTTTTCCCCATCAAATCCCGTTGCCAGGACAAAGTGCATCTGTTCTTGAGTATCAATGGGATTAAAGTCTACTTCGCAAAGCAGGGGAAATCCGTTCGTAAGATATTCTTGTGCCTTCGATACGCCCAGGTCCGTGACAGGGCCGCTGTATTTCGATGACGCATACGTTTGGGTCAAACCAAGGGATTTTGATGTTCCCCAGATAAACTCACCACTGCCGCTAACAAACCCCTGATTCTGCTTGAGTATTTCGTTGACCTGGTCTGGTGTTTTCCCGATCATCATGGAGAGACAGGTAATTAAACATCCATATCCACCGATTGTATAGGGAAGGCTATTGTTGAAGCCAAGAAGTAAATTTGTCCATCTTGAATCTCTCTGTCCCAATATAGGAACTGATAGTTTCATAGTTTGATTTCTTTTCCGATTATACCACTCACTATTCCGGCAAGTCCAGCAACTCCCATAGATATCCAACGGGACATATTATTCTGTCCTTTTATCTCTGCAATATCTTCACGTATGTCTTTCAGTGACTGTACTACCATTCCTTTGAACTCCGATTGACTCATGCGGTATGATTCTTCTGATGTTATTTCTTCAAGTGTCTGTCGTGGCATAGGTTTAATTATAAATTATTTCTTTGGTTTTCTATAATGATTCCGCTTGAGCATGACGTTGAATTGATTGTCTTTTACATCATTGATAAATTTCTGCTTTTTTTCATCATCTGCATCACGATATTCTCTTGTTCGAATTGTTTTTTGAATTTCTTTTTCTAACTTCATTCCAAAACTTATCATAGCTTTATTAAATTTTTCTTCACCAACTTGATCTTTCAAATCTTTCGCACGCTTACTCGTCCTTGAGACGTCGGTAATAGAGGGGAGTAATCCACCTTTGGACAATCGATTCAGTTCATTGATCGCCGGGCTTTCACTAGCCGTCTTTATTCTCGCTCCAAACAAAAGAACAGAAAGAAGCGGCTCAGTCTTAATTTCTTGACCAAACACTGTCTTCTTTGAGGGAAGCGTCTCACGAAGACCGGGAATACCAGATTTTATTCCAGCTATATAATCCCCTTTCGCCGCGACGCGTTCTTTAGTATCTGTCCCCTTGGCTATGTCTGAAACAATCGATGGAATCGTCCTAGCTCTAATAAATGAAACTGCATAATTGGCTAGATCAAGCTTCAACTGCTCTGGGTTAGCTATCTTTTCCGGAGCACTCTTGAGTGTATCAATAAAGTTATAAAACTCATCAAAGCCCGGAATCTTCGTTACCTGCCGTCCGACACCTTTGTAATACTCTAAAATGGCACTAGGCAGATTTTTGCCATATTTTTTTGCATACATCATACCGATAAATGGTGCACCCAATGGACCAAGTAGATCAACGGATATCCACTTGTTTCCTATCTTTACTGAATTAGCGACCCCGTTATTTAGTGTAAATAATTGTCGTTCTTTTTCTGTTACGGGGAATTCTCCAATATAGTCTTCAGGTTTCACAAGCGCAGAGAGGGCATACGCAAACGTAATTCCAAGCCCTGCGCGAATGAGTGTCTTTGAAAATCCTGTCCAATTGTTTCCAAACGCTTCCTTGAAGTTTTCTCCATTATGGATTGCTTTTATGGTTTTTGCCATCCGCACCAGGACATCCACCGGAACGCCAACGCCTGACGCATCAATGCCTGTCCCAATCACGTTTGCCGGTGTTTTAACGAATGGCATGATCTGATCACCAACCCGAAGATCACCGCTGGCAATGTTGAATAGCGTGCGAACACCCAGAGCAAAATCTGAATACGCCGTTTTATTGGTATATGTGGAATACATCGCATCGGCAACAGATGCGCTTCTGACTGCCTTCCCCTCCTCTATCTTTGGATTGATACTCGTCGCATCCTTGAATATCTCAAGCGCCTTTGTGTTTACATCTTTTCCCCTGAGACCCATACCCTGTGCGATCTTTGTTGACATTATGTTTGCCCGATCTGCAAATGCTGCTAAAGAAAAAGCAACGTCTAGCGTTCCTTGTGTTTTCTTAAATATCAAATCCTCATATAGCCTCCCGACAGCTCGAATAGCTCCTGGGCCTTGCGTCGTTGGTTTGGCTTCTCCCCGAATCTGACGATCAGATTCAAGAGAAATCATGCGGGATATATCATATCCCGTTTCTTTATAAACCTGATTCCCAAACTTCATATACTTGAACGCATATCCATTATTCTTTCCTCCAATGGCCCGACTTTCAATTCGTCGTTCTATTGCACCCATAAACCCTTGAATCGTATTAGACTCTATATTGAGCAATGAAGACTTAATAGAAGCAAGGAGATTCCCACGTCCAATCGTTTCCGTTGCTACTCGTAATCGAGAGGTGGGCGTCAATGAATCTATATAGTCTTCCATTACTTTTCGTGCCTTGAAATATTCTCTGGTTGGCGTTCCAAATTCCGACGTATCTGAAGCCGTTGATTCCAATTTTTTTGACAATTCGCTTATTTTTGCTGCTTCATCAGCCGTTACCGTTGCTCCAAGTTTTGTCGCAACAAGATCCTGAAGGAATGCGTCGGATTTCTCCGGAGACAGAAGCCCTGCTTCGTTAAGAGACTGAATCTTTGCCTGATCTTTTGTGATGTGCTCTTTAAGCTTCGCTGCTTTTTTATCTATTATCTCAACAGCACGTTTCTTTGCACCGGTCTTCTGACCACTTACTTCTGCAATCACGTCCTTGGCACTATATCCAATAGCCTTGAGTCGTCGGTCCATAAGCTCTTGAATAAAGTGATAGGGAGAATTATCGTTGAATCGTCCCCGCTCCGATACGATTTCCTGTCCTCTGCGAGTTTGTCTCAAGGAGCGTGCTGCTTCTAATTGAGACTGAAGTTCAAAATTTCCATCCCGTCCGGCTTTATCTGCCAGTGCGATAGATATTGCCGTTTCTGTCTGTCCTTGTGGCGGTGCGTCGATCCCCAACGCTACTCGCAATGCATCTTTTGGATTATCTGCAATAAACTGCATGGCGTTTTCCGCATCCTTCTCAAGGTTAAGACGGTTATAATTCACGTCTACCTGTGTTTCCTCATCTAAACGATCCCTAACCTTCCTATATGCCTCTGAAGCCCGTAGCTTACCCGTTCCAACCGGTGTTGGCGTCCCACCGACGGACTTCGTTATCTGGCCTGTTGGCTTCTCTTTTGCTATCTGCTGTGGGATTACTTCTTTTGCGGTAAGCAGTTCAGTCGTCACCATCACTTCCGGATTAAATGCTCTTTCTTTTGCATTTTGCATTTTCCCCTTCAGTACTTTTTTTACCTCATCAATGCCGATCGTAATTTCCGCAGTAGACCCTACTTTTTTTACTGTTAACCGATTTTCTACAGAACTCACAACCTTATAATCCGCATCTGATAACGTAGTTTTAATAATACTTCCAACTTCCGGTACTTTTTTAGATAATACCTGACTACTCTCTGGATAAAGAGGCTCCTGTGATTTTGCCTTTATAAACTCCTCTGCACTCTTATACTTCTTTGCTTCCTGTGCGAGAGGCTGAAGATCTTTGGGGATTTCTGAGGTTACGCCGGGATTGACTTGTCCTGTGCTGCTTTTTTGGCCGCTCGTAGTATTGACTGGACGTGCAATTTGTTTTCCTTCTCCCGATCCTGTGAACGTATTATATTGTTCTGTGGTGATTTCGTTGTTTGCTCTGGCTGTTTGGAGTCTATCATAAAGGGATTGTTTTAATTCGTCCTTATTATATACCAAACTATCGAGAAATTTCAAGTCCGCAACCTTTACATCAGCAATAGAAGAACCGTTATTGTCAAACACGTTTATCTTTACGGTATCACCATATTTTTCCTTGAGTGCTTTCATCGTTTCTATAGAACCAATATGGGTATCTATATGTGCGCTCACTGGCACAATACGATTGCGTGTTTTCACCCGTCGTATGACTCCCTCAAACGCTTTCAGTGGATCTCGATACACAAAATCAATGGTAACGTCCCGGCCTCCCGACAATACTCTGTCTATCTTACTAATAGCACTTTTGAGATTATTGGTATTGGAATCATAAACTAGCGCATACTTCTCAAAATTATCAAGCTTTCGGGCAATCGTCGTTTTTCCGGCCCCACTGCCTCCTGCCATGAATAACACGGGCTTTCCTGCATTGGCCGGATCTTTCAGCAATTGATCTGCCTTGAGCTTAGCAAGGGCTGACGCTGGCTCATGGTATGCTGCTGACTTCTCTGCATTAAAATCGGGAATAGCGAATTTTCCTACATCAGCAGAGACAATGTTTGTTGCTCCATACTCTTGTTGTACCCGCTTATCATACGAAGCAAGCGCCTCTGACGTATTTTTTGTTACATAGTCTGTCGCAAACTGTTGGGCCTTCGCTTCCGATCCCTTTAAGCTTGTATTCATTTCTACCTGTAAGGGCTTGATGACTTCCGCTTGTGTTGGTACACCTGCCTTCTCGCTGATCTGCTTTGGCGTGATATACTCCTTTGCTTTTGGTACTTCAATGCCTAACTTATTCGTCAAGAAGTCATAGGCTGCGGCATAATTCTTATCTAATATTCCTGCTTCCTTAAATGCGTTGAGCGCATCGGTTATCTCTGTTCGTGCCTTCATGCCCTCTGTCGTTGGTTTGAGCGTAAACGCATCCGGATGAGCTTTCATTTTATTTCGTACTGCCGCGCTCACCTCTTCCATCGTAGAATTTGGCTTAATTCCCAAAGGCTCTATGCGTCTCAAGAATCCTTCTGACTTTATATTCAGATTGTTAATAGTCTTCCTGCCAATAGGAGCCAGAAACATCGTCGCAAGAAACACCGTATCTATCACCTGTGCAGTCTTGAGATTATCCGTCAACACTTCCCCTAATCTCGGTTGCTTATTAACCCCTTCCAGCGGATATTGCACAAGATCCCCGGCATCTATTTTTCCTTGAAGATATCTCCGGACACCTGCCCATGTATTAAAAATAGATCCTACCAAAGGAGCTTCTGGTTGTACTCTCCATGAAAAACCCATTGCATCAAGCCCAGCCTTTAAGAGCGTATCTAAATGTTCTTTTGGACTCACCGGCTTATTTGTTGCAGCTCTATAGACAAGATAGGGAGCCGTAAGCTTCCCCGCGCCCTTAACCGTATCTATAGCCATATTGACGGTATCTTTCAGATATTTTACTGCCGGCTCTCCTTGTTTTGACGTTGGAAGAAAAAATTCAGTTACCGGTGTTTTCTTTACTCTCTCGATCCCTGCCTGAACACCACCGGGGACATACGGATTGAGCTTATCACTGATAAACGATCCAATCGTATCAAAGATACTTTTTTGTTTTGGAGCCTGTGTTATTGGTTGCGGTGCTGCCTTGGCTACTGGCTGTAAGTTAGAAAAAAAAGAGGACACAGGATCAGAAGCAACAGATTGAGGACGTGTTTGCGTCTGTTGTACTGGCTGTGTTACCGGTTGTGTTGTTTTTGCAACTTGCCCACTTCCAAGACCAGAGAAAAAACTATTAACTTTTGTATCAACGGATGTCGCCATATCATATTAACTTCTTAATACGCCTCGTATATTCTCTGCGGTCCAATTTTCTTTGATATAGGAAGCCGCAGAAGGATATTGCAAAAGAAGCTCACGATAGAGATCCTCTGGGGATATCTGCGCTTGTTTACTCTTGTCTGATAGATATGATCTAATGACACCACCGACGACTTCTTCTGGCTTTGCTTCTTTTGCTGCCGGGCCATTCTGTGCATTGCCAATAGCTCCAAGACTTACTTTATTTATAATCTCTCCTGTTGCTTCATTTATAGTATAGGCTGTTACAACGCCATTGTCTGCGGTTGACGTATGGACGGATGTTTTTACGTCTTTGACTGACTTTGCCGCTACTTCCTTCCGTCGTGCATCAATAGCGGAGTTAAGGATACTACTGCTTAATCCCGTTGCCCTGGTCATATTTGCAATATCTTCTCCGGAAGCGTTATCCAATGCCCCCATACCAAGAAGAGAATTAAATTGATTCAATGCGTCTTTGGCCTGTTGGCTATTAATGTCAAATTGTTTTGTCTGTAGATTCAATTGCGTCTCGACATCAGCTTTCTTTGTCGCAATATCATTCCGGAGACTTGCCGTCCGTTCGTTATAGAGTTGTTCCATTTTAGCAACTCTTCCTACCCTCGTCGCTTCGGAAAGAAATGGATTATCGTTTATTTTCCCTTTCGCTTCTATAAATTGTTTTTCTTTTTCCGATAGATCAGCTTGAATTGCATCAATTCCGGAAGAAGAATAGAGAGACTTATAGAGATTCGGAAGATCAATCGCCGGTGTTGGTGCAGAGAGTCCCATTCCTGCCCCCGTAGCACCCACAGAAGGCATGTCAAACGAGGAAGTACCCATTGCTCCATTCCCTTGTGTTTGTACCGATGGCTGTGCTTTTACCGACTTTCTTCTTTGTGATTCTAAATATGCCTCTAGTTGTGCGGCTGTCTGCCCCTGTGCGGCTGCCGATTGTGCATTGACCTCTGGAGATACGAGAGAACCAGCCCCAGACTGATTGCTCGAAGGGTGTATAACGCCAGGCTCAGAGAGTGTGCCTCCCCAATATTGACGACCGCCATACCAACCGCCCTGTTGAAACCCACCGTTTGGGGCAGGTACTCCTACTGATTCCGGTGCATATATAGCCATATTTAGTTAAAATTACCCGTTACCTGTTCTTTGATATTGCTTTTTCCTGAAAAAAGATCATCAACCAAAAAGAAAGGTTGCGTTTTTTTATACTTTGCCTGATCCTGTTTTATTTTATTCCATGCAACAATCAATAGTTGTTTTGATTCTGCACTCTTGAATTGTCCACTCTTCTCATTCTCTCCCTTACTCTTGAGCATAGCAGATGCTTCCAGAACGATGGCTTCATTGCAATCCGGCATGGAATAGGACCATATCGTTACGTCAGCGTCATTTGTCAATGCATCTACATTCCGTTGTCCCCATACGACAATATTATTTGTCCCGGCAGATGATGGAGTGGGAGAGATAAAATATCGTCTCCATTGTGTTGACCATTTTTTCTCCGTACTATCGGGATTATCCTCTTTCCAGTTCAGATAATCATTATATGCCATTGGCCCACCGTCCGGTTCTTCCCCATATCGAGTTCCATCTACGGTAAGTTTCCACACAGAATCCGGTCTCCATGTATCCGGATATTTGTAATATTCAATATTGAGCTGTGTAGATGTCTTTTTTGCATCTTCTGTCTCTGGCCAACGGAAAAGACTTCCGCACTTTATATATGCACGATTGATAAACCGCTTAACAGTTGCAAGGGGGAAAAGAGAACTATCGCTCCCAACAGACAATTCATCCTGTACACCGGTGATTAACTCTGAAAATAGATCCATGAATACACAATACAGAAGTTTTCTATGGGAAGGCAACTATAATTCATCCTGAGCCTTGAGAGTAAAGATGATTTTCATATGGTGTCGGGACAAAACTGCAAGGGCAAGTTTTACCTCGTCCGGAAGCTGATTGTATATAGGGAACAAGATGTCATACCCCATTTTGAGCTTATATTCCTTGAGAATATCCTGTATTTTGTTTTCTGCTGTATCTATATCTGCCATATTAGGTTAGCGGATCAAGAAAGCAATAATAGTAGACTGTACTTGCCTGTTCTGTTGATACATATAAATTAGTAGAATCTGATCGTATATAACTTCCAATGTTCAAAGGAGTAGCCCATTGTTCATTTATTTTATAACGGAAAGTGTCCGTTTTTCTATATCCAAGAATACAGGGAGTATAACCCAAATTATGAGCAACCGTTATTTCATTTTGTGGAGGATCAGAAATATCGGCTTGCGCCTGTAGTAATACGCGAAGCGTCTTTTTTCTAGTAGAGAAATATAGCTGAGTTTCCGTTGCATCAAGAACGTCAACACCCGGTTCTGATATCTTTATTCCATAATCAGTTGAAACAGGAAATGTTGGCGCAGAAATTGATCCGTTAGTAGGGGTAAAATCTGGCTGAGCAATCACCCGGATAAGAAGAAATGTATTTCCGGTACGCTGATCAGACATCCAGTTGGTATCTAGTGTCCCATCGTCCACTATGTGAAATCCCATTGCATTACCATTTGACCATCCGCTTCGTGCAAGAATCTCATTTACCTGGTCCGTTACCCCAAGCTGATTATATGAACCAACACTCGGTTCTGTGTCTGCTTTTGCAGTTACCGCTGTCGTTGATGGTCTTCCAAAAGGGTCGCCCGTAAGCACTCCGGTATTATCTTCATCAATACCATATACTTTTGTTCTCAATGTTCCACCATCGCCCCCATTATTCTCAACATAAAAATACAACATAGCGTAATCCACTGTCACGCCCTGGTTTATAGGAATACTGGGGAATCGGATAACTCCCTTAATAGAACCCAACGCCGGGGTATGTCCCTGTCCAGTAATTCCATAGGAATTACCCAGGCCATCTTGAGTTGCAAAATTATCTGAATCTGTTGAATTATATGCGTCTTCGTTTGCCATATTATGCAGCAGTTAAATCTTTTGTAAATATAAACACCTTTACCGTAACAGTCTCTGCACTCCACTTCCTATCATAAGCACCACTTGACCATGTGGATTTACGCCAAAAAGACAACCGCACCCGTGTTGCATCACAAAACCCACCCACTTCATAATATGGATTATTGCTTGAATTTATATCTATGTATGGAATCGCTTTCCCATTGAAAAATGCAAGAAATACTGGCGGGTATCCCAATCCATGCGCTATATCAACATATACTCCCTCTTGTGCCGAAGTAGCTATCGGACTTGCCCACATAGCCGGAAGCGTTAAGTTATAGGTTTGGTAGCTTTCATCGTAATATTGGAGAGCTTTATATCGGGAAGAATACACAAGCTGATATTCTTTTGCAGTTTTCACATCATACCCCGTTTGAGATATCTTTATTCCGTAATCCTCGAGAGGAGAAACCCCATCCTCTCCCGTGAAAGATTGTGCAAGGTCAACTAAAATATAATACCGGAAATTATAGGTAGTAGAGGCAGCGGCACCGTATGCCTGAACGTAAAAATTGGTATCATCCGTATACGAAACGAGCTTATCATTATTTGCAATCCAGTTACTATAATTACCGGGATCAGGAATAAATGAATTGGCATAACTCGAAACATCAAGATAGGTGAATTGTGCTGTCCCCTTCCTAAAACATAAAAAGGCTGGCGCAAAGCCCAAATTATGAGCAACAGAATTGCTCCCATTACCGGAACCATTCGTTGTGAGAGAAATATCTCCTTCCAGATAAATTTTTAGCGTACTGTACTTTGAAGAAAAAACTGAATCTTTATCTGATACCGTAGATATATCTGCTCCAGGCTTTGTGACTTTAATCCCATAATCTACTGCCATATCAAAAACCATTCAACTGATATCCTATAAGCACCCTGTCGTTTGCTCCGTCATTGATGATAATTCTTTGATTTTCTCCGTCAAGAATAATATTGTTATTCCCTACAATAACCTCTCCGGTAATAAGCGATCCGCTTTGTATTGATCCCTTGAATACTGCGTCCCCCGTCGTCCCATCTATGGAAAACGTGGTAAGTCCGGCACTGTCGCGCGCTGTAATCCCATTCGGGGATATTCGCACGTCTCCGGAGACCCCATTCTCATACTTTCCGATCTGCAATGCACCGCTTGGTGTAAACTCAAACGATGCAAGAATCTTGCGGGACTTCGTGTTAAGCGAAGATGCAATCAATTCATGGGCTACTCTTTTAGTTGGAAACTTCTTGGCAGGAACCGTACCCTGAGAGAGAACGCCTCCACCAAGGGCGGGAGCAGTCTCTGCAATCTGCTCCCCGTCCCCGGGGAACGGTTGCTCCGGAATCTCTTCCGGCTTATAGACTTTTTCATCTGTTGTTGCCATAGTTAATCTTCAAAAAAGATTCGTACCCGATATACTTCGGGAGTCGTATTTACCGAGGGAGTAAGAATAATGCGGGGTTCAAATATCTCTCCTTCTGCTCCAATCTGAAAGATAGCTTTCTTCCCCTGGTCCACATTGTAATCGCTTGATCCGCTTTGCTGTGTTGCTACTACCCAATTTCCAGTCTTGTTCACTTTGTATTGAAACTGTACATGACAACTGGCGGGGAGAGGTTTCATGAAAATCTCAGCATATTTCCACGGTGTTATATTAACCGGCTTTTTGACCGGAGCCTTCAAATCAAGTCCTTCATAGGTAGCCGTAGCCTTTGTCGTATCATCTGACGCCTTTACTCCAAAATCCGACCCGTCTCTATAGCTTACGAGTGTTGTGCCATCCACGGTCACTACAGCCCCTAATTCATCCATATCCAGGGCATACTCAAGATTCAATGTCACTGGTTGATTCTTCCGTTTTCTTCCATAGCTATACACGCCGCCATATCCTGAGTCTGCATTGTATACGGCCCACAAAGACATATTACCGACGGATTGTTTGTCTATCCATGAAAGCGCGGTCTCTTCCCATTCAAAAAAGTCTACCTGACTGACCTCATTACAAACGCCACCCGGATTAACCTGGCCTCCGCCGGGAAACCGAAAGACAGGGATCGTATCACTCATGTTGGCGAAGTAAACCTCTCCATCGGTTCCGACTTGGGCCAATGGTTGCTCTGCATCTATTGCGGCATTTGCCGTACTTGATATCACCCGTCCATTTCTCTCTACAAGCGTTTTTATAATCGTACCCGGAATAAAATCGACAGCCTCATTTGTAAATGATCCGTCATATCCAACCATAGCAAGCATAGACTTGTTTGCTATCTTTGTTGCTCCTGCCACCTGTTTCATGGTATGCCAGTCTGCCGGTTGAAGGCTTTGTGCAACGACTTCCACATCATTCCAATTGGATAGACCTGGTATCGGCTTTCTCTTTACCTTCGTATTCGTACACCATCCAAGATAGGTGACGCTTCCATCTTTTGGCATTTCTTCAGCTCCCTTAATTGCTCCATCGCTATCGTCATATACTTTCTGCCAAAACGCATCAACATCTCTTCGGTAAATAGACCCTGTACTGCCGAATCCATAGGTATATCCATCAGAACATTTCACAAAGAAACGGATCAGGTCATCAAATACCGTCGTAAGTCCGGCAGAAGGAGACACAGAAAGGCTAATGGACACCGATGGCGAAACTGAAGCTGACGGTGATGGAGACTTGCTAGAGGATAGGGAGGGACTATTTGAGATTCCCGCAGAGGAGGGAGAAGGCGAAGCCGATAGGGACAACGATGGACTAGGAGATAAGGACGGGCTGGACGACTTACTTAACGACGGCGAGACAGACAAGGATGGGGAGTGGTTTGCTGATAATAAACCTTCATCAATAAGTGCCTGACCACAAGAAAGGCTATCTATACGCTTCCGGATATCCATGTTTTTCCCCATCTTAAAAGCACCGGGGATTCCCTTGTCTTCGTAGTCGCTTATTCCGCCTCTCCATGAGGTAATTTCAAATACTCCCATAACTAACACTCCCTATATTTATTTATATATGTTGATGCTGTTGTTGTATAGTTATCTTCATAAATTGGACAGGAAGGAGAGGGACTAAAAGAAATGCTTGGAGATAAAGATACCGATATGGATGGACTAAATGAGCTTGAAAGGGATACCGAAAGGGAGGGGCTAAGCGAATTCGTAGAACTTGGGCTAAGCGACCCAGAGAGGCTGGGCGAGACCGAGGACG
>Ga0315281_10005327_pt1 | contig 18441 bp, 16 predicted proteins | sample YL17G07_0_MG_FD_204540 | JGI IMG/M metagenome (GOLD analysis project Ga0315281, IMG submission 204540) | Sediment microbial communities from Yellowstone Lake, YNP, Wyoming, USA - YL17G07_0 | ecosystem: Environmental > Aquatic > Freshwater > Lake > Sediment | place: USA: Wyoming | collected...
CCGCTCATGAAGACACCGGGCACGGTGGCGATGATGACCAACCACAGGTAGATGAAGCCTTTGAAGACATATCCCATCAAATCGAACATCGCGGCTCCCGGCGGCGAAGAGGCGGTCAGAGGGCTAGTGGTTCTGCTTCCGCCGGTTCAGCGTGATCCACAGCGATAGGGACGCGCAGATCAGGGCGAAGGCTACGGTACCGAAAATCCAGGTCCAAGTCATGGCGGGTCTATCCGGCGAGGCGGTTGCGGTTCACCCGATGGCAGAGCGAATATTTCCCAAACTCGGCGCCCTGTCAACGGGAAAGTTGGGCCTGGGGCGCACCTGCCGCCGGCAGGGCCGGCGGCCTTGCACCCTCCGGAGGGCCGCGCGGAACGCTCGGTTTGCTTCAGGGCCCGTTTTTCAGCACAATGAACCCCTCAGGACAACCCGTGAGGGCTGGCCGCCAGCCCGGCGCAGGTCTCGCCGGCACGGAACGGCCCGGGTCCGGATTCGGAAGTCACCGCGAGGGCGAGGGTCCGGCCTGTATCCGCGCCCGGCGCGCGGCCATTCAAGAGGAGGAATGCGTGCGAAGAAATCTGCTGTGGGTGCTGCTGGGGGTGTTCCTGCTGGGCAGCTATCTTGCGTCCAGCGCGCTGGAATTGACGGTTGACTACGTGTGGATGGAGGCGATGGGCTTTGCCCAAGTCTTCAGCACCATCGTGCTGACGCGCTTGGGGCTGGCGCTGGCCGGGGGCCTGCTCGCCTGCGCGGTGCTGTACGGCAACCTCTCCTATGCCCTGCGCCAGATCGGCGACCCGGCGCGCTACCTGCCGCCGGAACTGGCGGGCACCCCGCTGGCGCTCATGCTCGGCGGGCCGATGTTGCGCCGCTTGAACCTGGGGCTGTGCGGCGCCGTGGGCCTGGTGACCGGGCTGGCGGCTTCCGGCGCCTGGCGCGCCGTGCTGCTCTATTTCAACGGCGGGTCCTTCAACAGCGCCGAGCCGGTCTTCCACCGCGACGCCGGGTTCTACGTCTTCGCGCTGCCCCTCTATGAGCGCCTGCAAACCTACCTCTGGTCGCTGGGGGTGCTGACCCTGCTGGGCGTGGTGATGGTGTACTTGATCCGGCTCCAGGCCGAGCGCAGCCTGCCCAGCAACGTCATCAGCGTCAGCGCCATCCCGGCCCGCGCGCGGACGCACATGGCCATCCTGGCGTCGGTCATGCTGCTGCTGCTGGCGGCGGGGCTATATCTGGACCGCTTCTCCTTGCTGCACGAGGCGGGCGGGCTGTTTACCGGCCCCGGGTACGCGGACCTGCACGCGGTGCTGCCGGTGCTGGCGCTGAAGCTGTCCGCCGCCGTGGTCGCCGCGGGCCTGGTGCTCTATGCGCTGCCCAGCCAGCGCTACCGCTGGCTGATCGCCGCCGCCGGGCTGATGGTGGTCGTGTGGGTCGGCGGCGGCCTCTACGCCTCGCTCATGCAGCGCTTCGTCGTCAGCCCCAACGAGCTGGAGAAGGAGCGCCCCTACCTCAAGGATCACATCCAGGCGACCCTGAGGGGGTTCGGACTGGAGAACGTGCAGGAGCGGCCCCTGAAGGAGGACGAAGAGCTGTCGGCCGCGGACATCGCCCGCAACGGGCCGACCATCAACAACGTGCGCCTGTGGGACCACGAGCCGCTGCTGGAAACCTTCTCGCAAATCCAGGAGATCCGCACCTACTACGATTTCGTCTCGGTGGACAACGACCGCTACCGGATCGGCGGGGAGCTGCGCCAGACCATGCTCTCCCCGCGGGAGATGAACTCCTCCACCCTCCCCAGCCGCACCTGGGTCAACGAGCGGCTCACCTTCACCCACGGCTACGGCCTCACCCTGGGCCCGGTAAACCGGGTGAACGAGCAGGGCCTGCCCGTGCTGTTCGTCCAAGACCTGCCGCCCAAGGCCCAGTACCCGGAACTGGCCATCCGGCATCCGGAGATCTACTTTGGCGAGGTCGTGGACGACTACGTGTTCGTCAAGACCCGCCAGCAGGAATTCAATTACCCGCAAGGCGACGCCAACATCTTCAGCACCTACGATGGCAGCGGCGGCGTGTCCGTGGGCAGCGTATTCCGTCGCGTCCTGTTCGCGCTGTACCTGAAGGACATGAAGATGTTGCTGGCCGACGACTTCACGCCGGACACGCGGGTGCTGCTGTTCCGCAACATTGTCCGCCGGGTGAGCAAGATCGCCCCGTTCCTCCAGTACGACCGCGATCCCTACATGGTGATCTACGAGGGGCGGCTGGTGTGGATCCTCGACGCCTACACCATCTCCGGCCGCTACCCCTATTCCGAGCAGGTGGCGGACCTGGGCAACTACATCCGCAACTCGGTCAAGGTGGTGGTGGACGCCAAGGACGGCTCGATGCGCTTCTACCTGGTGGACGGGGAGGAGCCCATCGCGCGCGCCTACGCCCGCGCCTTCCCCGGCATGTTCCACCCGCTGGCGGAGATGCCCGCCGGGCTGCGCGCCCACCTGCGCCAGCCCGAGGATCTGTTCACGCTCCAGACCCAAATGTACGCCACCTATCACATGCAGGAGGCCAGCACCTTCTACAACAAGGAAGACCAGTGGTCCGTGCCCGTGGTGGGCCAGAAGCGCATGGCGCCCTACTACACCGTGATGAAGCTGCCGGGGGAGGCCAAGGAGGAGTTCATCCTCATGCTGCCCTTCACTCCCCGGCTCAAGGACAACCTCGCCGCCTGGATGGTGGCGCGCAGCGACGGCGAGCAATACGGCAAGCTGTTGGTCTACACCTTTCCCAAGCAGAAGCTGATCTTCGGCCCCAAGCAGATGGTGGCCCGCATCAACCAGGATCCGGTGGTGTCCCAGCAGATCACGCTCTGGGACGCGAGCGGATCGGCCGTGATCCGGGGCACCCTGCTGGTGATCCCCATCGAGAATTCGCTGATCTACGTGCAGCCGATCTACCTCAAGGCCGTGGACGGGCGCATTCCGGAGTTGAAGCGCGTGGTGGTGGGCTACGGCAATGAGATCGCCATGGGCGAGGACCTGGAGGCGGCCCTGGGGCAGATCTTTGGCGGCGGGCGCAAGCCGGGCTCCCTGGCCGGGGGCGGTCCGGCGCGCCAGGCCGCGGTCGCCAGGCCGGCGGCCGCGCAGCCCCAGCCGCCCGGGGGTACGCCCGTGCAGCGGCTGGCGCGCGAGGCCATGCAGCACTACAACGCCATGACCGAGGCCACCCGCCAGGGCGACTGGGCGCGCTTCGGCCGCGAGATGGACGCCCTGGGCCGCGCCCTGCGCGACCTGGCCAAGTAGGGGCGCCCGGACGGCCCAACCCTGCCCGGGGTGGAACCGCGCCGCTACAGGTAGGGCGAGAGCAGCCGCGCCACGCCGTCGCGCACCCGCGCCGGGAGCGGGCGGCTGTCCATTTCGTGCAGCGTCACCTCACGCGAGCCGGCCTGCCGCCCGCGGAAGTACCCCTCCAGGCCGGCCGCCAGGCGGTCGTCAAAGCACTCCAGGTCCAGCTCGAAGTTCAGCCGCAGGCTGCGGTGGTCCCAGTTGCTGGACCCGCACAGCACCCAGCGGCTGTCCACGATCAGCAGCTTGGTGTGCTCGAACGGCGGGGGAGAAAACCAGATGCGGCACCCTTTCTCCAGCACCTGCCAGAGCATGGCGCGGCTGGCCCACTGCACCCAGGCCAGGTTGGACCGCTCCGGCAGGATGATCTCGGTGGCCACGCCGCGCAGCGCGGCGGTGTTCAGCACCGTCACCAGGCCGGTGTCCGGCACGAAGTAGGGCGTCATCACCAGCACGGAGCGCCGGGCGGCGGCCAGCGCACCCTGGATCAGCCAGCGGATGCGCTCCGACTCGCTGTCCGGCCCGTCGGGCACGGCGCGGGCCAGCACCTCCCCGCCCGGCGCGCCGCCGCTGGCCGCCGGGAACCACGGGTCGCCCTCCAGGCGCTCCCCCGCGGCGTATTCCCAGTCCCCGGCGAACACCTCCTGCAGGGAGCCGACCACCGGCCCCTCGACCCGGAAGTGCAGGTCCGCGATCGGACGGGGGGGATTCCTGCCCAGCCAATGCCCCTGGCGCAGGTTCATGCCGCCGGTAAAGGCCACCGCGCCGTCCACCACCAGCAGCTTGCGGTGGCTGCGCAAATTGAGCAGGCCCCCCTGCCAGGGCTGGCGCGAGGGCAAGAACGTGGCCATGGGCACCCCCGCCGCCCGCAGCCGGCCGCGCACGGAGGGAAACGAGTAGTGCAGCCCCACCCAATCCACCAGCACCCGCACGGCGACCTGGCGCGCATGGGCCTGGGCCAGCGCGTCCACGAACTCCCGTCCCAGCGGGTCGTTGCCGAAGAGGAAGGTGGTGAGCGTGACGGAGCGCCGGGCGCCCCGGATCGCCTCCAGCATCGCCGGGAAGGCGGCATCGCCATTGACGAGCGGCGTGACGATGTTGCCGGGCAGCAGCGGCCAGGGGTTGACGCGGTCGCCCACCTCGCGCAGGGCGGCCAGTGGCTCCACTGGCCGCGGCGGCAGCGCGGGCCGCTCCGGCGCTCCGCCCGGAACCCCGCCGGGCGCGCGGCCCAGGGCGCCGCTGTCCATCAGGCGGCGGGCCTTGCGGCGGATGCGGTTGATGCCCAGCAGGAAGTACAGCACCGGCCCCACGCCCAGCGGCGCCAGCCAGATCAGCCCGATCCAGCCCGCGGCCGCCCGCGCGTCGCGCTTGTAGAGCACCACGTGCAGGGAGGTCAGGGCATTGATCGCCAGGCCCGCCAGGTACAGCAGCAGACGCATGTGGTGCCCCCCTTGGGTGTGGGCGCGCGCTGCGGGCCGGGCCGTCCGCCGCCCGCGCTTGGCCCCTGCGCTCCCGGCCGGAACCATCCGCCCTGTGCCCTTCTAGCACCGCTTGCGCCGCCGCTCCAGCGCGGGAGGAACGCCGCCGGCGCACACCCTCTGTGGCGGCTTGCCGAACCCGCGTCCTGTAACCCCGGCGCTGCGCCGAGCGATTAGAGCAGCGGAGACCGGGCCGCCGGAGTCGGCGGCCCTGGAGACGACGGCGCTGCCGTTGCCATACCCGTACCTTGTAGGGAGACCTGTGACGATGAACCCGAAGTGGCTCTGGCGTACCGCCCTGTTGGGCGCGGCTGCGGTGTTGTGGGCAGGCGCTGCCGCCCGGGCGGACAGCCGCACCGAACATCCCTTGCAGTTCCAACTCGATCAAGGGGTCAGCATCGGCTATCACCTCAGCGCGCCGTTCTATGTCGGCATCGGCGTGGGCGGCCCCCGCGTCCGCGCGGGCGGCATGATGGATCGCGGGGGCGGCATGATGGGGCGCGGCGGCGACATGCTGCTGGACGATCAACCGGGGCTGGACAAGGTGAGCCACACCGGAGGCGGGCACGGCGACGTAGAGCTGCGCTGGAGCCCCTGGGACTTCGGCCTGTACTTCGCCGGCGCGGCCGTGAGCATCGCGGAGAGCCGCAGCCGCATCAGCTATGAGAGCCGCGCGCGCCTGATCGGCAACAAGCAGTACGCCACGGCCCTGACCGTGGACGTGACGGAAAAGGCGTACGCACTGCCCGCCCTGGGGGTCGGCTTCAACCATGTCTTCCCCTCTGGGCTGTCCCTTGGGGCGGGCTTCCTGCTGGGCCTGGACCGGCCCCCGAAGCCCCAGGTCGCCGTGAGCGCCTCCGATCCGACTGTGGACCCGGCCGATCTGGCTTTGCTGCAACGGGACTATGAGCGCCAGTACGGCCACCGCGCCTATGCCCTGACGCACCTGGCGATCGGCTGGAACTTCTAATTCCAATTCACTTTCAATGCTGAAGCAATCGAACAACAGCAGTGTGGGGGAACAAGTCCCCCCACGCCCCCCTTTTAGGCTTTCTTGGCGAAACTTCCGCCAAGAAAGCACAAGACTTCAGTGGGGTGCAGGGGGCTTGCTCCCTGCCGGGGGCTTGGGGGCAGCGCCCCCATTTACGCGGACACGGGAACCTCTCTCTTCCAATTCTTTAACTTCTGACTGCCAAATGGGATAAGCGGCAGGGGAAACCCTTCGGCCGAGCGCGCTTGGTCGAGAACTTGAAGTCTTCGCTTGGCGCGGGCCTCACCCCCGGCCCCTCTCCAACCCCCGCCCCACCTCACCCCCGGCCCCTCTCCTACCCCCAACTTCGGGGGAGGCGAGGGGAGCACTACCTCCCCACCGTGAGCCCAAACTTCCCCGTCCCCCCTTCTCCAGCCAGTGCGGAGCACCGTGAGCACCGCTTGCGGTGCGAACCAACAACACCGCGGAGAAGGGGCTGGGGAATGAGGTGGGTTGGAATCCGCGCGGGTTCGGCGCTAGGATGACCTCCGGCAGGTCCGGTCGTTCCCGGCTGACAACCCCGTAGCGGCAGGCGGCGTGAACCCCTTCTTCGGTCCCCAGGGTCTCTTCTCGATTCCGGGCCACCCCTGGCTCTCCGCCGTGGCGGGCGTGGGGGCGGTGGCGGCGGGTGTGTGCGCCGTCTGGCTGTGGGGCTGGCCGTTCGCGCTCTGGGTCTGGCGCGAGGGGGCGGCCAGCCTGGCCCTGGGGCGCACCGGCGACGGCCGCCACGCGCTGGCGCTGGCCTGGCACCTGCGGCGCGCCGCCGCCCGGCTGCGCCGCAATCTGCCGGTGGTGGAGCAGGACGCGCGCGAGCGCGACGCGCTGCTGGCCGTGCTCAACCGCTTCACCCAGGAGGAGCTGGGCGCCCTGCTGGCGCGCATGGCGGTGCTGATCGGCACGGGCGACAACGAGCGCATCCGCGACTTGCAGCGGCGGCTGGACGCGCTGCAAGGGCGCTGGTCGGCCGCCCCGGAGCCGGAGCGTGCCCGGCTGGCCCCGGAGATCGCACGCCTGCGGCAGGAGCAGGAGCAGAGCCGCCGCACGGGCCGGGCCTGGGTGCGGCTGATCCGGGGCCTGGAGGACGCACGGTCGGCCCTGCGCTCGCTGGAGCGCGACCTGGCCCTGCTGGGCCTGGCGCGCGGGCCGCAACTGCCGGAGGCCCGGCTGCGGCTGGGGGAGGCCTCCCAGCGCCTGCGGGACTTGCAGCAGGCGCACCTGGAACTGCAACAGGGGGTGTGATGGCGGAGGCTCGGGTCGCCAGGCGCGCCACCGGCTGGGCGCCGGGGAGGGGGCGGTGGGTCATGCCGTGGGTTGCGCTGCTGCTGGCGGCGGCCCTGCCGGCCCCCGGCAGCGCGGCGGAGCTTGGCCCGACCGTCGCCGCGGCGGCCTCGCTCAAGGCGGCCTTCGCGGACCTGGCCGCGCTCTATCAATCCAGGGAAGGGGCCGCGGTGGTGCTGGTGAGCGGCGCCACCGGCAGCCTGGCCCTGCAACTGGAGAATGGCGCTCCCTATGACGTGTTTGCCGCCGCGGACGAGGTCTGGCCGCGGCGGCTGGCGGCGCGGGGCGTGCTGGAGCCGGGCTCCCTGCGCGTGTTCGCCCGCGGGGTGCTGGCGCTGGCGCTGCGGCTGCCCCTGGCCTTCTCCGGCGCCGGGCCGCTGGGCGCGGAGGACCTGGCGCTGCTGGCCGGGCGGGACGTGCGCTTCGTGGCGCTGCCCAACCCCGCCGCCGCGCCCTATGGCGCCGCCGCGCTGGAGGCCCTGGCGCGCGCCGGACTCAAGGCGGCGCTCGCCCCCCGGCTGATCCAGGCCGGGGACGTGGCGCAGTCCCTGGGGATGCTGGAGTCCGGCAACGTGGAGGCGGCGTTCACGTCCGCGGGGCTGCTGGGCGCGCCTTCGGGCCGCTGGCGCCCGCTGTCTCCCGACCTGCACGCGCCGCTCACGCACATGGCGGGGTTGGCGGCCCGCTCCCCGCGCCAGGCGGCGGCGCGGCGCTTCCTGGCCCTGCTGCTGGCGCCGGAGGGCGCGGCCGTGCTGGCCCGGCACGGCTTCCTCCCGCCCGCCGGGGGCGCGCGATGATCCAGGACTGGTTCCCCATCTGGCTGACCCTGCGGGTGGCCTTGGCGGCGGCCCTGGTCAGCGCCACGCTGGGGCTGGGCTTGGCCTGGCTGCTGGCCAAGCGGCGCTTCCCCGGGCGCAACCTGCTCGACGCCCTGCTGATGCAGCCGCTGGTGATCCCCCCCACCGTGCTGGGGTACTACCTGCTGGTGGTCTTCGGGCGGGGGGGCGGCCTGGGGCGCTGGCTGGAGGAGACCTGGGGCGTGACGCTGGTCTTCACGCCGGCCGGGGCCGTGCTGGCCGCGACCGTGGCCTGCCTGCCGCTGTTCATCAAGCCGGCGCGCGCGGCGCTGGAGGGCGTGGACGGCCGGCTGGAGGACGCCGCCCGGCTGCTGGGCAAGGGCGAGCCGCACGTCTTCCTCACCATCACGCTGCCGCTGGCCTGGCGCGGCATTCTGGCCGGAGGCGTGCTGGCCTTCGCCCGCGCCATGGGAGACTTCGGCGTCACGCTGATGGTGGCGGGCAACATCCCGGGCCGCACCCAGACCGTGTCCATCGCCATCTATGACGCCGTGCAGTCCGGCAACCTGGCCGGGGCGCACCTGCTGGTGGCCCTGATGACCGGCATCGCCGTGGCGGTGCTGCTGCTGGTCAACCGGCTCACCGCGGGGCGCTACTGATGGCCGATCCGCGCGGCGCCCCGCTGCTGGAGTTCTCGCTGCGCAAGCGGCTGGGGGGCTTCTCGCTCCGGGTGGAGGCGGCCATCGGGGCGGAGTGGCTGGTGCTGCTGGCGCCCTCCGGCGCGGGCAAGAGCCTCACGCTGAACCTGCTCGCGGGCCTGATGACGCCCGACGCCGGGCAGATCCGGCTGGAGGGCCGCACGCTCTACGACGGCGCGGCGGGGGTCTCCGTGCCCATCCGCAAGCGCCGCATGGGCTACCTGTTCCAGGACTACGCGTTGTTCCCCCATCTGACCGTGAGCGCCAACGTGGCGTACGGCGTGCCCGCCGGCACGGACGCCCGCGCCGAGGTGGCGCGCTGGCTGGCGTTGCTGCACATCCAGGAGAAAGCCGGGGCGTACCCGCGCGAACTCTCCGGCGGCCAGCGCCAGCGGGCGGCGCTGGCCCGCACGCTCGCCTCCCGGCCCCGGCTGCTGCTGCTGGACGAGCCCTTCTCCGCCCTGGACCGTCCCATCCGGGAGCGCCTGCAAGGCGAGCTGCTCGCCCTCAAGGCGCGCCTGGACCTGCCGGTGATCCTCGTGACCCACGACTTCAACGAGGCGCGCGTGCTGGCCGACCGCGTGGCGGTGCTGGAGCAGGGCCAGGTGCTGGAGGTGGGGGAGAAGGAGCGCATGTTCCGCCGCCCGCGGCGCCACGCCACCGCGGGCTTCCTGGGGGTGGAGAACCTCTGGCCGGCGACGGTCACCGGCGCCGCCCCCGGGGGAGGCTGCCGCGTGCGCGCCGGGCCGCTGGAGCTCGACGTGGCGGACGGCGACGGCCCCCAGGAAGGCGTCACGCACCTGTGCTGCTACGCCGCCGACGTGCGGCTGGTGTTTGGCGGGCCGCCGCGCCCCAACAGCCTGTCCGGCGCCGTGACCCAGATCGTCCCGGACCAGGGCAGCAATCGCGTCCGCGTGCAACCCGCGGCGGCGGGCGCGCCGGAGGTGGTCTCCCGCATTGACGATTACGTCCTGCGCAGCCACGGGCTGAGGCCGGGCAGCGCGGTGACGCTGTGGCTGCCGCCGGACAAGCTCTTCCTGTGCGGGTAATTCCATTTCCAAATCAGAAGTTAAACAATTGGAAGCAAGAGGCTCTTGTGTCCGCGAAATTGGGGGTTCCACCCCGCTCTGCCGTCGGACTCGGCACTGGCGCGCCGAGCGCCCCGGCAGGGAGCACGCCCCCTGCACCCCATTGAATGGTTGAGTTTTCTTGGCGGAAGTATCGCCAAGAAAACTAAAAAGGGGGGCGTGGGGGGACTTGTTCCCCCACATTGCTGTTTTTCGATTCATCCATGTTCGAATGAGAATTGGAATAATGCCAGGACCCAATCCCCGCGGAAGCGATCGAACAACGGCCGCGTGAGGGAACTCCTGCGCGCGCCGGGCAAGTCTTCGCGGCGACCCCCACGCCGCGCGGCTCTCCCGGCCGGGGCGCGGCGCGGGCCCGCTACTGCGGCAGATCGAGTTCCGGGTAGTGGCGGAAGATGCCTTGTTCGTTGAACGGGATGCGCCGCGGCGACGCGAGATAGGCGGCGATGCGGGGCCGCCCGGCAACCGCCGCGTGGAGGGCCAGCACCCGCGGCACCTGGGGGGCCAGGGCCGCCAGCGCCCGCGGGAAGGCATAGGTGAGCCCGGCCACCAGTTGAAAGAGGGCCAGGTCCACATAGCTGAGCGAGCCGCCGACCAGCACCTGTCCCTTGCCCGCGGCGTTGGCGCCCAGGACGCGCTCGAAGTAGCCCAGGAATTTGGGGAGGCGCAGCGCGATGAACGTAGGAGCGCGCTGCAGCGCCTCGGCCTTCTGGTCCTCGTAGTACAGGGAACCGGCGATGGGGTGGTGGGTGTCGTGGGCCTCGACCACCATGTCCAGCACGGTCAGCATCAGGGCATCCGCCCGCCAGCGGTCGTCCTCGTTCCGCGGCAGCAGGCCGCCCTTGCCGGCCACGTAGCGGCAGATGGCGGCCGTCTGGGCCAGCCGCAGCGGGCCCACCCGCAGCACGGGCGGCGCGAAGGGCGGCATGCCGGCGGTCTCCTCCAGCAGCTTCATGATCGCCGCCGGGCCTCCGCCCTCGCGCTTCGGGCGCCGGCCCACGTCAAGGTAGGGCAGTCCGGCCTCCTCGAACACCAGGCGCACGAACTCGCCGCGCCCCTGGATCGTGGGCCAATAGAACAATTCGAAGTCGTGGGATGCTTCCGCCATGACCGTCCTCCCCATGCGCATGATGGCCCGACGTTGCCCGAATGGCGTGCAGCCCTAACGGGATGCGGTTTTTGCGGCGGCTGGGCAAAGACCAACGACACGCCACCGATTACACGGATTTCACGGAGGATGAATCCCGCACGCGTTGCCTGCGGGTGCTTCGACAAGCCATTCGCTGGCATTCCGCAAGTTGCACTGGAGGCCGTTCCCATGGCGGCTCTTGGCGAAATTGAAGGCGAGCCCGCGAACCATGGCCCAGGTTCCAACCACCTCTCCTGGGTTGGATGCCGAGGGGGCCATCCGTGAAATCCGTGGCTGCGCAGTTCTGCCGCGATCTGCCGCGGTGCTCGCTTCCGCGCGGAGACTTCCGGCTGGGAGGCGCGATCAGCTCACGTTCTCGATCACCAGGGAGACCACCGTGCGGTCGTCGCCGCCCATGTTCACGGTGAGGCCAGTCTGCAACTCGCGCTGGAGCTGGTAGTCGCCGCAGAGGCCCTTCATCTGGCGGAAGATCTCCACCGCTTGCTTGATGCCGGTGGCGCCCACGGGATGGCCGAAGCCCACCAGGCCCCCGCCGGTGTTGACGGGCAGGTCGCCCTCCAGCGTGGTGCGGCCGGAGCGGATCAGCTCGGCGCCCTGGCCGGGCTTGGCCCAGCCCACCGCCTCGTACATCATCAGCTCGGCGATGGTGAAGCAGTCGTGCACCTCGGCCACCTGCACGTCGTTGGGCCGGATGCCGGCGTCGCGCAGCGCCTCCTGCGTGGCCTGGGCGGCGGTGTCCAGCCGCAGCAGATCCTTGACCTGCCCCAGCGGATTGGTGGCGAAGCCGTAGGACTTGACCTGGACGCAGTCCTTGGGCGCCCGGCCCAGCTTCTTCAGGCCCTCCGCGCTGGCCAGCAGCACGGCGCCGCCGCCGTCGCTCACCTGGGAGCAGTCGCTCATCTTCAGGTGCGGGGCCAGCTCCGGATTGCCGAGAAAGCGGGGGTTGCCGTCGCCGCTGCCCGCGGCCTGCTCCAGCGTCATCTTCACCGCGTGCATGTGGGCGAGCGGGTTGCGGTTGGCGTTGGCGTACGCCTTGACGGAGAAGAGCGCCAGGTCGCGCTCGGTCAGCCCGTGGCGCTCCTTGTAGGCCTTGGCGCGGCGGGTGAGCAGGGCCGGGAAGGTGAAGTCGTCAAGGGAGCGCTCCGTGGCGTAGTGCGAGGCGCGCGCCAGGTAATCCGCCCCCTGGCGGGCCTTGACGCTGGTCTGCACCTCCGCGCCCACCACCAGCACCACGTCCAGGCCGGCCTGGATGGCGTCCATGCCCGCCACCAGGGCCGTGCCGCCGGAGGCGCAGGCGGCCTCCATGCGGGCGAAGCCCACGCCGGCCAGGCGCGGGTCGGCCCGGGACACCATCGCCCCCAGGAAGCCCTGGTTGCAGAACAGCTCCCCGGCGAAGTTGCCCACGTAGCCCCGCTGCACCAGGGCGGGGTCAACCTGGTAGTCCTGGATCAGCTTGCGCACCGCGGCGGTCAGGTAATCCTCCAGGCTCGGGTTCTCCTTCTTGCCGAAGTCCGGGTGACCGGGTCCGATGAACGCCGGGTTGCCCTTGCCGATGAAGGGCGTAAGGGCCTGGGCAGCCAGGTAGACGGAACGTGCCGGTCGCATGGGGGACTCCTCGTGGGAAGGTCAAGCAGCTGGCATCGCGGCGGGTGCCTCAATCTGTTGGATACTATCCGCCGGGCGGCCGCCAGGCAAGCGCACCTGCGCATTCCAATTCTCACTCGAACATAGATGAAACGAAAAACAGCAATGCGGGGGAACCAGTCCCCCCGCGCCCCTCTTTTAGGTTTTCTTGGCGAACCTTCCGCCAAGAAAACTAAATCATTCAATGGGGTGCAGGGGGCTTGCTCCCTGCCGGGGCGCTCGGGGCGCTCGCGCCGAGCCTGACGGTAGAGCGGGGTGGAACCCCCAATTTCGCGGACACAAGAGCCTCTTGCGTCCACTTGCTTAACTTCTGATTTGGAGATGGAATCACACGTCGCCGCCCTGCCTGCGGGCGGCCCCCGGCGGCGCCCACCGGTGACGCCCCCGGCCCGCGCCCGCGTGCCGGGAGTGGCGCTCCGGTGGCGGCGAATTTGCATGGATTCCGGCAGCCTATCGGGGCCCGGTACCCTGTGCCCATCCCGGGAAAAGTGTAAGCCTCTGTAATGATTGAGAGCGCCGCATGAAGACGAAGGGGTTAGTCCTGCTGTTGCTGTCCCTGGTTCTGGGCTGGCCGTGCCTGGCGGAAACCATCCATCTGCGCACGGGGGAGGTCATCCGCGGGAAGGTGATCCGCATGGACGAGCAGTCCGTCTCGGTGGAATCGGAAAAGGGCTTCGGAGTGATTCAGATTGCCAAGTCGGACATCACGACGATCGAGTATGACGCCTACAAGCGCGATCCCTCCCGCCTGGCGGGCATCGGCTACTTCCACCGCGCGACGCCCAACACCAGCCAGCCGACCGCGGAGTACGGCGTGGACTCCATCTCGTTCAAGTACTGGATGACGAGCCGGGACGCGGTCAACCTGATGTTGGGGATGTACAGCGCCAGCCAGAACGGCCAGGCCCTGCTGGACGTGTTTTCCATGGACGCGCGCTATGCCTCGGTCTTCCAGCGGCGGATCAACCTGGATCTGTACTATGGCCTGGGCATCGGCTACCTGAACGTGAAGGACACGACACTGGGCAACAACATCAACGGGTCGGGCACCAGCCTGCGGGTGTTCCTGGGAGCGGAAATGTTCTTCGTGACGTTTCCGAACCTGGGCATAGCCGCGGAGATGGGGTTTGGCACTCAGACCGTGGCGGGCCACACGGTGACCAACTTCTCCAGCACGCCGTTCCCCACCTTCGCGGCGCACTACTATTTCTGATTGCGGCAGCGGTTAGGACCGGGGGGCGGATGCCCAACGGGAGGGCGCGGTGGAACGGGGCGGGCGGCCCCTCGTCCAGGGCGCGCTTGACATCCCGCCCCAACTGGCGGGCACGGCGGGACCTTTTCCGTTCCCGTCCGTTGCGGAAACTAGGGAATGCGGTAGCATTGGAATGAGGATCTGGTAAGGTACCGCGAACATCGGACCCATGACGGGCATGGGCGGCGGGCCGCCTGCCCTGGGTCCGGGCCCCGTTCACCATCCGCGCCGGATGCCAGGCAGGGAGCCCAGGCGGGCAGATTCCACAACACAAGGGCCCACGCGGTCAGGGGGCCGATTACTCAGGTGGAGCGCGACGTATGAGCCAGTCCAAGGGGAACGTGCTGCGGTGCTCGTTTTGCGGGAAATCGCAGAACGAGGTCAAGAAGATCATCGCCGGGCCCACGGTCTACATCTGCAATGAGTGTGTCGAACTCTGCAACGAGATCATGGAGGAGGAGTGGAGCAAGGAGCAGTTGACGCAGCAGGAAAGCAAGCTGCTCAAGCCCCACGAGATCCGCGACGTCCTGGACGCCTATGTGATCGGCCAGGATCACGCCAAGAAGGTGCTCTCCGTGGCGGTGTACAACCACTACAAGCGCATCCGCTTGGCCGGGCACGGCGGCGACGTGGAGCTGCAGAAGAGCAACATCCTCATGATCGGCCCCACCGGCACGGGCAAGACCCTGCTGGCGCAGACGCTGGCCAAGCTGCTCAACGTGCCCTTCGCCATGGCCGACGCCACCACGCTCACCGAGGCCGGCTACGTGGGCGAGGACGTGGAGAACATCATCCTCAAGCTGCTGCAGAACGCCGACTACGACATTGACCGGGCCGAGGAAGGCATCGTCTACATTGACGAGATCGACAAGATCGCCCGCAAGAGCGAGAACATCTCCATCACCCGCGATGTCTCCGGCGAGGGCGTGCAGCAGGCCCTGCTCAAGGTGATCGAGGGCACGGTGGCCAACATCCCGCCCCAGGGCGGACGCAAGCACCCGCAGCAGGAATTCCTGCAGGTGGACACCTCGAACATCCTGTTCATCTGTGGCGGGGCGTTCGTGGGGCTGGACACCATCATCGCCCAGCGCATCGGCAAGAAGTCCATCGGCTTCGGCACCGAGCACATCTCCAAGAAGGACCGCAACCTGGGCGACATCCTGCACCGGGTGGAGCCGGAGGACCTGCTCAAGTTCGGCCTGATTCCCGAGTTCGTGGGCCGCGTGCCGGTGCTCACCACCCTGGACGAACTGAAAGAGGAAGACCTGGTGCGCATCCTGGTGGAGCCCAAGAACGCGCTCATCAAGCAGTACCACAAGCTGTTCGAGCTGGAACGCACGGAACTGGACGTCACCGACAAGGCCCTGCGGGCCGTGGCCCAGGAGGCCATCAAGCGCAAGACGGGCGCCCGCGGCCTGCGCGCCATCATGGAGTCGGTGATGCTGGAAATCATGTACCGCATCCCCACGGCGGAGAACGTGAAGAAGGTGCTCGTCACGGAGGAGACCATCCTCAAGAAGACCGAGCCCCTGCTGATCTATCACGAGGCGCCGGAGAAGGACCGCATGTTGCGCATCAGCTAGGGCGGAACTGGCTCCCTGCTTGACTTTTCCCAGCGCACTCCGATAATAGGAACCTATTGGCTCTGCTTTGTGTGGGGCCGCCATACCGTCGCGAGGGGCTGCGTGCCCCTCGCAACTTTACTCTTTTTTGAGTAAAGCCGTGCGTGCCTGTATTTTCGTCGATGGCGAAAATCTTCGCCATTCAATTGTTGATTTGTTCAGCCCCGGTTTCTCCGCCGCAGAGTACTTTCCCAAGACTGCCGCATGGCAGGCGTTCTTTGATCACTTGGCTGCGAAGTGCTACGGCTCTACGCGGTTGCGTACCTATTGGTACGCCGTGGAGCAAGTCGAATTCTGGCCATGGCGCCTTCCAAAGAAGGAAATCGAAACGCTGCACAAAGTACTCAATAAGCATGAAAAAACTAAACTGCGAATCAAGAGCGCGCCTGACGGTGACAAGGCCGCCCTCGAGATCGCGGAGGAATTGGAGAACGAACGCCGCAAGTTCGAAAAACGCTTTGAAGGCTGGAAAAACGTGCAGGATGGGATCGCCGCACAGCACGACGCGGTTGAATTTCGAAGAGCCGGGACCATCCGATATGATTTGTTCGAGAAGGACCTTGGGACTGAAAAGGCTGTTGATGTAAAATTGGGCGTGGATCTCCTCCTGCTGGCTGAAATCTATGATCTCGCGATTATCGTTTCGGGGGACGGTGACTACGTGCCGGCGGTTCGAGCGATCAAAGACAAGGGAAAGCGAGTTGTCAATGTTGCGTTTGAAACTCGGGACGGCCGTCTCCTTCCCGGTGGGGCTAGGGCGCTGAGTCGAATTACGGACAGTGAACTACTTGTCAAATTCGCGGACATGAAGGAATTCATGTTTCCGTCTCAACCATTAGGTCTCCGGGTGGATGACCAACAAGGTTCCCCATGATTGACCTGGACGCCCAGATCAAGTCCGCCATGAAGGCCCGCGACGCCGTGGGCCTCAACGCCTACCGCTCGCTCAAGGCCAAGGTGCTGCTCAAGCTCACCGAGGCCGGGCGGGCCGAGGGCAAGGGCCTTGCCGACGACGAGTTCGCCGCCCTGGTGCGCAAGGAGGTCAAGGAGCGGGCGGAGTCCAACGAGTTCCTCAAGCCCGACCAGCCCAAGTTCCAGGAGAACGCCGGCATCATCGCGGTGCTGGAGCAGCTGCTGCCCAAGACGCTCGGCGGGGCGGAACTGGACGCCCTGGTGCGCCAGGCGATCGCGGGCAGCGGCGCCCAGGGCGCCAAGGACATGGGCAAGGTGATGGCAGCCCTCAAGGCGTCCGGCGCCGCGCTGGACATGGGCGCGGCCTCCGCCCGCGTCAAGGCGCTGCTGGAAGCCAAAGCCTGACGGACGCAAGTTGCCGGGCCGGGCGCACGCGCCCGGGGTGAAAGGGGATTCCCGCTGCTCAGGTGGCGTTCCGCCACACGGAGGCCCGAGTGAACCCAACACCGATCGCGGCCCTGGCCGTGCTGCTGGCCCTCATCCCCACCCCAATCCTTGCCGACGGCGACGAGCGCGCCGAGCGCGCCGAGAAGCGCGTCGCGCCCCTCAGCGACGCCGTCGCCCGGAGCGAATGCGGCGCCTGCCACATGCCCTACCCGGCGGCGCTGCTGCCGGAGCGCTCCTGGCGGGCCATCCTGGCGGACCTCGGCCGCCACTTCGACGAGGATGCGAGCCTGGACGAGCCCACGCGCGGCCGCATCCTGGCGGTTCTCACGGCCGGCGCGGGTGACCGCGTCGGGTTCAAGCTGCTGCGCGGCTTGGACCCGGCCGCCACGCCCCGGCGCATCAGCGACCTGCCCCGCTGGCGCAAGGAGCATCGGAAGGTCAGCGGGCTGTTCACGCGGCCCGGCATCAACTCCGCCTCCAACTGCCCGGCCTGCCACACCGCCGGCGCCGCCGGGGACTTCGGCAAGGCGACGCGCCAGGTGCCCCGCTGAGGGGCCGCCGAACGGCTGGGAGCCGAGCCCTGGCAGGGTCGCCCCGGCATGCCCCAACGCGCCCCCTCCTGGCCCCCCGCGGCTGTGGGGAACCGCCGCCGCCCCGGCAGGCTCGCCCTGGTCTCACAGGGCCGATTGCGCTAGGGTTGCGCCGGCGTTGCAGAGGGCAAGGGGGTTCCACGCTGTGCACATGAATCCGGGAGGAACAGACCATGGGAGCGATGATCCAGTTCAAGCGGCCGGACGGGAAGATGTGTCCGGGGTACCTGGCCCAGCCGGCCGCCGGGGACAAGGCGCCGGGGGTGGTGGTGATCCAGGAGTGGTGGGGGCTCAACGACCAGATCCAACGGATGGCCGACCGCTACGCCGCCGCGGGGTACCGCGCGCTGGTGCCGGACCTGTATCGCGGCCGCGTGACCGTCAAGCCGGACGAGGCCAATCACCTGATGACGGGGCTCAACTGGGGCGACGCCGCCGGCCAGGACCTGCGGGGCGCCGCCCAGCACCTCAAGACCGCCGGCGGCAAGGTGGCCGTGTTGGGCTACTGCATGGGCGGGGCGCTGACGATCATCGCGGGGGTCAACGCGCCGGAGGTGGACGCGGTGGTGTGCTTTTACGGCATCCCCCCCAAGGAGGCGGCCGACCCCGCGCAGATGCGCGTGCCCTTCCAGGGGCACTTCGCCAACAAGGACGACTGGTGCACCCCGGCGGCCGTCACCGCCCTGGAGGCGGCCCTGAAGCAGACCAAGGTCAAGTTCGAGGTCTATCGCTACGAGGCGCAGCACGCCTTCGTCAACGAATCGCGGCCGGAAGTGTACGATGCCGCGGCGGCCAAGCAGTCCTGGGAGCGTGCGCTGGCGTTCCTCAAGACGCACCTGGGGGCCTGAGCGGCCGCCATGGACCAGGCCAAGCGCCCGCTGCGCGACCCGGCCGGGAGCGCCGAGCCCGTCACACCGCCGGGTGCCGCGCCAAGCGGTAACTCCGCCTTGGGCGATAGAGTCCCCTCCGGCGGCGTGATCGTCTTCTTCGATGGATTGTGCGGGATGTGCAACCGCTGGGTGGACGTGATGCTGCGGCTCGACCGGCGGGGGCGGTTGCGCTTCGCCCCGCTGCAGGGGGCGACGGCGCAGGCCCTGCTGCCGGCGGAAACCCT
>Ga0315281_10005328_pt1 | contig 18439 bp, 10 predicted proteins | sample YL17G07_0_MG_FD_204540 | JGI IMG/M metagenome (GOLD analysis project Ga0315281, IMG submission 204540) | Sediment microbial communities from Yellowstone Lake, YNP, Wyoming, USA - YL17G07_0 | ecosystem: Environmental > Aquatic > Freshwater > Lake > Sediment | place: USA: Wyoming | collected...
CACCGTCGACTATGGCAAGTTCAAGCGGCTCGTGATAGACAAGGTCGTTTCCCACGGCGAACCGAGGACGATGTACGATCCCAAGGAGACCGTTGTCAGCATCGTATCGCGATATGAGAAAAGGATGCATGAGGCTGGGCTACCCGATGAGGAACGAAGGCGGAGGCTGGCCGAGCTCGACAGGATCATGGACGAGGTGGAGCTGGAACGGGTGGCGGAGACCAAGGCGATCCGGGGGGCAATCGAGCTTCTGGAACTGCTGCGGTGCCGGGGGGTCAAGATCGGGATCCTCACGAGGGGATGCCAGGACTACGCAACCGCTGCGCTCTCCGAAGCTGGTCTGATGCAACTGGTGGATGCTATCGAGTGCAGAAACTCCGAAACGAAGGCGAAGCCGAGCCCTGAATCCTATCTCAGGCTGATCGAGCGGCTCGGAGTCAGAAAGGAGGAGACATTCCTCGTGGGGGACCATCCGATCGATGCGAAGTGCGCCGCGAACGCCGGTGTCCCTTTCGTAGCCGTTGAGACGGGAGACGTCTCGTCCGACGACCTCAGGGCGGCCGGGTGCGTGGCTGTTTTTTCAGATGTGGGAAGAATGGTAGAATGGTTCAAGGCGATATTGCCTATTGAATCAAAAAAGTATGCCCGCAATCTCGGTGAGACTCATTAGGAACGCCTATCTCGGGCCCACGTCGAGCAGCCGGAGGATACCCTCCTCGCCGTGGTGCAACATCGTCTCTTCGGACGCCTCACTCTCGCTTCTCGGGATTATCGGTTCCATGCTCCTCTCGAGCAGGGCGACCTCCCTTTGTGTGAGTGTACGAGGATCGAGCGGCACGAGCATGATGCTCTCGTGCGTGACCACGACATCCCTGAGCTGGTGCATGAACTGGAGCATTCGATCGTAGGTGTTGAGCGAGATGAGGTACTCGATGCCGTCGATGACGGCGACGCTCTTGGGATTGGCCTCGATGAAGTTTCTGATCTGCCCCATCAAGATGCCTATCGCGGTCGGGTTTATTCGTCCCTCGCCGACCAGATTGGTCAGCCAGACGACCTTGCAGTTCCCGAGCTCTTGTTCTTCAAGCAGCTTCTTCGGAAAGTCCCTGGTCACCACCATACCAGCGTATCCGGAGGAAACCGCTTGGTCGAAGAGCACATAGGTGTTGATGGGACGTCTCTCCTCGACCAGGTAGACGTTCCCTGGACGTGGTTCGACGCCTATGGTAACGCCTGAGCTAGGTATGTGCGGCATTGCTGCATCCCATCCGCTGAAACCTATACATAAGTGTACTTATATAATACTGTTGTAGACATTCGCACGCGCTCGAAAAGAACCTTGAAATGCCGGAGCTGGCCGGCCACTGCTCTGGCAGCTATTGATTATGAAAAGAGAACAACGGGAAGGGGTTTTGCTCGGTGCCTTGGCCTAGGCTTCTGGCCTGAGATCTACTCCGAGGTCACGCATGTCCCTCTTGTACCTCATGATGACGCCGTGGTACTCCTTCGTGGGCTTCCTGGCCTCTGCGTCCCAACACTCGTACAGGCTCTTTCCGAGGGGCGGTTGGTTCAGCTTAGACTCGTACTTCTTGAGCAAGCTCTTGACCAGCTCGTTCGCGTCCGCCAGCTTCATTCCAGCCACGGCATGACCCACCTCAGCCGAGATCCTTGGCTCGACCGGCGTCGTCCTGTCCTCGTGCTTGTTGGTCGCAACACCAAGGGATTCGATCGATAGGCCAGCAGTCACTGCGGCGGTGACCGAGGCTGAGGTCTCGAACAGACACATTGGCGTGCATGGCCCGGCAGTGGTATAGTTGAGGTTCAGGCTCAGCAGATGCGTGTTTCTGCTAATGGCCTGGCCCATTGTGCTAATAACCCACAGCATGTCCCTCGGGCTGCTCGCCACGTATCTGAGGTGTATCGTGAACGGCAGGAGCCAGGATGACTGGTAGGTCAGGACACCCATCAGGTGATGCGCGACGTTGGACACAGCTGTTCCTTCGGGCCCTCCTGCATAACCGCCGAGCAGAGGTCCGAAGCACATGCCGATATGGCCTCCGAGCGAAAGCGCGACCGCTACCTTGTTCAGCCTTGCGAAATCCACCTTCATCGGGTCCATGCAGCATATCATGTATCCGTCAGAGTCCCTCATCCCGAACTTCGGGTGCAGTGCAGCGGCGAATGCGATATCCGATTCCGCCGTGGCAAGAGAGTTCATGATCGGGATGCCCTGTCGACCTGCCCTATTGCATGCCTCGCGGGCCAGGACGGCGTTCCTCTGAGCGGCCAGGACCTCGAGTGGGGACGCGGGCCTCACCCTCATCCCTCCGACCCTGGTCAGTGCTGGCGTTGTGATTGCGTTGGTCTCCGGGATCTCAGCGTAGCCTTCCACTAGAGTGAGGAAGGACTTGTCGCTCGAGCACGGCCCCCCACCGGCGCCGAGCAGGCACCATGGGGGCGTCTTGTCCCCGACCGCGCGCGCCACTAGAGCCTTCTTGTCCCGACCCTCGCCGAAGTACAGCTTGCTCGGCGCTCGCCTCAAGGATTCCCTTATCTCCTGCTCGGTGAAGGTTATGGTCCTTCCAGACGAGGTGCAGAAGGCTCCTGCATCCAGGAGGAGCTCCAGCCCTGCCTCGAACACTTCGTCAGCCATCGAATTGTCCTGAGGGATGGGGTTCTCCCGATCGAACTTGATCCCGTGTTCCCGCACCTTCTCCTGCACCTTGGGGGCGAAGACCTTAAGCTGGTAATTCGTCTCGCTCATCGGCTTCCCGTTGAGTGCCTTCTCCATGATATCCAGGATTTGAACCATGTGACTCACTTCCTCTTGGAGATCTGGTTCGCGAGCTTCACGGCCTCCACTGCCGTCATGCCGCAGCCGTCGGCCCCGATCTCCTTGGCCCACTCCTTCGTGGTTGGCCCTCCCCCGACGAGAACCGCATGCTTCTTTCGCTTTCCGGAGGCCACAAGGTAGTCGATGATGTCCTTCTGAGAACCTATCGTGCTGGCCATGAGCGCGGAGGCACCAATGATCTTCGCGCTGTTCCTCTCGGCCTCATCGACGAAAGTTATCGTCTTTACATCCACCCCGAGGTCGATCACATTGAAACCGCCAGCCATCAGCATGCTCGCGACGATGTTCTTACCGATCTCGTGCACGTCACCCTGTACCGTGCCCATGACAACCGTGGCCTTGGCGCCCTTCGAACCCTTGGGGAGGAGCGGGAGGAGCAGGGCGAGAGCGGACTTCATCGCGTCTCCTGCAAGCATAAGCTCGGGAAGGTATACCTCCATCTTCTCGAACTGGTCACCCACCTTCTCGATAGCAGGCAAGAGGCCTTTCTCGATCGCCAAGAGCGGATCTACCTTCGCGGCGATCGCTGCCTTGGCGGCGCTCACGGCTGCCTTCGAATCATACCCCAGAACAGCTTTCTGCAAATCCTTCAGGATCTTCTCATCTGCTGACATTTCCCCACCTTAGAGGGCCCCGAGCACCCCAGGCCGTTTGTGATGCGCGTGACTGTCGGGAGATTTGTTGGCCATTACTTGAAGCTTCTTGCATGCGGGCCTGCCAGGAGAGCCGGGTGCGAGCAGATGAGCTTGCCTGAGAATCATGGCGAATGCCTCTAAAGCCGAGTTTGGAAAAGCTTTTAAGATGAGGACTTCCTAGGCGTTTCGGGACTTCGCCTGGGCATTCAGCCAGCGCGTTCACACGGTGCGGCGCGAAGGAGTTTGGAACAGATGACTTCGCAGATAGACTCGGAATCCATTCTGAGGCAGCTGCCAGATGGCGTCTTGGTATGCAAGAAGGACGGCGAGCTGCTCTATTCGAACCCCGCATTCGCCCGCGCCCTTGGGTACTCAGACGAGGAGATCAGGAAGAAGAACGTCGCGAAGGACCTGGTCGGAAGGAACCTCGAATGGCAGGCGCTCGTCTCCCTGCTAGAGCAAGGCGGTGTTTGCGAGGACTACGAGATAACGTTCAAGCGGGCGGACGGTGGCATTTCCTGCTGCTCGATATCAGCTTCCTACCTGAGGGATCCGAACGGGGCGCTCATCGGCCTGGGGATCGTCTTCAGGGACATAACCATCCGGAAGGGGGTGGAGAACGACCTCAAGGAGAAGGCGTTTCGGATAGACATAATGAACAGGATAGCGAAGCTCATGGCGTCCGAGAGCGACTTCAGGATGCATGCCCTGTTGAGCGTCGCGACGGAGCTTCGAAAGCTGGTCGACTTCACAATTGTGTCGATTGGGATCACCGAGGAGAAGGGGAGACATGTCCAAGTATTCGCCCCTGATCCTGAGAGCTGGGACTCAGCCAAGTCCTTGGGCAAGGTCTTGTTCGATGGTAGCATCGTGCAGGCCCTGAAGATGGGTCGGAGTGTGATCATGATTGGCAAGGACGCGGCCCAGAAACCCTTCACCGAGATATCGGTGATGGACATGAGCAAGGTCCAATCGATGCTCTGCGTCCCCCTCACCAGCCGAGGGCGCATCCTGGGCTCATTGAACGTGGGTCACTCGAAACCGAACGAGTACAATCTGGACACCGTGGACATCCTGCAGATGGTGGCAGACCAGGTCGCTGGCTTGATCGACAACATGTCGCTGCTCGGAAACCTCCAGGCGAGAGTAAAACTCCATGAGGTGTTGGCCAGGAGCGGGGTGGAGATCCAGAAGGCGATAGACACGAAGCAGATATACTCGATCATCTCCGAGAACCTCAAAGAGGTCGTGAGCTACAGGGAACTCTCTTTCTACCTGGTTGACTGGTCGACGAGGATGATCAACCCCGTTTATGCCATAAGCAAGTTCGCGAATGAGGTCATGGCTTCGCCTGGCACGCTGGATGAGGGCGTGGTCGGCTCCGTTGCGAAGTCAGGAAATGCCGAGTTCACCGACGACATCGATGCCGATCCAAGAGTTTTCCAGGTCCCTGGCGTTCCCCCCGAGCACGATTCCATGCTGGCCCTCCCATTGTTCGGGCCCGAGGGAGTGATAGGCGTGCTGGAACTCTACAGGCCGAAGGGAGATGTGTTCACGGTGAGTGACCTTGAGGCTGGCAAGCTATTCGCTCAGCAGGCATCCGTGGCCCTTGCGAACGCCCATCTGGTCTCGAAGCTCCAGGAAGCGAAGAAGGAGATCGAGATGTTGAACGACCTCATGTTCCATGACATCAACAATTTCAATTTCGCGACTCTGAACTACATTCAGATGATAATCGGCAGCCCCGAGATCAGCCCAGAGAGCAAGGCGCATCTTGAGAAGTCCTTGCATCTGATAAAGCAGACAGCTGACCTCATAGAAAGCGTGAAGAAGCTCGCGAAAATAGGCTTCGTGACCTCGAAGGACTTCGTCGATGTGGACCTGGTCAGCGTGCTCAACAGGGTCATCTCAGGGATTGAGAACTCCTTCCCTTCCAAGAAGGCGATCATCAACCTAAGGGCCCCTCCAACAGCTCATGTATTCGCGAACAAGCTGGTGGATGAGCTCTTCGTCAACTTGCTCACGAACGCGGTCAAGTATGACCCCCATCCGGAGGTCGAGATCGATGTCGAATGCGAGAGGATCCTTGAGGACGGCAAACCTTTCTGGAAGGTGACTGTGGCAGACCACGGGATCGGAGTGTCAGATGACAAGAAGGGGCTGCTGTTCCAGAAGTACGTGCGGCTCAGGCCGGAGGCAAAGGTTTCCGGAACGGGCTTGGGGCTATCCATCTGCAAGGCCCTTGTGGATAAATTCGAAGGAAGGATGTGGGTGGAGGACCGCGTTCCAGGAAAGAGTGCGCTTGGAGCGAAATTCTGCGTGACCCTGCCAACGGCCAAATCGAACGGCCATAGCATTTAGTAGATGCCCTGATTCTGCCCACCGGACGGGAAATGAAGATGAACGCAGGAGCCGAACGATCAAGGAAGGTCTCGGCGGTTCGATGTTCCGGTTATGATAGCGCCTCTGTCGAGCGCGCCATGCGGAAGGGCATCGATGCGCTGGGCGGGGCGAGACGTTTCGTCGCGCCCAGCGAGACCATACTCCTGAAGCCTAACCTGCTCTCGCCAAAGGATCCGGACGAGGCCGTCACGACTCATCCCGCGGTACTCCGTGCAGCAATCCATATCGTCAGGGATGCTGGGGGAGTCCCGGTTGTGGGGGATTCACCCGGCGGCAGGTCTACCGAGAGGATACTGTGGAATCTCACGGAGAGAACCGGGATCGCGAGGGTGTGCGAGGAGGAGCACGTGGAGATCGTTCCCTTCATCGAGGCGGAGAAGGTCCCCTTTCCCGAGGGGGTCGTTGCGAAATCGTTCGAGCTCACGACCGTTCTGAAGAGAGTCGACGGGGTCATCTCGCTGGCGAAGATGAAGACCCACACCTTCACGGGCTTGACGGGAGCGGTCAAGAACCTCTTCGGTCTCATCCCAGGCATAAGGAAGGCGGGTTATCATCTGCGGATGCAGACGCCGGAGACCTTCTCGGCGATGCTGGTCGATCTCGCCGAGTGCGTGAGGCCGAGACTCACGATCATGGATGCCATCGTCGCCATGCACGGGGACGGCCCAGCAGCTGGGATGAAGATGGACGTCGGGCTCATCATCTCAGGAGAGGATCCCCACTCTCTCGACGCATTCTTTGCCGAAATCGTCGGAGCGGACATCAGCTGCGTGCACACGGTGCGGATTGCCATGGAGAGGGGGCTGATTCCACCCACTTTCATGGCCTCGGACCTCGTTGACGGAGCCCTCTCCGACTTCAAGGTCCGAGGGTTCATGATGCCCTCGGCTCCAAGGTACCTGCTCGGCGTCCCGAGACTGTTCTTCAGGGCGGCGGGAGACGCAATGGCCAGGAAGCCATACTTCTCAAAGAAGAACTGCACGAAGTGCGGCAGATGCATAGAGGCATGTCCCGCTGACGCGCTGAGGATGGATTCCAGGAGCCCACACATCGACAGGAAGCTCTGCATCAGATGCTATTGCTGCCAGGAGCTATGCCTCAGCAACGCGGTATCGCTCAGCAGAAGGCCTATCAGGACGCTGGCAGGGCTCGCAATCCCCCGCGGGAAGAGATCATCCTGAGCCTTGCTGTGAAGATCCGGGGAACATCCAGATCGGATGCAACATGCTGAGAAACGGAGAAAAGGTAAGATGTTTCGAAGGGCCCGAAGGCCCCCTTCGAATGAGTTTACTGGTCCCTATTCCTCTCTGACCCGCCTCATGCCTACTGCCAGACCCGCGACTCCCAGCATCGTACCACAAACGACCGATGCCAGAGCCAGTAAATCCGCTGACACGGTCGATAGCGCGGACGGCGCCATGCCGCCGCTCGCCACTGACGTGGTCTTGGCCGTTATCACATGGCCTCCGCTCGTCACGTCGAACTCTATCCACGGGGCTCCGTGGAGCAGCGGTCCCGAAGTGCAGGAGTAGTTCAGCTGGTAAATCCGGTTGCCGAAACGGTCCGTTCTCAGGTACTGCCAGTGGTACTGGTCGAAGAGTTGCTCCCCGTGTATCGTCAGCACGTTCGTGGTGTTGTTCCACATATTGGTCAGGTTGGCTCCCCCTCCGAACGGGTTGGTAACGTAGTACCCGAGATCCAGGTGACCGCGGACGGTCAAGTTGTTGTAGTCTGAGAAGTCGCCTGCGGATGCGTTGACTATCGACTGCGTGGTCAACTGCTTCCCCAGGTAACCGACCACTTCGTTGTTCGGCATCTTGAGTATCAGCGTCTCGTACGAGGTCAGGTTGAAGTACGACGGAGCGTTCTCATAGGCCACTGGGGATCCCCATGGGTTACCCCAGTTCGGATCGCCACAGTTGTAGTCTGGGTATTGAACAGTCGAGTAGCTGTACTGTTTGTAATCAGACCGGTGCCCAGATGTTGCATCGTAGTCTATGTGTTGCGCCTCCCACACCCATGCTGCCCCACCGGCGGTCCCGTTCGCCATGACCGCGTGGAAGTTGTACTCGGCAACCTCATCGTAGGTCACGTCAGTCAAGCCGTCAGACCTGTACTTCACGGCCATCTTGAAGTCCTCCGCATATGGCTGGTGTGTGCATACCTGCGACTCGGTCAGCCATCTCGTCATCAGGACCTCCATCCCACCGTTGAAGTGCAGGATGGTCAGCCTCACATCGCCGTTCGGCAACACGCTCAATGCCCCCATCGTTCCATAGCTGTAGTACTTGTCGGCGTATCCGCCGAAGATGTCCAGTCTGCTGTTCCCTTCACCCAAGACCCAGCTGGTCCAGTTGTCAATGTAGCTCCTGCCGTTTGTGATCCCTACCGTTGGGTCTATCGTATTCCACCACGTGACCGGATCTGATTCGGACAGAGACAGGTTGAGCCAAGTTCGCGCTGCCTCTCTGTTCATGACTGCAGTGATGATGTCCGCTAGGTAGTATCCGTCACCCCGCTGGGCATACATAGTGGAGTTCGGGTTCGTCTCAGATTGATCGACAATCCTAGACCAGTCGGGATTGCTGTGCCAGTCGGGATAGATGGTGTTGTTCCACCAGGTCCAGTTCATGTAGTTCCAGTCAACGGTCATGTTGACGGCGGATCCTGGGAGAGAAGCATTGCTATTCACCATCTTGCCCGTCGAATCGTAGACGGGCATGAACTCCGGACGGGTGACGTCAAGCGAGGTCAGGTTGTAGGCTGTTGTGTTCCACCGGTACGGGGCGTAGATCAGCGCATCATTCCCGGTCGAGTCTTTGTTGTAGATAAGAGTGTAGTTCCCTGCAGTATTGCACAGGACGATGTTCCACTCGTATATGCCTCTCCAGTACCACCACTCGTGCCACGGCTCCTTGAAGAAGTCGTAGGCCGTATAGGTCACCCTTGGCGGGCTCGCGATGACGATGTTCATCTGGGTTCCATTCGCCGACGGATCCAGCGTATCCGCCACTGTCACGTTGTACACTCCCCGCGACTCGAACGACACGGCTAGGCTGAAGGTCTTTTCACCATTGTCGCCGAGCACGAACGCGTAGTTGGCGGGCAGCGAGTACGCGCCCGTCGCGTTCGTGGAGAAGCTCACCGTGCCGGTGTACGTCAAGAAGTTCATGCCATACTGATCGTAGGCGATTACCCTCATATTCGAGCGGTCTCCTCCGTTCATGTTCCTGATGCCCGAGACGGCGAAGTGGTCTATCTCCTGCGCGAACGGTATCACCATTATGTTGCTGATGCTTCCATTCACTGCAGCGTGGGCCGCGTCCTTCACATAGATGGTGAAGTTCCAAGGTCCAGGTCCAGAGAGTCCAGAGAAGCTGAGCCCAGTGAAGACATGTGATCCCGCGTCAGCCAATGTGAAGGCGTAGTTGGCTGGGAGCGACGCGCCTGTCCTGTTCGACGTGAAGTTCACCGTGCCGGTGTAGTTGTCCAAGACCTGTCCGTACTGGTCCCAGACTGTCACCTTGATGCTTGTCGGCGCGTTCACAACTACCGGGTTCGCGACGTCGCTCAGAGTCATGTGGTCGGGAACCGAGGGCGGGGTCAGGTTTATCTTGAACTCGATGAACGGCGCCCCCTGAGGCAGCACCTTGTCGCCGGTCGATGTCCACAGGTCCACGAGGTCCTGGTCGGCCGTCTGGGTCTTCGACCAGTCCCACATGTCAATTGGGCCGATGTAGGTCTGCGTCCCGTTCTTATTGTCTGTCTTTATATGCGTAGGCATGTCCTTGTCCACAGGTTCGCCATACTTCACCACCATCGGACCCATGACCGGCGCGACAACGTAAGGCGCGATCCCCTTGTAGAAGAGCATATTCCTCCCTACGGGCCACTTGAATGTCATCGTCTCATTGGCTGAGAGGTTCCACGCACCTGGCGTGTAGTCCCACGGCATCGACGCCCCGTAGTACCCGCTCCCTGGTGCGTTGTTCACGTATGTCAGTCCAGAGTACGGGTCCATCTCTGAATGCTCCCCCGCCTGGGTTGTCCTTGAGTAGTAGGTGTCTCCAAGGCAATTCTCGAAGACCCAGTCAGGTTCGCCCTTGGTTTGTCCCGCGGGGATGTTCATAGTCTCATATGCGTACAAGGCGTACATGACAGCTGTACTTACTCGGATGTCTGAGACCTCCGGGCCGATGACGGCGTGCATGTTGAACTCATACATGAACCACTCACTGGGATTGAAGGCATGTCGGAGCCACTTCGCCATTAGACATTCCATTCCCCAGCTGAAATCATCGAATGTCAGGACGACTTTGTCGCCTACTTTGGAGGCAGTGAGGCTCCCGATCAGAGGATTCATGTCGTAATTGTACATGGGGTATATGCCGTATGGAGCGGCCGGCCCGCCCTGGAGATTGAGCCAGCTGTGCCAGTTCACCAGAGCTAATGCCTGGACACCGGACCACCAACTCGCGAAACTGCTGTCAAGTATCGTCGGGGTCAGGCCCTGAGCCCCTCCTCCTAGAGCTGATAGCGCGGCCTCCTTGTCCAGCGTTATGGTTCCTTGTAGCCGGACTATCCACCCGTCGAACTGGCCGTTGAGATTGTCTTTCCACACAGTCGTGTTAATCTCGTCCCTTGTCGGGTAGGTCATCGACCAGTCGACGGTCATGGTCCCTCCCTTCGTCAAGGCATGGTATCCGTTGAAGAGCCCCTGGGGGAAGAACAGCGGATCCGTGGCCGTACTCACCGACGTAAGATTCTTCGCGGTCATGTTCAGTCTGAGGTCGGAGTAGTAGTAGATGTTCCCTGTTGTGATCTCGTAAGTGTAGATATACGGATATGTGTGCGTTATGACATGCTCTTCAGGCGTCCTTGCGCTCCAGTAGCTCTTGAATGGGACGTTGAACATATCGTACCACAGATAGTCGACGCTCCTGACAGGCACGACCAGCGTAACCGTTATCAGAGCTGTCCCTGTCTTCGTCACACCATGATACGTGGCTGTTGCGTTGAGCGTCGCGTTCACAACATCCTTCGTCCCTGACGTGAACGTAGCATTGACGGTGGTCGCATCCACGGAAAGGGTGTAATTTGCGCTGGGCAATCCCGAGACGTCCCAGGTGAAAGGCACCCCGGACATGGGGCGTCCCACGCTGGATATCGCCGTTGCGTTGAAAACCTGAGACACGCCATGTCCCAGAGTCTTCACCGACGGAGCGACTGACACCTGCTCGAGGTATGGCGGGAGTACGGTTACGCTAGCTGACACGTCTTCTGTCAGGCCCTTGAATGTCACCGTACATTTGATCGTGCCGTTTCCCGCGACAGTTGCGGCTGTGAAATTCGTTTTCTGTTTAGCATACAGACTCAGCGAACCCAGTGATGACAGCACGCTCCACTTGTACGTGACAGCCGTGCTTCCAGTGAGGTTCGTGTCGCCGTCCATGGGATACACGGTCATGACTCGCGAACTCCCTGCATTGATTACGAGCGAACTCGGGCTCATCTTGACGGAGAGTGTCGCCTCCTTCGGCCTCATCAACACGACCGCAGCAGATCCAATGAGGATCAGAACCACGACAATCGCGATGATCATAAGCCATGGATTCCTCTTCTTCCCCGGCGCGGTGCTCACAGGTTTGGATTCAGTAGTCTCTTCGGCTGACACACTAGAAGTTGACCCCTCGGACATTCTATCCCCCATTGCATGCAATGGCTCAACTGGCGTTCATAAAGTCAATCAAGCTATTTATATCCACGCTCAACCTGAATGGACTTGTCAGATGCTCAAGCAGGAATCTCGAGCGAGTGGATGATCCATGAAGACGCTATCGCAATCCGATCGTTTACCTCGACTTTCGATTCTCTCGCACGCGAACGAAGGATGCTGCTGCGCTGCAATCCGCGCGGGAAGGAAGTCAAAGTCCGTCAATCGATGTTAGTAGTTCAATACTAGAAGGCATGTTGCAGTCGCGCCCAGGTTAGACGAGAAAGAGGTACTCGAAATTGGCCGGGAGCAATCTTCTTATAGTGAACGCATCATTGCTGTCTCCAACCTGCCAGACTACGCATATGGGTGCAGTCTTTGGGCTATGCCCGAAAGGGGGGCCTGAGGACGTAGAACTCGGGTCTGGAAGGGGCATCAGGGGTATTGGGACTCAGTCCTAAGAGGATGTTGGGGGAACGAGATTTGCAGAAGAAAGTCCTTCGCTTTCTGTCTTTGTGTGCATTGATTGTCAGCGCGACCGTCATGGCGATTCCTATAGCAGGTCTCACCGGAGCTTTGGCAGGTGGCCAAGCAAGCGCAGCATCGCAGACTACCCTGCGCATAGGCTTCATGCAGAAAGTCGACAGCCTCAACCCTTTTGTCGGCGTCACCGATTCTGCATACGTTTTCTATGGACTTGTCTACGACGCGCTCGGCGTGATTGACAACCAGATGAAACCGAGCCCTGATCTCGCCACCAGCGTATGGGCGGTTCCGACCACCGACCCGGAGCTCGTGGCAAGCCACGAAGTCTTCGGATCCGTCTGGCAGTATAACCTCACGCACCACGCGACCTGGACCGACGGTGAACCGTTCCTCGCCGATGACGTTGTTTTTAACGTCAACATGAACGCGGACAACTACACAATCCTCTGGGCATACCAACCGTATTCCTACTGGATGCGACACGCGGAGAAGATCGATGATTACACGGTCAGGATACACTACTACAACAAGGCGACCGGTCTGTCGAGTCCAGCCGCCTACGCGTATCTAATCTCCATCCCGATGCTACCGAAGCACCTCCTGCAAGGACTAGATCCAGCCTACATCAACGTAAACTGGTCTGGTGTCTTCGAGGACCAGCCGGTGCCCCTCGTCGGGACGGCGGCATTCATGGCCACGTCTTCAATCTACGACGACTTTGTCAGCGGCAACACCATCACGCTGGTCAAGAACCCGAACTCTCACTGGGAAAAGGAGTACGGCAAGACCATCAAATTCGACAAGATTCAATTGGTCTTCTACGACGATGCAACCGCGATGTCTCTCGCGCTTCAGAAGGGCGACATCGATGCCTCTTCTTTCCCACCGCAAGCGTTTCTGCAGATTCAACAGGACGTTGCTAGCGGGAAGTTGAAGAACATCGAAACATTCAGCGGAGAGAAGATCACGCAGTACTGGACCGAGGTGGGGATCAACATGAACGCCGCTGGAGGGAACGAGGCGAGACTTGACCTGGCCGTGAGAAAGGCCATGGCATTGGCGACGGACAAGAACTACATCTGCCAGCAGTTCTACCTCGGCATGGCGGCGCCTGGCTCGACGCTGATACCTCCGATCAACACCTACTGGCACTATAACCTCACCGACGCTGAGAAGATCCCACTGAACTACACGCTGGCGAACGAGACGCTCCAGAATGCCGGTTACGTATGGAACTCGGCGCACACGGTCAGAGTGGCCACCGCGAGCAGTCTAGCAGCGCAGAATAACTGGTTAACGGAGGGCAAGCCGCTGACCTTTGACATCCTGATAAGACAGGACTACCCTGAGGAGAAGGACATCGGCACCTACCTTCAGCGCCAATGGGACAAGATCGGGATACATGTCAATCTCGACATTGTGGACGAAGCCACGCTCAACACGATAGTGTACAAGTATCTGTACGATTTCATGATCTGGTACTGGAGTGCGGACATAGACCCCAACTACCAGCTCTTCGTCCAGAGCACCATGTCCATTAACGGCTGGAGCGACAACCACTACGAAAACCCGGCGTACGACCAGAACTACACCAATGCTGTAATGACTCTGAACCGGACGGAGCGCAGGGTCTATGTGGACAACTGTCAGCGTATCGACTACGAGGACTGTGGCTACATCATACTCGCCTACGAGAACCAGACATGGGCGTGGAGGACTGACACTTTCGATAACTGGGGGGATTGGGCGACGGACCCTGGAAGGAGCATCGACAACTTCTGGATGGGCAACCCGCTGTACTTCGACCTCGTTCCCACAGGGGCGGGGCAGCCTGACCAAGTACCTTGGCTCGCGATAGGGGCAGGGATTGCCGTCATTGCAGCAATAGCAATTGCCGCAGTGGTCCTCACGAGGAGAAACAAGAAGAAAGAGAAGAAGGATGAGGATAACCCACTGGAGAACTGAAGACTTCAAGGAAGGTCCGGAAGATGTGGCGATTCCGGACTTTCATATTCCTTGATCTCTTCCCGTTGGCCATCAAATGCGTAGACGAATGCAGGAGAATAAGGCGTGCGCTAGAGCGGTGCTTCAGAAGCAATCTGCCGAGAACGGACGGGAACATGAGGGGTCGTGCCAATGAACCTGAAACAGTACATCACCAGAAGGGCCATATATCTAATAATTACACTCTTCGCAATCATCCTGTTCAACTTCTTCCTGTTCAGAATCATGCCTGGCGACCCCGCCAAGGTCCTGGTACCTAAGACAAACGACCTCAATCTCATCCACGCCATCAGGATGAAATTCCACTTGGACCAACCTCTCTTGACGCAATTCTATTACTACCTCATTCAAGTGTTCACCGGAGATCTGGGGATAAGCAGTGGTGTCTGGAAATACCAGCCCATCAACAGAGGTATCGTCGCGCCTGCGATCAACACTGTCGTGCTTGTCGGCCTGGGTACAGTGGTGGCCGTCTGGGCTGGAGTCACTCTCGGCAGATTCGCCGCGTGGAGAAGGGGGAAGCCTGCGGATACCATGGGCATGGCTTTCGCACTCACGTTCTATTCGATGCCCACTTTCCTATTCGCACTTGTCATTCTGATGATCTTCGGTGGTCAGCTCAAATGGTTCCCTTTATCACATTCCTTCGGAGAACTGCCGTTCGTGAGCAATCCCCCTTCGTATGCGGATATGAACATCTTGCAGAAGATTGTAAGCCGGCTGTATCACCTTGTCCTCCCTCTTACGGCCTTCACCATAGAGATGCTCGCTGAGTATGCACTCATCCTGCGGAACTCCCTGACTGATGTTCTGACTGAGGACTACATAGTAACAGCGAGGGCCAAAGGACTCTCGAGCAAGCAAATCCTCCACGAGCATGCCATGCCGAACGCCATGCTTCCTGTCGTCACAGTCGTGGCAATAAGCGTCGGTTGGGTACTCGGCGGGGACATCATGGTGGAGTTGGTCTTCTCTTACGACGGCCTAGGACTACTCACATGGGAGGCTGTCTTGAAGAGGGACTATTGCGTCCTGCAGGCGCTGTTCCTTCTTATGGCGATAGCAGTGCTCATTTCCAACCTAGTTGCAGACATCATATACATGTATCTTGACCCGCGAGTCCAGGTCTGAGGTGAGTCGATGGCACCGAAATCAATGCATATTCAAGCAATGTCGGAAGCATCCAAGAAGGTCGATGCAAAGAGGCTATTGCTCCTTGTACTAGTCGCGCTAGTGCTTTCGTCGTCTCTCCTCGTGATAGTGTCGCAGGCGGGTATCGGTGTGGCAAAGGGCAGCGACAATGTGGCCATGACTTCCGCATCGGGGGTTCCACTTGTCGCCTACGCGACCAACAGGACAGTCATCTGGAACAACACCACGGACAACCAAGGCCTTCCCGTGCTTGACGTATCCGCCAACTACACTGTTGCCGGAAGATTCCAAGGATTCATGTACAACTTCACCTGGACTTTCAACGATAGCAAGCTCCGAGTGTTGTATGGATTCCAGATCACCTACAAATGGACCCATGTCGGCGTATTCAACGTGACCCTGAATGCGAGCGATCCGAGCAAAGGCGTCGTGAAGACCGCCAAGTTCGTCGTCACCGTGATACCGAAAGTGAACGCTGGCAGCAACCGAGAGGTTCTTGAGAAGACCAACGCGACGCTGATTGTATTCAACGGGACGGCGCGGGATAACGTCGGCATTGTGAATTACACATGGTCTTTCAACTACAGCGGCAAGCAATACTGGATCTACGCCCACGACAAGTCGATGAACTACAGCACCTGGTCCTTCAACTTCACAAGACCCGGCAAGTATCCTGTCGTCCTAACTGTGAGGGATGCGCTCGGCTTCACGGCTTCAGAGACCATCAACATCACCATCAGGAGAATCCCGACATTCTTCGAGAAGAACCTGCTCACGCTGATTGTCGGAGTACCCCTCCTAATCATCGCTGTTGCCTGGGTCGTGACCAAATGGCGGAGGGACCACGCGCTCGTGACGAATTCTGACCGAGAGAAGATCAGGCTTCAGTTGAAGTCGCTCCGCTCCAGAGCTAGGCTATTCAGAGATAACAAGCTCGGCATGGGCGGAGTTTGCGTTCTGGTGATCTTCGCCGTGATGGCCATTACCGCCCCGCTCCTTGCGACCGTGAAGGACCCGGCTGGAACGCTTGAGCCGAACAGCGGGACCATCTACAACCCGATGCCACCATCGTTCAGCCCCTCGCCCGTCACTGGAGTAATCCACCCGTTCGGGACCGATGCGAAAGGCCAGGACGTCTACAGCCTCACGCTGTTCGGGGCCAGAGCTTCGATAGAAGTGGGGTTGGCGGCTAGCATGATATCAATCATGCTGGGGACAATGATAGGCCTCGGAGCTGGATACTTCGGGCGAGTCTTGGGCGAAATCCTAATGAGGATCACAGACTTCTTCCTGGTTCTTCCCTGGTTTCCGCTCATGATCGTCATGATGGCCATCCTCGGTCGGCATTTTATCATTGTCATTATTGTAATAGGGATCACAAGCTGGCCCTCGACCGCGAGAGTCGTGAGGGCTCAGGTCTTGACTGTCAAGGAAAGGCAATTCATTGTAAGGGCCCGCGCGATTGGCGCCGGGGACGGGCACATCATAGGCAAGCACATCTTGCCCAACGTGCTCCCCCTCATATTCGCGAACACCGTTCTTCTGATCGCAAACGCGATTTTCTCTGAGGCGTTCCTGGACTTCTTCGGTCTCGGGGACCCGAGTATCATCAGCTGGGGGTCGATGCTAGAGGCTGCATATGAGCAGGTCGCACTCTTGCGAAACGCCTGGTGGTGGGTTGCCGCGCCCGGCATCTCGATAGTGGCCATCGTTCTGGCGTTCTCGCTCGTTGGATATGCGATCGACGATGTGATGAACCCGAAGCTGAGAAAGCGCTGAGCCGAGTAGGCCCTTCCGCTATGCATAAGGCCGCCTCTGGTTACTTGTTTCAAAAGAAGGAATCAACGGAGAGCGTTTGCGTCCTCGTGCGGCGATGTGAGAAGAGAACCTACTTCTTCGGCTCGGCGGCCAGTTGCGCCTGCCTCTTCCTGTACCACGCCAAGTAACCCATTCCGAACTTGTCCTCGCCCCAGAAGAGCTTGGATGACTTGAGCGCGGCCTGCATGTCGGGGTCGTTCGGGTTACCGATGAAGCAGGTCATGCCCTGGCCCGCGCACATCAACATGAACGATGCGTTCAGGAGAGGCCTGTCCGGCAGCCCGAAGGAGACGTTGCTCAGCCCGCAGGTCGTGTTCACCTCGAGCTCTTCCGTGCAGATCCGGATGGTGTCGAGCGTCGCCTTCGCACCCGACTCGCCCGTGCTGCATGCGAGGGCGACGCAGTCAATGATCAGGTTCTTCCGGTCGAGTCCAGCCTTCTCGGCCCTGTCTATGATCCTTCTCGCGATCGCGATCCTCTTCTCGGAGGTAGCTGGTATGCCCGCATCGTCTATGCACAGGCCGACCACCGCCGCCCCGTACTCCGCAGCGAGCGGGATCACGACATCCATCCTCTTCGCCTCACCGGTCGTGGAATTTATCCCCGGTCTGCCCTTGACGTTCTTCAAGGCGACAGCGAGCACCTCGGGATCGGAAGTGTCTATCCAAAGCGGGACCTCGACCGCGCCTTGTACGATCCGGAGCGCTTCGAGCATGGCGTGCTTCTCGTCGATGCCCGGGACTCCAACGTTGATGTCCAGCACATCGGCGCCATTCGCCACCTGCTTCTTAGCCTCTCCTTCGAGTATATCGAACTCTCCTGCCTTGAGCTTCGCGATGAGCTCCTTCCTGTTGGTCGGGTTGATCCTCTCTCCCACGATGACTGGTGTCCTCGTGGCGCCGATCTTGACTGTCTTCGATGTTCCTCTGAGCTCTATTACTGGTACCGCCATTTTTGTGGCCTCCTCAAAGGGGTGAACGCCTCTTCCCTGAAAAAGTTTCCGACAATGGAGGGAGGAAACGTGGGGAGGGACAATTCGTCTTGAAATTGTAGAAAACGGCATTTTTATTCTATAGCACAATATGTAACCTGGACAAAGCCGGGTGGGCATGCGGCGACACAAGGGCCCAAGAGCGAAAACTTAATTAGGGAAGCGCTTATGCCCGTTCAGTCGGTAGAAAGCGACTGTCCATGCGACAGGAGAGCTTTCCAGTCCGAAGAACCCGAGGGGTCGAAAACCCTTAGGGACGTATTGGGGGTAAACCAATGCCGGAAGATATGGTAAAGCAGCTGAAGAATGCTGTGATAAACTACGAGATGGAAACCATCGCTGACCTCGCAAAGAGCGCACTGAAGGCCGGCGTTGACCCGCTC
>Ga0315281_10005329_pt1 | contig 18438 bp, 12 predicted proteins | sample YL17G07_0_MG_FD_204540 | JGI IMG/M metagenome (GOLD analysis project Ga0315281, IMG submission 204540) | Sediment microbial communities from Yellowstone Lake, YNP, Wyoming, USA - YL17G07_0 | ecosystem: Environmental > Aquatic > Freshwater > Lake > Sediment | place: USA: Wyoming | collected...
GCGAACTTCAAGCGTACGACGTGTTGATGAATTTGAAAGCCAGCCGAGCCGAACCACCGAGTGTCGTGTTAGTGAAGATCGACGACTGGACCGATCGAAACCTGGGCTGGCCCATTCCGAGGGATCAGCACGGAGCGGTGATTGCACTCTTGAGTCAGGCAGGAGCATCCTCAATAGCACTGGACGTTCCGCTTCCTCCTTCACAAAAAGATTCGCTTCAAGATGCACGCATGGTAGAGTACATCGGTACGACCGAGAACAGTGTCCAGGTGATTGGGCCGTACATACCGGAAAACTCAAACGCTTCTCGTCTCGACGTTGATAGCAGTGCGTTCCGAAGCGTCGGGCGATTTGGCTACATTGCCGGTCCGAACCATTCGTTCACAAGGGCTCCGTTCATCAACGACTATCCATTCGAGGAACTCGCGGACGTTACGGCGGACGTAGGCCACATTTCACTTCAGCCGGATCGCCTCGACGGACATATTCGATCGGTGCCACTGTTCGTGGAGTATGCCGGGAAACTGTATCCAAGTCTCGGATTCGAACTCGCCATTCGATTTTTGAACGTTCCCCGATCCAAAATCACATTCTTGAAAAACGAGGAAGGGACCCTGGTTCGATATGGCACCAACGAAATTCAGGCCGACGAGCAGGGCAATGTGACGATCGACTTTTCCGGAGGACCTGAATTCTTTCCTTCTGTATCATTCTACGACATTCTGAAGGCGGCTCAGACCAGAGACGAAAAATTCTTTGAGCAGTTCAAAGGCAAGGTTTGCATCATCGGCCCGACAATCCGATCACAGGGTGATTATTTCCCGATGCCCGTCTCCAAGAATGCTCCTGGATTTTCGGTTCACGCAAATGTGTTTGAAATGTTTGCGCACCACCGTTCAACCACGGCGGCACCGGATTGGGTCCAATGGCTTCTGCTAGTTTTTTTCACCGCCCTGGTTGGCTGGTCCTCTCATCGACAGAGTATCCGCGGAGGGATTGTGGTTCTCTTCCTTGTGGTCACAGCCTGGTTCGTGTTTGGAATTGTTTCTTTTGTTGCGTTTCAAACGTGGTTCCACTTGGTGGCGCCGGTCGTTTCGCTGCTGACGTGCTTTGGAATCTCGATTTCGTTCCGCGCGGCCACCGAGGGTAAACAACGAAAATCCATTGCCGATATGTTCGGCAAATATGTCGATAGCGGAGTGGTGCGCGAACTGATCGACAATCCGGAGAGCTTCAAGCTCGGCGGCGAGAAACGGGAATTAACCCTTCTCTTCTCAGACATAAAAAGTTTTTCCTCGATCTCCGAGAAACTCAGCGATGAGGTGCTCGTTCGTTTGATGAATTTTTACTTTACGGAAATGACCAACATCATCGTGAAGCATCGGGGGACGGTAGATAAGTATATCGGCGACGCTATCATGGCATTCTGGGGGGCCCCGCTCGTGGATCCTGATGCAGCGTATCGGGCTACAATGGCTGCGTTGGAAATGCAACGACGTCTCGACCGACTGCAGCCGCAGTTTGTGAAACTATCGGGGATGGAAATACATCAGCGGGTAGGCGTTAACACCGGCATCTGTACCGTCGGCAACATGGGCTCTGAACGCAAGGTAAACTACACCGCGATCGGAGATGCCGTCAACATCGCTTCGCGCCTTGAGGGGGTGAACAAGCAATACGGCACCGCACTGTTGGTGAGCGAGATGACCTACCAAAAAGTTTCAAAGCAATTTCACGCGAGGGAAATCGATACCGTTCAGGTCGTGGGAAAAAATGAACCGGTAAAAATTTATGAAATTCTCGACCCGATCGAACATCCGCTCTCCGAACAGAGACAAAATTTCTTGCAAGTCTATGCGGAGGCGTTGAACGCTTACCATCAAAGGAACTGGGACGACGGCATCGGGTATTTTGAGCACGCTCTTTCGTATTGGCCCGAAGACCAGGTCTCAAGTCTTTACATCGAGCGTATGAAGTTGTTCAAGATTAACCCTCCGGGAAAGTCTTGGGACGGAGTGTTTGTCGTCGGATCAAAGTAGGAATCAAGTTCCTTCCCGGATCTCGTTTCTTGATTTGCCGATTCGCCTCCAAGATATCCCGTCTTGTGCAATCTCCTACTCCATCCACCAGCAGACTGCTGAACAAGAAAGAAACGATCCACCAAGATCACGAAGTGGCGCGAATAATCTCCCAATTTGATTCAGAATTCGTCTGGAGCCTTTCTTCGTGAACTTCGTGGAGAACATTATTTACTTTTTTCCGCAAGCATCTAGGCCAGAATCGCCACTACTTTTTCCTGCATCCGCTCGCCCGTGACAATAACCTCTCGCGCTTTCGAGATGTACACGTCGATTTCACTTCGAACGCCGAACCTTCCAGGAAGATAGACTCCCGGTTCAATCGAAAAGGAGCTGCACGATAAGATCTTTCTCTCGTCTCTCGTCTCAAGGTTATCCATGTTCGCTCCGTTGCCGTGAATTTCTTCGCCGATGGAATGGCCTGTGCGATGAACAAAATACTTGCCGTACCCTTTCTTTGCGATAAATGTTCGAGCAGCGTCGTCTACTTGCCAGCCTGCAATTTGCTTCCCTTTTGAATACGCCCCGCGGACGAAATTCAGCGCAGCGTCGCGCCCCCCTTTGACGACCTGGAAGATCTTCTCGTATTCATCCGGCACTGCCTCGCCAATGAATCCAGTCCACGTGATGTCGGCATACACAGAGCGAGGCTTATGTTTCTTCGCCCAGAGGTCGAGCAATATGAAATCACCCTTCTTCAGAGGCGAATGGATTTCTTTGGTTGGCTCGTAATGTGGATTCGCGCTGTTGGCGTTCACGGAGCAGTTCGGGTCGCTTTCGCTGTAGATATCTCGCCTCTTGAACTCCGCTAGCATGAATTGTTGGACATCGTATTCACTGATTGACGCGCCAGAAATAATCTGCCGTTTGATGTATCCGAATGCCTCATCGACAATCTGGCTCAAGTCGTTCGCCGTCTCGAAATTGTCCGACCGTTGTTCTTCATCCCACGTCGCTTCAAACTGCGCAATCAGGTTGGCGGAGGAGCTGACCTTAACTCCAGCCTTTCGCACCAATTCAATCGTACCAGCATCGACGGTCGCAACGTAAGGAATGGCGCATTGGGGGGAATATTCCATCGCGATGTTCTTCGCACCTTTGAGGATTTTCTTCAACCCCCCGTCGAGCGATTGCCAGCTCAGGTACACTGTTTTTCCGCCAGGGACGGAGTCAAGGTTCCATTCTTCAATTCGATGAACAAGTTTACGTGGCTCCCCTCTCTTCGGAATGAAATAGAAATATCTACGCGTGAACATCAAGTGTTTTGGCAGATTCATCAGGCGGGAGGCAAAGCCGTTTGAATCGCGAAAATTATACAGCAGCCATCCATCCAATCGCTCGTCTTTCAACGCGGCCTGAATTTCTTGTACCATTTGCTTTGTCATTGTTCGTCTCCTATGCGATTATCATGAAAAAAGCCCGACCCGATTACTCAGGACGGGCTCAATCTACAATTCCCTTTCCCTACTTTCCAATAACTTCTTCTACAAGCGTTCCCTTCTCTGTCACAGCCTTTCTGCTGCGCTGAGTTTTCTTCCTGAGGTATGTCGTCTCGACTGTTTGCGGCGGCGAATTTGAATCTTCAACATCCGGATAAGTGTAGACCTCGTATTTGAAATTGCGAAGAATAATGTCTTTCCCGTTTCTGCCAAGAACATATTGCGGAAGCAGCGGAATTTTCCCCCCACCTCCCGGCGCATCAATGACGAAATAGGGAATCGCGAGGCCCGACGTGTGGCCGCGCATTTTATCCATAATCTCCAGCCCGACGCGTACCGGCGTACGGAAGTGATTCGTTCCCTTCGTCGTGTCAGCTTGGTAAATGTAGTAAGGTCGTACGCGCATCTTCAGCAGTTTGCGATGCAGTTCGAGCATAACGTCTGCATCATCGTTGACCCCTTTCATCAGCACGGCCTGGTTGCCAACCGGGCAGCCCGCATCGGCAAGCATGTTGCACGCACGCTCAGCCTCAAGCGTACATTCCCAAGGATGATTGAAGTGCGTGTTCACGTAGATGGGATGGTATTTTTTGATCATCTTGCAAAGCTTTGGGGTGATCCGTTGCGGCAGCACGCACGGCATTTTTGTTCCGAGCCGAATGATCTCGACGTGTGGGATTTCACGCAGGCCTGCGAGCACGCGTTCGAGCGCATAGTCTGTCACCATCAAAGGATCGCCACCCGAGAGAATCACATCGCGAATCTCGGGATGTGCGCGAATATAATTGAGCCCATCTTGAATCCATTTCGAATTGATCTTGGTTGAATCGCTGACTTTGCGCTTGCGCGTACAAAACCGGCAGTACATTGAACACTGACTGGTGATAAGAAAGAGCGCGCGGTCGGGATAGCGATGCGTGATGCTGGGTATCGGACTGTCCCCTTCTTCGTTCAACGGGTCTTCCGACGCTTTTTCGTCCTGAAGCTCAATCGCGTCGGGGATGCATTGATTCCAAATTGGGTCGCCCGGATACCGAATGAGGCTCAGGTAGTACGGGTTGATGCGCGTATGAAAAAACTTGTCAAGCTTCTGCGCTGTTTCCGGGTCGAACTTGAATCGCTCGACCAGGTCTTTCGAGCTGTCAATACTTTGGCGCAACATTTCTTGCCAGAGTTCCATAATTCCTTCTAGAGATGTTTTGTGTATACAACCAAATCGTCTCCGGCTGCGTAATAGTCTCGAACGCGCGCTGCCTCAACGTAATTATTCCGCTGATAGAAATAGCGAGTCCTGTCGTACTTGGGAAGCGATGAAGTTTCTACAATCACCAGCGTCCCTCCGCTCGACCGAACCATCTCCTCGCAGTGTTTCATCAAGCGATAACCGATTCCTTTCCCGTGATGGTCGGGATGCGCCGCGATCCAGTACAAATCAAACGTCGAGACTGTCATTGGCGTTCGTCCTGCACAGTAATAACCGAGTACGCTTCCCTGTTCGTCCACGTAGGTGAAGAGGATGTAGTCTTGCTGCAGTGGATCGTCGATAGCGATTTGCATCAACTCGATTGCAACTTCAATTTCTTCAGGCCGAAATACTGCTGTTGCCCGTACGATATCGGCAAGTGGTTGCAGGTCGGTGTTCTCAAATTTTCTGATCGGCATTTCATTTCATCGAGATTACGGAGTTCGTTCCCACGCGTACTCAACAATCCGCGAGATGATATCGTTAAACGACAATCCGTACGCGCGCGCAGAGCGGGCGAACCCCGCGTTATCGGAAATATCCGGGTTGGGGTTGACTTCAAGAACAAACAGGTTTCCATTTTTCTCCAGCCGCATGTCAACGCGCGCGTAGTCGCGCGTTCCCATCAACCGGAAACAGCGGAGCGCAAGTTCTTTTGCTCGCTGCTCAACTTCTTTTGGAATATCCGCAGGACATTTGCCAACCGTACCGTCGTACTCTGGCGTGCCCTCCATCCACTTGGCGTTGTAGGTCACAATCTTGGGAAGGTCGCCGGGCATACCGGAAAAATCGATTTCAGAGATCGGCAACACGATTGGTCGCTTGTTGCCCAGAAGGCCGACATTCAGCTCTCGGCCTTCGATATACTCTTCGACCAACGCGGGTTGGTCGTGTTGCTGAATGATGAAGCGGATTCGCTTTTTCAATGCAGCAATATTATCGACAACTGAGCCGCTATCGATTCCGATGCTCGCATCTTCGCGCGACGGCTTTACGATGAGAGGGAATTTGAGATTAAAATCATCCAAGTTAATCTCATAGGAACTCTTGAACATCGCATATCGCGCGGTGGGAATTCCGTTCGCGACAAGAATTTCTTTCGTCCGAATCTTGTTCAAGCAGGACCCAAGCCCAAACGCGCTTGCACCCGTATAAGGAATTTCCATGAGCTCGTAGATTCCCGCCACGTGCATTTCGTGAATCGATTCGTTCCCAACCGATTCACATAAATTGAAAATCATGTCAGGCTGTTTTTCCTCCAGGAACGATATCAATCTCTGTATCGCTCCATTCATATTGAACAACGACGTACGGTATCCAGAATCTTTCAATGCCCGCTCCACCTGTTCCCGTTCTTCAATGACACCAACTTCAGACATGTCGACGGAAGCCTTCGTAAGTGTGGCGAGGTATTCACGATGGCTAGACATGACCGCGATCTCGCCTGCCTCAGAAACAAACTGCCTTCCGCGCTCAGAAGAAACAGTCGGCTCGTTAAAAACGATTGCAACATGGATTTTTTTCGCCATTTGCGTTAGTGGGTTAGAGGAGATGGTGGCGCTTTGCGGCTTCGTGTAGCACGCCAGTGAGTAGTTGCACGTAGTTCATTCCCCCCTTGCGTGCGGCCATAGGAAAGGAAGAGTGGTCATCGGGATTTGGCAGAATACCTGGGAGAGGATTTAGCTCTATAATATTGGGAGTTCCCTGGTCGTCGAGGCGGATGTCAATACGGCACCAATCGCGGCATCGAAGAATCTGAAAAGCCTCTGTACAAGCCACTTTTATGTTCTTTTCGAGTTCCGGCGAAATGTCGGCCGGACAGGTGTACATCTCTCCCAGTGGATGCTCCAGCGTATCCCATTTCCACTTTGCTTCGTACGAGTAGATTGGGTTGGCACCTTTGGGAAGCAAGTCAAATCGAAGTTCGACAATTGGCAATACACGTACAGCTTTCCCATTGCCAATCATTGCTACTGTAAATTCTCTACCAGACAAATATTTTTCGACGAGGGCCGGTTCTTGATATTCCGTCAGAACGCGTTTCACTTGCACGACAAGTTCGTCATTCGTACGAACGACCGACGAATCGAGAACTCCCTTGCTGGACCCCTCGTGAAGCGGCTTCACAATAGCGGGAAGTCCAACGGAACAACGTGTAAGCTCCTCGAGCGAATTGACGACGGCGAATTCAGGAGTCGGGATGTGATGGTATGTGAGAATTTCTTTTGCGCGGGATTTGTCGAGGCAGATGCCGAGGGTGAGGGCATCCGATCCGGTGAAAGGAATGCCGAGCATCTCCATCATCGCGGGAATTTGCGCTTCACGGGATGCGCCGCGAATGCCTTCAGCGATATTGAAGACAATTTCTGGCTGAAGCGTGAGAAGTTTCGGGTAGGCTTCTTCGTTTGCTTCGATGAGGGTGACGCGGTGCTGAGTTTCCAGCGCTGCCTTCACGGCGAGAATGGTATCGAACGAATCCCATTCCGCGTATGTGTCGGCGTTCGTCTTTTTTATTTTTGTGCGCGACGCAACGGTTACTGTTGCTCCGTTGTCGTCGCCGCGTTTATCGTCTTCACCGGAATCTTCGTTGGTCTCTTCCGGCTTTGCATTATAGACGAGCGCGACGTTCAGTTGCTTTAGCAAGCAGTCTGATCAACCTTTGAGTTGTTATGCGATGCGTTTGAATCGTTTCAATGAACAAATTGTTACTACAAATATAAGGGTTTATAACTCGTTGTCAAGTCTTTCGGGGGTGTTGAGCGATTTTTTTTGTCGACGACAAATTCGATCGAAGGCGGGTCGCGAAATTATTTTTCTCGACGACGAGTAGTTTTTCAACTCACGTCACCGAGGCGGAGGATTGCCCGGTATTTTTTTTCAAAGCGGTCACGGATGGGTTTACTGGAAGGAAGTTGCAACTGCGGATCGCGTTCGATCAGTTCGAACGCTTCGCGCCGCGCGAGTTGAACAAGCTCGAAGTCGTCGACGAGATTTGCGATTCGTAATTCCGGCATTCCACTCTGTCGCGTGCCGAACAATTCGCCTGCGCCCCGCAGTTGAAGGTCGACCTCCGCAATCTTGAATCCGTCAGAAGTCTCGACCATGGTTTGTAACCGCGTGCTCGCGCGGATTTGTTCTTCTGCCGCCGCCTCGGCATCAAGCTTCTTCAGACTGCGGCCGAAATACTGCGTATCGGAAATAAGAATGCAGTACGACTGGTCGGCCCCACGACCTACCCTTCCGCGTAGTTGATGCAACTGAGAAAGTCCGAATCGTTCCGCGTTCTCAATCACCATCACGGTTGCGTTCGGGATATCGATGCCGACTTCAATGACAGTGGTTGCAACGAGAATCTTTAGAGCGCCCGACTTAAACCGCTGCATCGTTTCATCCTTTTCTTCAGATCTCATTCGGCCGTGTAACAGTCCAAGTGCATAGTCGGAGAACTCTTTCTGAAGGGATTCGAATTCATTCACCGCTGCCTTTAGGTCGATCTTCTCTGATTCTTCTACGAGCGGAAAAACAATATACGCCTGCCTTCCACGCGCGAGTTCCTCCTTGAGAAACTCATGGACTTTGGATACTTGCGACTTCGTTCTCACGGCAGTCCGTATCGGTTTCCGGTTGGCCGGCAATTCATCAATGACCGAAACATCGAGATCCCCATAGATTGTCATGGCAAGCGTCCGCGGAATGGGCGTTGCGCTCATCACCAGTACATCGGGGTTCGACCCTTTCTGTTTGAGTTCCCCCCGTTGAAGAACACCAAACCGGTGTTGTTCGTCGATAATGACAAACCCGATCGCCTCAAACTCAACCTTACTCTCAATGATTGCGTGCGTTCCGACGACAAGTTGTGCGCTCCCCCGACGAATATCTTCGAGAATGTCTTCACGCAGCCGTCGCTTCTGCCCACCGACGAGAAGCTGAATGTTTATCCCTAACGGTTTGAGGAGGATTGAAATTGTGCTGAAGTGTTGTTCAGCGAGAACTTCAGTGGGTGCCATCAGCGCGACCTGATAGCCGCTATCGATCGCAATCAACGCAGAGAGAAGCGCGACGATGGTTTTGCCGCTCCCGACATCGCCTTGCAGCAGGCGGTTCATTGGCTTTGCCTCTTGCATGTCATTTGCAATCTCGCGCAGTGTGCGCTTTTGTGCGTTCGTGAGCGAAAACGGAAGCGAATCCAGAAGCCTTCGTGCCAGAGAACTCTCCGTCTTGAATGAAATTCCCGCCTCAACTTCTTTGAGCTTCCTTCGTCGAAGAGCCATCATCAATTGAAGAAAGAAGAGTTCGTCAAACTTAAGCCTACGGCTGGCCGATGCAAGGTTGGAGAAATCACGGGGGAAGTGGATGGATGAAAGCGAACTTGCGAGAGGCTCAAGGTTCGAACTCTGGAGGATTTCACTTGAGAGCGTTTCATGAATTTCACGGCTTCTCGAAGTGAGCGCGTTTCGAATCACCCGACGAAACCCGCGGCTATCAAGTCCCACCTTCGTCAACTCAGCGTTTGAGCGATATTTCGGAATGATAGCGCCGGTGTTGAACATCTTGCCCCAGTCTGGCTCATCTTCTTCAACTCCTTTCAAGCGATCAAACTGCGGATGGACGAATTGAGGCCTTCCGAGCTTATCGAGCGTCGGCACTGCCGACGCCGCCAGCAACTCGCCATTCTCAAAGGCATCTTTGAACCAATGAAAGCCCTCAAACCAGACACACGAAAGATATCCGCTTTCGTCCTTGAGCGTGAGGATGAAGATCATGCGATTGGTTCGGCGCGCGCGACGGGCTTCTTGGCGAAACACCTCGCCGATGACAGTGACGGGCGAGGTGATTTCCGGAGTCTGTGCGAGTTTCTTTAAGTCAACGATGGGGACGATTGTGCTACGGTCGAGATAGCCGCGTGGAAAGTAGAACAGCAAATCTTCGACGGTCGCAATACCGTGGGCCTCGAGGGCGGCAGAGCGTTTTGGACCGATTCCTTTAAGGAATTGAAGAGGTGATTCTGCGATCCTTTTCTCAGCCAAAGGCTTTCTTCTACTTAGCAGTGAGCTTCACGCTTCCCAACTTCTCCTGCACGCGAAGATATTCCAATAAGTCTTCAACCGGAAGCGGGTCGAACTCGCCGGCAAGAAAGTCGCGGATTTCCAGCACGGATTTCTTTTTCGACAACAGAATATTCAACTCGGCCGTCATATGGCCGGGAATTTTTCTGAGCGCTGCCTGTTCGGCTTCGGGGAGTTTTGCGCGAGCTGCTGCTGCGGCAGCTTGTCCTCCCCCTCCACCACCGCCACCAAAACCTCCACCCTGTCCTCCAACTCGCTCAGCAAGAAGTTTTGAAGCCTCTTGTTCCGCCTGAGTCATTGCGAGCTTCGATGCGGACACATTCTTCTGTTCCGCCTGGATTTTGTAGTAGGCATCAATTTCGTTTGTCAGGTCGACGGCACGTTTTTCAATCAAGGGATCGAACGAGGCAAGTTTCTTTTCCGCACTCTTTTGGTTTGTGAAGAGAACGCCGGAAGAGCGAATGACATCTTTCTCTACATCTGCCTGATGCCGGACGGTGTTTCGGGCTTCTTTGTAGGCATTCAACAGATCTGCACCTGCAGTCACGTCCGCAAGATATCCGAGCCCTTTGCGCTGTGCCTCTCCCATCCGCTCTGTGCCTCGTGCAAGCGATTCACCGGCAACACGGAGCGCCATCTCATCTTCCGAAGAGGCTAGCGCACTCAAACAGCCGATACCGACTACAGCCGCCCGCTTGAATTGAGTTGGGTCAAGTTTGTCGGGCGTATCTTGCGATGAGTGGTACCACATATCGGGCCACGTTACGAAGATGACCGAGGCAATTCCGTGCTGCATGTATGTTACGTGGTCGCTGGAGCCGTAATGCTTCTCTACGGAAATGTAGAAAGGATCCCAGCTTCCGTTTGGTGCAACGACGGGAAGTGTGTAGCGGTAGCCATTCGCGCGGAAGCGAATACGTTCGCGATTTAAGTCGGCAACGAATTCCATCACGCTTGCACAGAGGTCGTTGAGAAACGAAGGAAACGTGTCCGGCGTACGATGAAGAATCCAATACGCCGCACTCGTGGAAAGACGCAACCCTTCCATATCAAAGTTTAAGTCGGCTATCATTTTGCTTTCGATTTCCTTGTGCGCGTTCAGCCAAGCATTTGTGCCGCTGATTTCGGGTACCCACTGGAAATGAATCGTCCGTTTGGGAGGGGGAAGCTTGCCTTCATTGATCAGCCGAATGTACGCACGTCCCATCTCCAGCGTCATCGCACAGCCGGAGTTGTCGTCGTTCCCCCCCTGCTTGATGTAACCCTCATACAGATGCGCAGAGACGCCGACGAGCTGATCGCTGCTTCCGTCGCCAGGAATGGTCGCGTGAACCACCTCCAACTCGCCGGGGAATGTTTGCATCTTTACGATCGATTTCAAGACAACCTTTTGCCCCTTGCCGAGCATGCCCGCGATTTCACGCGCCAACCGCGGCGCAATCGACCAACCGAAACCAATTCTCTTTCCCTCCGGCGGGTTGTTGGAGATACTTTGTGACAGAATCTCGTCGGGATAGCTGTCGGGACGAAGGGAGGTGTAACTCACCACACCAACCGCGCCCCGCTCGAAGACTCCGAGCCGCTGCAGTGTTCCGGGTCCGGTCGAGCCGAGCAAAATTTTTCCTTCGACGGTCTTCCCGACAAAATCTTCTGCGCGACCTCCGATGCCGACATCGACAACCTCTGCAGTCACAATGCCGGAGTCGCTATTAGCTGCAAGAGAGATCGCGACGTCGTAGATATCGTAGAGTTTCCGCACATCTGGTTCAACCATCCAAAGTTCGCCGAACGTCGGCTGCCAGAGCCTTTGCTGAGTTGGAAACGATTCTACTTCGACGTTGCTGAACCCGTACTCCCTCGCAAACTTCATCATCACTTCGCTTTCGCGAAAATTGCCAAGATATTCCGACAGAGGGCGGACGCGGGGATAGGGAACGAGCTCTTGCACGTGGTGCATTGCCCGCTCACCCGATGCTTCGTTGATGATCGCGCGCATTTGATCCCACGGCAGCAGCGTGCGATCTTCGCGTTCTTGAGCCGATCCGACAGCTAGAAGAAAAAGCAGGCAAACGAAGGCAAAGGATTTATTCACGAGGGTCTCCTAAATAAATGGTCTTGATCAATTTCGTTGATAAACAACTTTTCCGCCTACTACCGTCGTTTCGACGCGAACAGTTTCAATTTTGACTGGGTCGATAGTCAGAATATCATCGGACAGAATAACGAAATCGGCGAACTTGCCGACGCTGATGCTTCCTTTTGTATTCTCTTCGAACGATGCATAGGCATTGTTGATTGTGTAGGCCGCGATTGCATCTGGGACGGAAATTTTCTGCTCGGGAAACCAGCCGCCAGGGTTCGCCCCGTCAGTCGTGCGTCTCGTGACGGCGGCATAGATGCCAAGCATGGGATTGAGCGGTGCAACTGTCCAATCACTGCCGAAGCAAATCTTCACACCGTTTTTCAAAAACGAGGCAAAGGCGTACGTCGTTTTGCAACGTTCGTGGCCTATTCTTTTCTCAGCCCATCTGCCGTCGTCAATAGCGTGGTAAGGTTGAACGGACGCGCTCACGCCCAACTGAGCGAATCTTTGAAAATCCTTTGGATGGATGTGTTGCGCGTGCTCGATGCGAAACCTCCTATCCCACAGAGGGTTTTGTTTAACGATTCGGTCGAACAAGTCCAGCGTCAGACTATTTGCGCTGTCACCGATTGCGTGTATGGAGAGTTGAAGTCCAAATTTGTCGGCAGCAGCTCCCCATTCCTCGAGCCTGCCATCGAGGAGTACGTCACTCGGTAGGCCGTAGGTATTTTCGTTAAGGAATTTTTCGAAAAAGAGAGCGGTAGATGAGCCGAGAGAGCCGTCAGCAAAGCCCTTCATCGAACCTAGTCGAATCCACTCGTCACCGGAGCCAACGTGAATGCCTCGTCGTATGGTACTCTCTGTCGTTGAGATTGGCAATCGAGAATAGAATCGAGTAGTCAGTTCGCCGGTTTCTTTCAACTTGCGAAAGATCCGAACATCGGCATCCGATGACATATCCTGAATACCGGTCAATCCAAATTCTCTTGCTTCCGCCAAAGCAAGCTTCGCAGCTTCGAGCATCTGCTCCTCAGTCGGGTCTGGTATTAATTTCCATACTGCATCCATTGCTGCATCCTTCAGAACTCCAGTCGGGTCGCCAGAGAGGGGATCGCGAACAATTGTTCCGCCGGGCGGGTCAGGTGTTTTTGAGGTGATTCCTGCCAGCTTCAGAACGAATGAATTCGCCAGGGCCATATGTCCGTCGTAGCGATTGACAAATACTGGAGTCTTCGGCGTTGAACGATCAATCAGCTCTTTCGTCGGAAGGTTGCCCCCCGGCCAGTTGTCATGATCCCAATCGCCTCCTGTGATCCATCGGTTGGAGTATTTCTCGGCCCGAAGTTTGATACGTTGGGCAAACTCGCGTTCATTCTTCGCGTCCCGCAAATCGACATTCTGAAGTTGAAATCCACCCGCCATGAAATGCGTATGGTTATCGATCAGACCAGGAAGAATGAGCTTCCCACCTGCATCCAAGACCTTCGTCGATTTGGCAATCATTGGTTGGATTTGCGCCAGAGATCCAACAGCGATAATCTTGCCGCGCGAAACCGCCATCGCGTCCGCCGTTGGTGTGGAAGGGTCCACCGTCCAGATCTTTGCGTTTACCACTGCAAGGTCAGCGTGTTGGGCAATGCAAAACGAAATGAAAAAGAAAAACACTGCAGCCCGGTGTGAATTCATTTGAATGCCTCTAAAAAATTCTCTGCCAAAGTAGCAAAGAGGTACGGCAATTCCAAGATCGTGCAGAAGGTTGCCCTGGACGGGAAAGTTATTGAGCAAGGAAGAGGGAATTGCACAGCGGTAAAATCAGTCTGGCTCGCAGCCCGCGCCGCTTCGATTGCTTATTTCCATTCATCCGATTGGTCGCGTGAATACGTTTGAATGTGAATGTGTCTGACTGAACCCCATCTTCCTTAGACAGAGGGCAATCAGATGCGGGGAGACAGAAAACTCTTAGGATTCTTTTCTCGCCGCCACCACTTCTTCTTAAGAACCGCGCTGGAGCGCTTACCGACCTACAAGGAAGGTCATCATCGATGAATCTTCACCAAAAGAGCAATGGTTTATGATTGAAGTTTCACAGCTTTCACAAATTCGCGAAAGAGCGGATGGGCAGCCACAGGGCGCGATTTTAGCTCAGGATGGAATTGTCCTGCGACAAACCAAGGATGATTAGGGAGCTCAATGATCTCTACCAAATCGCTATTCGGGTAGATCCCGCTGAAAATCATCCCCTTATCGGCTAACTTCTTGCGAAATTTGTTGTTCACTTCGAAGCGGTGACGGTGACGCTCGGTGATAAATTCCTTGCGGTACGCTTGGTAGGCTTTCGTCCCCTTCGTAACAACGCACGGATACGCGCCCAAGCGCATCGTGCCTCCTAGGTCCTTCACGGATTTTTGCTCGAGCATCATGTCGATGACATTCTGTTTAGTCTTCCGGAACTCCGTACTATTTGCCACCTTCATCCCACAGACATTGCGTGCAAATTCGATCACAGCGCATTGCAATCCGAGGCAAATACCGAAGAACGGAATCTTGTTCTCGCGTACGTATTTGATCGCTGCGATCTTCCCTTCAATTCCTCGACTTCCAAACCCCCACGGAACAAGCAATCCGTTCGAGCCGGTTAAGAATTTTTCCGGTCCTGATTTTTCTATATCCTCTGCTTTGATCCAGTTCAAGTCGACAGCCACATCATTCTCCGCTCCGGCGTGCACAAAGGCCTCCGAGATACTTTTGTAGGCATCTTTGAGGTCGGTGTATTTGCCGCACACCGCGATTTGAATTCGGCGCGGAGGGTTGATCACTTTGTGCAGGAATCGATTCCACTCCCGAAGGTCAGGCTTTGGAGTCTTAAGATTGAGCTTCTCGAGTACAATCTCTGCCAGGCGCTCTTTCTCGAATACTTTCGGCACTTCGTAGATTGAATTCACGTCTGCCCCTTCAATGACTGCCTCTGGTGCGACGTTGCAGAATAAGGCAATTTTCTCGCGCAGCTCTTTGCCCAACGGTTTTTCCGTTCGGCAGAGCAGCACATCGGGTTGCAATCCAATCTCTAAGAGTGTCTTAACGCTATGCTGCGTCGGTTTTGTTTTGACCTCACCCGCCGATTTGATGAAAGGAACGAGCGTGACGTGAATATTGACCGCATTGCGAGGTCCAACTTCCATTCGGAGTTCGCGAATTGCTTCGAGAAATGGCAGGCCCTCAATATCGCCCGCCGTGCCACCAACCTCAACGATTACCACATCCCATTTGCTCATCTTTGCCACACTTCGAATCCTGCGCTTGATTTCATCGGTAATATGTGGAATCACCTGGACGGTTGCACCGAGATAATCGCCCCGTCGTTCGCGAGAAATCACCTCATAGTAAACTTGTCCCGTGGTCGTGTTGCTTTGGCGAGACATATTCTCGTTTAAGAATCGTTCATAATGTCCGAGATCGAGGTCCGTTTCCGCTCCATCTTCTGTTACGTACACTTCCCCGTGCTGAAACGGGTTCATCGTTCCCGGATCGACATTGATGTAAGGATCACATTTCATGATCGTCACTCGCAACCCTCGCGACTTAAGTAATAAGCCAAGCGAGGCGGCTGCAATGCCCTTGCCGAGAGAGGAGACAACACCTCCCGTAATGAAGACATATTTCACAGTGGTTTTTGCCATTGGGGATATTCCACGTTAGGTTTGCGAGTGTTGTTTCTTCAAGATCGTCAGCACCCGTTCGACATCGGCCCGCGTGTCGATTGGAATGCTGTCGAATGATGTAATACCGACGGAAATTCCTACACCGTGCTCTAAGAAGCGAAGCTGTTCGAGTTTTTCCGCTTTCTCAAGAGCCGTTTCATCCCAGAGGGAATATTTCTTCAGAATTTCTTTTCTAAACACATAAAGCCCAATGTGTTTGTAGAAGGTGTGATGTTGAAGCCAGCGACTCGCATCCACCTCATCGCGGATGTGAGGGATGACGGAACGGGAAAAATACAGCCCACGGCCATTCGCGTCAATCACAACTTTTACAACACTCTCGCTGATCAGCTCAACAGTGCTATCGATCTTTTTTGCAAGAGTCCCAACCGCCGCCTGATTGTCAGTTAACAATAACTCTACTGCCTGGTCAATCATTTGTGGCGCGATCAGTGGTTCGTCACCCTGAATGTTTACGAACACATCCCCACGGGTTTCTGCCGCAACAGTGGCCACGCGATCGCTCCCACTTTTGAGCGTCGGCGATGTCATAATAACCTCTCCCCCAAACGCCTTTACAGCAGCTTCGATGCGCACATCGTCCGTTGCTACTATGAGCCGATCTAGCTTTGTTGCTCGCTTGGACTGCTCGTATACTCGCTGCACCATCGTTTTACCGAGCAAATCAATAAGCGGCTTAGCCGGTAACCGCTGCGAACCATAGCGGGCAGGAATCACCCCCACAACATATGTCATCGTAACTTTCCTTCGATACGTTCAAGTCTTAGGAACGACAGGGTGGTATTCATTGGTCGACATAATGCTTCGCGATTTGTTGGTGGACTGTCGCCATCAGTTGTTCCTCAGCATCTTTTCCCGGCTCGCTGCCCGAGACGATGGGTTGTTCTAGTATCATTTCGATATCAGTCGGTTTGATCCGCCACTCACCCTTTGGAAGGATGTGGTACGTCCGATTGATCGTGACTGGAACAAGAGGAATTCCCGATTTCAAGGCCAGCAAGAAAGCACCCCGCTTGAATGGTTGTAACTTCCCGTCGCGTGTTCGTGTCCCCTCGGCAAAGAGAAGAATTGACTTTCCCTTTTGAATTTTCTTTGCCGCTTTTTCCAAACTCGCCATCGCGCCACGTGGGTTGCCTCGGTCGATTGTAATGTACGGACTAATCGCCAATGCCCATCCCCAAATCGGTACGCGCGTCAATTCTTTTTTGAAGACAATGTGAACCTTGTCCGGGATTGAGGCAATGACCGCAGGGATATCAAACATGCTCGCGTGATTCGACACGTACACATAGTGCTGCCCGACCTGAAGTCGCTCCCCCCCAAAAAGGTGAACGCGAATCCCAAACACGCCGAGCACCACTCGCGCCCAGTTTCTCACAATCTCGTGAAATGGTGAATCTCCAACTGGGAGCACGATTGCAAAAGCCGCAGCAATTGATATTAGGATTGTATAAAACACCACAAAGAGCATCCGAGCAAAAAGCCAGAGAGCGCCCATCATTTGCAACTCATTGATGTGCTAAGGATTCCATGTTGTGATGGGGCAGCTGAGCTTTTCGCGCTCGGAACTGACTGGAGGTGGTTTGGCTGAATCGCGGGCTGTGTGGACGGACCGATGCTTTCAATCGAAAGCAAAACTTGATGAATCTCCATTCACGCGCACAAAAGTAGGTGAACGCCTCTGTGGTTTGAATAAGATAGCGAAGAGAGGAAGGAAATGCAATCGACTCCCGAATTGGAATGCTTTCGTCGGTGGATACCTGGCGAACTCAACCTTGAAGCAATCGCTCTTTGATCGCCAGTGCGATCGCTTCGGATCTTGAATGCACGCCAAGCTTGCGAAAAATATTTTCAACGTGCGAAGAAACCGTCTTAACTCTCGTCGCGGTTTCTTGTGCAATTGATGCGTATGAAAGGCCTTCTGCCATCAGCTTGAGAATGCAATGTTCTTTCTCCGTTAGATGAACTGCGCCGCGTGGCTCATCCGTGCCGGATGACCCGCGGAGGATTTTGGATGCGGCACGCGCATCGATCGGTACGCCCCCTTGCAGACATTCACGGATGGATTCAACGATTCTCGCAATGGAAACCCCTTTGAGAAGATAACCATCGGCCCCCTGTTTTAACGCATCTCTGATATTTCGATCATTGTCTGAAGAGGTTAGCATCAAAACTCTTGTCAGTGGTGAGCGCGCCTTGATTGGCTGCAACAAAGAAATACCGTCAGACCCGGGGATGTTAATATCAAGCAACACAATGTGTGGCGGGTTACCTGTCGTCCCAAGTTCCGCCAGAAACGAGCTAGTTGCGTCAAACGTTGAGAGCGTGAAGTCTTCCCAGTCGGCAAACTCCATTGCCATGGCTTGAAGAAAGTACTCCTCGTCATCCATCAGCCAAACTCGGATGCTTGGATTGGGCTTCAAGGAAAGGGCCTGCTTCATGACAGTTTACCTTTTTTTGAGAGAGGGACTTGCGCGATGGCCTTCAGACACGTGCAGTTGAGTTCTTGAAGAGGGGAAAAAAGACCGTGAATACGCTCCCCTTCCCAACCTGACTTTCCACTGTGACAGCGCCATCGTGATTGAACATGATATTAGAGACTGTAGCTAAACCTAAACCGGTTCCTTTACTTCCTTTTGTAGAGTGGAAAGGTTCCCATATTTTTTTCAAAGTCTCCTTCGGAATCCCGGTTCCTGTATCGTGCACTTGAATTCGCACATATGATCCTGTGGAAAGATTATGGCCGGAGGATACGTTTTCCTTTCCTACGCTTTCCTGGTCCACAATAATTCGCAGCTCCCCACCTTCGG
>Ga0315281_10005330_pt1 | contig 18438 bp, 18 predicted proteins | sample YL17G07_0_MG_FD_204540 | JGI IMG/M metagenome (GOLD analysis project Ga0315281, IMG submission 204540) | Sediment microbial communities from Yellowstone Lake, YNP, Wyoming, USA - YL17G07_0 | ecosystem: Environmental > Aquatic > Freshwater > Lake > Sediment | place: USA: Wyoming | collected...
CGCATGTGACGTTCACGCTGACGGTCCAGCCCGGGCCGGCGCGGCGGCTGGTGCGCGCGGCGGGCGATGCACAAACCGGATTCGCGGGCAACACGCTTCCCGTGCCGCTCACGGTCCAGGTGGTCGACAGCTTCGGGAACGGCGTGCCCGGCATCGCGGTGACCTGGTCGGTGGTCAGCGGGACGGCGACCCTTGGCGCGACCTCGGTGCCGTCCGACAGCCTCGGCCGCGCGGCCACGACCGTGACGCTCGCGGCCGTGGGCGCGGTGTCGGTGGCCGCGGGCGCCGCTTCGCTCGCCGGCTCGCCGGTCGCCTTCGGCGCGACGGCCACGATCCCGGTGAGCCTCGTCGCGGAGGTGCCGGTACCGGCCAACTACGGCCAGCACGACCAGTTCATCCGGGCGGGCCTCGCATTCCTGTGCTCCTGGAACACGGGACTTCAGATCTACGACGTCGGCGACGGACGGGCCGGCGGCTCGCCGCAGAACCCGAAGCTCATCTCCGCGCTCGTGACGGCGGGCGGCGCCGTCCACAACGCCTGGTGGTACTGGGCGCCGGGCGGCCAGAAGAACTACGTCTTCGTGGGCCAGGAAGGCCCGGGCTCCATCGGCAGCTCCTCCAGCGGCGACATCCACGTCGTGGACATCTCGAACCTCGGCGCTCCGGTCGAGGTCGCCCACTATCACATGGCGAACAACGCCGGGACGCACAACTTCTGGGTGGACGAGGCCGCCCAGGTGCTCTATGCGGCCTACTACAACGGCGGCGTGGTCGCGCTCAACATCGCGGGCACGCTGAGCGGGGATCTCGCGACCCGGGAGATCGCGCGCATCCAGCCTGGCGGGGCCGGGAACACCTACGTGTGGGGCGTGATGCTCGCGGGCGGGTCGCTGTACGCGACCGACATGCTGAGCGGGTTCTGGCAGCTGAAGCTGGTCGGCGGCGCGTTCCAGGTGCTGGGCGGAGGCAACAACGTGCCGGAGCGCTACGGCTCCGACCAGTGGGTCGCGGGCGGCTACGCCTACTCGGGGACCTGGGGGGCCCGGCTCGGGCGGGCGGGGAACGCGCTCAAGGTCTGGAAGCTCACCGCCGCCGGCGCCCCCGTCCTGCAGGATTCGATCGTCACGCCGGGTTTCTCGACCGTGTCCGACGTCGAGGTGAGCGCGGACGGCCGGCTGCTGATGTTCAGTGCCGAGATCGGCCCGACCGCGGGGCTCTACTTCTACAGCCTGGTGGCCGACCCGGGCCACCCGACGTTCATCGGCTACTACGCGGTCACGGCCAACGGCCAGAACGGCATCCACACCGCGACCTTCGCGGACATCGGCGGCAAACGGTACGTGTTCGCGGCCAAGGACCCCCCGTCCCCCTCCATGATGGTGCTGGACGTGACGGCCATCGGTCCGTGAAGTACCTTCTCGGGCCTATGCCCAGACCCCCGTTCGGCCCGAGACGCTTCATCCTGTCGTTCGCGGCGGCGCTGCTGTGCGGCCTCGTCGTGTTCACGCTCCCGCGCTTCATCTACAACAGCGTGGCCCCGCTGGCGGCGCAGCAGAAGGCCGCGCCGCTCGACAGCGCCGCCGCGCGCGCCGCGCCTGCCCAGGCCGCCCCGGCGCCGCCGGCCGCGGCGCCCGCCCCGGTCCCCAGGGCGGCGATGCCGGTGACGGTCGCCATGCGCATGACCGGCCTGATCGGGATGGCGATGATCCTCGGCGTCGGCTGGCTGCTCTCGCACGACCGCAAGGCGGTGGACTGGCGCGTCATCTTCACGGGCCTGTTCCTGCAGGTCCTGTTCGCGATCTTCGTGCTCCGGGTCCCGTTCGGCCAGGCGCTGTTCCGGAAGCTGGGCGCGTTCGTGACCGCCGTGCTCGGCTTCTCCTACGCGGGCTCGGAGTTCGTGTTCGGGCCGATCGGCGCGCGACACTCGTCCCTCGGCGTGGTGTTCGCGTTCCAGATCCTGCCGGCGATCATCTTCGTCTCGGCGCTGTTCGCGGTCATGTACTACCTGGGCATCATGCAGATCGTCGTGAAGGCGATGGCGATCGTGATGAACAAGCTGATGAAGGCGAGCGGCGCCGAGAGCACGGACGTGGCGGCGTCCATCTTCATGGGGCAGACCGAGGCGCCCCTCACCATCCGGCCGTTCCTGCCGAAGATGACACGCTCGGAGCTCATGACGGTGATGACGGCCGGCATGGCGCACGTCTCCGGCTCGATCATGGCGGCCTACATCGCCTTCGGCATCGAGGCGCGGCACCTGCTCACGGCCGTCATCATGACGGCGCCCGGCACCATCATGATGGCCAAGCTCATGGAGCCGGAGACCGAGGTGCCCGAGACGCGCGGCAACGTGGACATCAAGATCCCGAAGACCGACGTGAACGTGGTGGACGCGGCGTCGCGCGGCACCGGCGAAGGGCTCCACCTGATGCTGAACGTGATCGCGATGCTGATCTCGTTCATCGCGCTCGTCGCGCTCATCAACGGCGCGCTCGGGTGGGTGCACGGATACGCGGCGTGGTTCCCCGCGAACATGCAGACGGTGCTGGGGTGGGTGGGACGCCCGGTGGCCTGGGCGATCGGTGTGCCGTGGCAGGACGCGGATACCATCGGCGGCCTCATCGGCACCCGCGCGGTGCTCAACGAGTTCATCGCCTTCGCGCAGCTCGGCCAGCTGAAGTCGGCGATCGACCCGCGCTCCTTTACCATCGCGTCGTTCGCGCTCGCGGGCTTCGCGAACTTCAGCTCGGTCGGGATCCAGATCGGCGGGATCGGCGCCCTGGTCCCGGAACGCAAGCACGATCTCGCCCGTCTCGGCTTCCGCGCCATGCTGGCCGGCACCCTGGCCAACCTGATGTCGGCGACGATCGCGGGGATGCTGCTGTAAGGAAGGCGCCGCCTGCGCGCCCGGTACGCGGCGGGCGGCCCGGCCTACGGGAAGATCAAGGGAATGGGGAGATAGGGCCGCGTCGCCTGCCAGGCGGTTGTCTGCAGCAGGGCGGCCGTGGCAGCGCTCAGCACCATGACCGAATCGCCCAGCGCGACGGTGCCGGCCAGTCCCACGGGCGAATGCCGGTACAGCGTGGCGAACATGGTGCAGGCCCCGAGGTACGTGCCCATGGGCGAGGGATGGATGAGGTCGTTGTTGGCGTAGAGGGGAAGCGTCGAATCCGCCTGCAGCGCGCGCTGCCAGGCGACGCCGAGCGGGGCGATGAGCGTGCCCGTGTCCTCGGCGATCCGCTCGTAATTGTGTGTCGTCGAGTCCTGGTGTGCGCTGCCGAGCGCCGCCCACGCCAGGAACAGCACCGTACGGGCGCCGGCCGTGCGGGCGAGCGCCGCGAACCGGCGCACGACGGCTTCGGTGCTTTCCGGGGAGGCCAGGATCGCCTGGCTCTGCTCCTGCAGCACGACGTAGTCCCAGTGACCGGACGCGATGAGCTGCGACGTGACGCCGGTGGCCCAGTGGTACTGGAGGTTGGCGCCGCCCGCGGTGACGGACTCGATGTGGGCGGCGCGCAGCGTGGAGTCGTTGGCGGCGATCTCCGCGACGCGCGTGGGAAGGTCGTTGAAGAAGGTCAGGCTGTTGCCGACCATCAGGATGCGGAGCGCGCTCGTGTCCTGGGAGCGCGTCACCGCCACCAGCGGCTGGGTCGGCCCCGTGGACTCGCGGCACGCCGCGGCGATCAGCGCGGCGCACGCGAGGGGGGCGGCGCGGGTGAGTGCTGCCCTGATGTGCACGTACTCCTCCGGGACGGGCGTGTGAAGCCCGTCCTGCTGTACGTATGATGGCGGCCGGCGGCTGACGCAAGGCGAAAGCCGCGGGCCGAAACGCCTGTCCACGTTGTGCACTCTTCTCTTCTCGGAGGCCTGATGCTCGCACTACTGCTCGCGCTCGCGCTCGCTCCACCGCCCGACCCCGCCTGCCTCTGGAACCAGAACCTGATGAACGGCCGCCCCGTCACCATTCCCGACGAGCGCCGCGTGAGCCCGCGGGACTCGGTGACCTTCCAGGCCGGCGGTTCCGTGGTGAAGGTCTGCTACAGCCGGCCGGGCCTGCGCGGCCGGCACATGGTCGGCGGCGAGGCCGTGCCGTTCGGCCACGTGTGGCGCACCGGTGCGAACGAGCCGACGATGATCCACACCACCGGACACCTGGTCATCGCGGGGATCCACGTGGACGCGGGCACCTACTCGCTCTACACGGTGCCGGGGGAGCGGGAGTGGGAGGTCATCGTGAACCGGGCCTACCGCCAGTGGGGCGAGGAGTCGAACTACACCGACAGCGTCAAGGCCCAGGAGGTTGGCCGCGGCCGCGTGAGCGTGACGGCGGTGGACCAGCCCATCGAGCGGTTCACGATCCGCGCCGAGCCCGGACAGGGCGGCGACGCGAACCTGGTCCTGGAGTGGGAACACTCGCGGATCGCGATTCCGGTGCAGCGGATGAGGTGACGAGAAAGTGAGAGGTGAGGGGTCTGAGGAAGAGTGAGAGGTGAGAGGTGAGAGGCTTGACGCCGCCCGGTTCACCTCTCACCCCTCACATCTTTCACCCCCGCACCTTCTCGAGCAGTACCAGCAGTCGCCGGCGATCGTCCGGTGCGAGGGCGGCCACCTGGGCGTCCTCGAGCGCCGCCACCGGGGCGTCGAGCCCGGCGAGGAGCTTCAGCCCCGTCGCGGTGATGCGGCACAGAACCTGGCGCCGGTCCTCCGTGCCGCGGTCGCGGCGCACCCAGCCCTGCTTTTCCAGACGGTCCACGAGCCGGGTGATGCCCGGCGCCTCCTCGATCATCCGCTCCGCGACCTCGAGGGTCGGAATGCCGTCAGGCCCGGCGCCGCGCAGGATCCGCAGCACGTTGTACTGCTGGCCTGTCACCCGGTGCGGCTCCAGGACCGCCGCGAAGCGCCGCTTCAGGATGTCGGCCGTGAACAGCAGGGCGACCACGGCTTCGTGGCCCGGCGAGCGGAACGGCTGCGTCTGGCGGATCGCGCGCTGCAGAGAACCCGTCGGGGTGGGCATGAGCGGCATACTACCCGCCAATAGTTGACATGTCAAGGAAAATGGGGAATCGGCGGGGGACTGGTGTCGCTCCGTTCGCGAGCGCTCCGTCCAACTCGCAGGGGCCGGACGGAATCGATAGCATCGCGGTCGGTGGCCGGCGGGTTAGCTTTCACGGTGGCCGGAAATCGATCGGGCGAGCGGCTCCTTGCGGAATCGCTGTCGCTCGGCCACGGTTACCGCTTCTGGAGGTGTGATGAACCGGTCCGCCCGATGGGTCCTCACGCTGATCGTCGTGTCGTTGATGGGATACATGGTGTACAACAGCATGGCCCGGGTCGCGAAGCACTGCGATGTGTGCGTCGAATTCAACGGGAAACGCCGCTGCGCGAAGGGCGCCGGCGCCACCGAGAAGGAGGCGCGTGAGGGAGCGCAGACGGCTGCCTGCGGGGTGCTCGCCAGCGGCATGGACGAGACCATCCGGTGCCAGAATACGCAGCCTGTCTCGGCAACCTGCGCGACAAACTGAGGCGCGGCTCGCCCGCGCTGCCCCACCGGAGGAGCTGTCCGATGCGCTTGATCTCCCGCCTTTCCGTCCTCGCACTCTCACTCGGTCTTGCCCTGCCCGCGGCGCTCGGCGCCCAGCAGGCCGCCCCCGCTTCCAGCCAGGAGTACCCCGGCCTCGAGACCGGGAAGATGTGGACCTTCGACGTGCCGCCGCTCGAGTACTGGGCCCGGCGCTACAGCTTCCGGCCGACCCAGGACTGGATCGATCACGTGCGCCTCGCCGCCCTGCGGCAGCCGGGGTGCACGGCGTCGTTCGTCTCGCCGGACGGCCTCATCATGACGAACCACCACTGCGCCCGCTCGTGCATCGAGTCCTCGACGCGCGAGGGTGAGGACCTGCTCGAGAACGGCTTCTACGCCCGCAGCCGCACCGAGGAGCGCTCGTGCCGGAACATGTGGGTGGACCAGCTGCTCAGCATCGCCGACGTGACGGACAGCGTGAACGCGGCCGTGCCCGCGGCCGCGGCCGCCTCACGCGCGGCGCAGCTGCGCGCCGACGCGATCCGGGCCCTGGAGCGAGGATGCACCGCCGGCGCCCCGGATCTCAACTGCCAGGTCGTGACGATGTACCGCGGCGGGCAGTACAAGCTGTACCGGTTCCGCCGCTTCTCCGACCTGCGTCTGGTCTTCGCCCCCGAGGACAAGATGGCATTCTTCGGCGGCGACCCCGACAACTTCACGTTCCCGCGGCACGACGTGGACATGAGTTTCTACCGCGCCTACGTGAATGGCGAGCCCGCGCACACCGAGTACTTCCGCTTCAGCCGCGCCGGCTCCAGCGAGGGCGACCTGACGTTCGTGGTCGGCAACCCCGGCTCGACGGGCCGTCTCAACACGATCGCCCAGCTCGAGTACCTGCGGGACGTGCAGTACCCGGCCACGCTGGCGGCGTTCGCGCGCCAGATCGCCGTCTACAAGGCGGTCAGCGAGGCCAGCCCCGAGCGCGCCGGCGCGCTGCGCAACACCATCTTCGGGCTCGAGAACTCGCAGAAGGCCACGATCGGCTACCAGTCGGGCCTGCTCGACGTCCAGCTGATGAACCGCAAGCGCGACTGGGAGCAGGACTTCCGCAACCGCGTGAACGCCGACGCCGGCATGCGCCGCCAGTACGCCGACGCATGGGCCAGCATCCAGACGGTCCGGCGCCAGATGGCCACGCTGGACGTGCGGCGCCGCTTCCACGCCTTCGGCGCCTACGGCACCCGGCTCCTGAACCTCGCCGGCATCATGACCCGCTACGCCGCCGAGACCGCCAAGCCCGATTCGTCGCGCCTGCCCCAGTTCCGGGACGCCAACCGCGCCGGGCTCGAGCGCGGCCTGTACGGCGGCCAGCCGGCGGACACGATGTTCGAGGCCCGGATGCTCACCGCCTACCTGTCGGCGATGGCCGCCGAGCTGCCGGCCAATGATCCGGTGCGCCGCGCCGCGCTCGGCAACCGGAGCCCGGAGGAGGCCGCGCGCGCCATGGTGGCGGGCGCGAAGATCCTCACCGGCGATCAGCGCCGCGCCCTGTTGCAGGGCAACGCGCTGGCCGGCACCGACGATCCGTTCATCGCGCTCGCGCGCGTCATCGACCCGTTGGAGCGCGACGTGCAGCGCCAGTGGACCGAGGCGGTGAACCAGGAGGCCCAGAACGACGAGCGCGTCGCGCGCGCCCTGCTGGCGGTGTTCGGCAGCTCGGTGGCGCCCGATGCCACCTTCTCGCTGCGCATCTCCGACGGCGAGATCAAGCGCTACCCGTACAACGGCACGTTCGCGCCGGCCTACACGACCTTCTACGGCCTGTTCGACCGCAGCTTCAGCTTCAGCGGCCGCGCGCCGTGGGGGCTGCCGGCCCGCTGGCTGGCGCACAAGGACTCCGTCAACCTCGCGACCCCGCTGAACGTGGTGGGCACCAACGACATCATCGGCGGCAACTCGGGGAGCCCTGTGATCAACCGCGACGGCGAGCTCGTCGGGCTGATCTTCGACGGCAACATCGAGCAGCTGCCGGCGCGCTTTCTCTTCACCGAGCGGGTCGCGCGCTCGGTGTGGGTGGATTCGCGCGGCATCGTGGAGGCGCTGCGGCACGTGTACGATGCCGCTGCGCTCGCCGACGAGCTGGCCGGCGGCCGGTAGCCGGCCCACGCACTTTCGCCCTGTGACCGAGGCCACCATGCGCTGCACGCGCCCGCTCGCCGTCCTGTTCTTCGCGCTCGCCGCTGCCGGCCCGCTCGGCGCGCAGCAGCGCACCATCGCCGTCGGACAGACGCAGGACGGCGAGCTGACCTCCGCCGATCCGGTGGCGCGCAGCCGCAAGGCGCCCTACCAGACCTGGATCCTGGAGGGCCGGCGCGGACAGCGCGTGGTGGTCGACCTCCGGTCGACGGATTTCGACGCCTACCTCATCCTGCGTGACGACGCCGGGTTCGTCATCGGCACCGACGACGACTCGGGCGACGAGAACAACGCGCGCATCCACACGGTCCTGCCGCGCGACGGGACCTACCGGATCGTCGCCACCGGGTTCGCCGAAAGTGCCCGCGGCCATTACACGCTGTCCGTGGGCGGCTGGGAAGCCCCGGAGGCCGCGGCCCCCGGCGCAAGCAGGACCCTCGCCGTCGGGGAGACGAAGGACGGCATCCTGGAGCCGGGGGATGAAGTCGCCGGCGATGGGCCCTACCAGGACCGCTGGACCTTCGACGCCCGCGCCGGCCAGCGCCTGCGCATCGACCTCATGTCGTCCGACTTCGACAGTTACCTCGTCCTGCTGGGCCCCGATGGCGCCCAGCTCGCGACCGACGACGACGGCGGCGAGGGCCAGAGCGCTTCCATCGGGTTCCGCGCCGCCGCCGCCGGCCGCTACACGGCCCTTGCCACCACCTACGGCGAGAACGTGAAGATCGGCGCCTACCGCATCCGTCTCACCGAGGAGACCGGCAGTTTCTCCGACCCCGGTGTCGGCGCCGCGCTCGCCTCCGGCGAAACGAAGGAAGGCCGGCTCGAGGCCGGCGACCTGACCGGCCGCCGCGGGCTCGAGGACCGCTGGACGTTCACCGCGCGCGCGGGCCAGATGGCGCGCGTGGACGTCGTCTCGACGCAGTTCGACAGCTACGCCACGCTGCTGTTCAACGGCATGCCCGTGGACTCGAACGACGACGGCGGGGAGGGGAACAACGCGCGCCTGATGACCATCCTGCCGGGCGCCGGCACCTACACCGTCGCGGTCTCGGCCTTCGGGTCGTCGTCCTCGGGCGGGCGCTACACCATCACGCTGCAGCTGACCGACGCCCCGGCCGGCGCGGGCCGCGTCGAGCGCATCACGGCGGGCCAGCACGTCGCCGGGCGGCTCGAGCCGGGCGACCGCCCGCACACCGGCGGCGGCTACGAGGACCTGTTTGAGTTCGACGGCCAGCCGGGCCAGGACGTGATGATCGAGCTGCGCTCGTCCGACTTCGACGCCTACCTCGAGCTGCGCGACGAGGCCGGTGCGCTGATCGCCGAGAACGACGACGGCGGCGCCGGAACCGACGCCCTCATCACCGCGCACCTGCCGCGCGCGGGCCGGTACCGTATCGTGGCGCGCGCGTTCGGGGAGCGGCAGGCCGTCGGCGTGTACGACCTGGCGCTGAGCAACGCGGGCGAGGTCGCCCGTCCGGGCCGGATCGTCGCGATCCGCGAGGGCCAGCTGGTCCTCGGCCGGCTCGAGAGCGGCGACAGCTTGGTCGGCGACAGCACCTTCGCCGACGTGTTCACCTTCCGGGCGCCGCGCGACGGCGAGGTCACGATCGACCTGACCTCGGGGGAGTTCGACGCCTACCTGATCGTGAAGGACGAGCAGGGCGGCACCCTCGCGACCGACGACGACGGCGGCGACGGCACGAACGCGCGCATCACCCTGCGCGTGGAGGCGGGCCACACCTACCGGATTACGGCCAACAGCTACGGCGAGGACCGCGCGAGCGGCTTGTACCGGCTCGCCCTGCGCTACGGCGCATCGCGATGAGGAAGCCGGCGGAGCCCGTCCGCCGGCGCTCCTACGGTCCTGACGCCGACCGCGCGCTGAACCTGTGGGTCGCACTGGCGCGCTGCGCGGCGTCGGTCGGCCGGCTCTCCGCGCGGGACATCCAGCGCTACGGCCTGACCCCGGCGCAATTCGCCGTCCTCGAGGCGCTCCACCACAAGGGCCCGATGCCGCTGTGCTCGATCGGCGAGAAGCTGCTGGTCACGAGCGGGAACATCACCTACGTCGCCGACCAGCTCGAGCGGACCGGATGGCTGAAACGCCAGCGCTCGACCGAGGACCGCCGCGTGATCATCGCCCGATTGACTGCGCGCGGTGCGGCGCTCATGGAGCGGCACTTCCCCGACCACGCCGAGTGCATGGCCCGCGTGGCCCGCACGCTCAGCGCCCGCGAGCAGGCCGATCTTGCGCGGCTCCTGAAGAAGTGGGGCAAGGCCTCACGGCCGCAGGGGTGAGCGCGCGTAGCCGCCTTCCGCGCGGCGGGACGCCCCCAACCTCTTGCTCCACCGCGACTTGGTTCTTATAGTTGCGCAACCTCCCCGGGAGCCCAGCCTGATGCCCGATGCGTTCTGGAGCTCGGACGAGTTTGATGAACGCGCGCACCAGCTGTACAACGAAGGTCAGTACGACGAAGCCGTAGAAGTCCTCCGCCAGGGTCTCCATCTCTACCCGGATGCCGTCGAGCTCCACATCGGCATGGGCTACGCCCGTCTCGCGCGGGAGGAGTTCGCGTGGGCGCGCCGGGCGTTCACGGCCTCCCTCGTGCTCGAGCCGGACCACGAGGATGCGCTGGCCGGCATGGGCGAGGTACTCCTGAAGCTCGGGGAGACCGAGCGCGGGGTCGCGGCGTTCGACCGGGTCCTCGCCCTGGGTTTCCGCGAGGACCTCGACATCGTGCTGCAGATGGGGCGGGCCCTCTTCCGCGAGGGCCTGGTCGAGCACTCCAGGCGGTTCTTCGAGACCGCGCGCCTCGCGCATCCCGAGAGCGCGGAGGCGGCCGCATGCGTCGGCTACGCGATGCACCGGCTGTCGCGCGAGCGGGACGCGATGAAGTGGCTCCGCCGGGCGATTGCGGTGGATCCGGAGCACAGCGAAGCGCGGATCTACCTCGGCAACCTGCTCTACGACCGCGGCGGCTACGAGGACGCGCTGGCCGAGTTCGAGCGCACCGGCCCGGACGAGCACTGGGACGAGCTGGGCATCTGGCGGGTGATCGAGCTCAAGAAGACCATCTACCGGCTGGCGGACGACGACCCGGAGCTGAAGCCGTGGCTGGTGCGGCTCGCGGACCTGGCCGGCGAGACCGACGCGACGGAGCTGCTGCTCGCCGAGATCGAGGCGGCGGGACCCTCGGGCACCGGCACGCGCGATCCTGCCCAGCTCGAGCTGTTCGGGACGTTGCTGACCGAGCTGCAGGAGATGCATCGCCGCGCCCGCGGCGGCACCGAAGTCCACGGCGTCACGACGCTGGATGGCACGATCTACACGGGGACGTGGGAGGAGATCGTTCGGCACATGAAGAATGACGACGCGACCTTCGCGGACCGCTCCGTCGAGGAGTTCATCGCCGGCCGCGCCGAGCGGGCCGCGAAGCGCGGGGTCCAGATCCCGGTCACCGACGCCGAGAGCTTCATCCGCGCGAGCGCCGAGGCGGGGCTGCTGCGCATCGTGCGCTGATCACGTTCAGGGGCGCCGGGATTCGCAGTCCCGGCGCCTTTCTCTTTCCGCCCCGCGCCGTCAGCTTTCATCCACCATGCTCGACGCCATCCTGAAGCCGAAGTCGATCGCCGTCGTCGGCGCCTCCAGGCAGACCGACACGATCGGGTACCAGATCCTCGACAATCTCGTCAAGTCGGGCTTCACCGGCCCGGTCTACCCCGTCAACCCGAACGCCGCGAGCATCCACGCGATCCGCGCCTATCCGACCGTGGCGGCGATCCCGGAGGTCGTCGACCTCGCGATCATCGTCGTGCGCAAGCAGTTCGTGCTCGACGTCGCGGAGGCATGCGGGAAGGCGGGCGTGAAGGGTCTCGTGATCATCACCGCGGGGTTCGCCGAGATCGGGGGCGAGGGGGTCGAACGCGAGAAGCAGCTGATGCAGATCGTGCGCCGCTACGGCATGCGCATGGTCGGGCCCAACTGCATGGGGGTGCTCAACACCGACCCCGCGGTCTCGATGCTCGCCACCTTCTCGCCGTCCATGCCCCCCCACGGACCGGTGGCCATCGTGAGCCAGTCGGGCGCGATGGGGCAGAGCATCCTCGACTACGGCGAAGAGCTGGGCATCGGCATCAGCCAGTTCGTCTCGGTGGGCAACAAGCCGGACGTCTCGGGCAACGACCTGCTCGAGTACTGGGGTGCCGACCCGTCGGTCCGCGCCATCCTGATGTACCTCGAGAGCTTCGGCAACCCGAAGCGCTTCTACACGATCGCGCGCGCCCTGACGCGGAAGAAGCCGATCTTCGTGGTGAAGGCCGGCCGCACGGCCGCGGGGGCGCGGGCCGCCAGCTCGCACACCGCGGCGCTCGCGGGCACCGACCTCGCGGTCGACGCCCTCATGCAGCAATGCGGCGTGATCCGGGCGCAGACCGTCGAGGAACTGTTCGACTACGCCATGGCGTTCCCGCGCCTGCCGCTGCCGAAGGGCAACCGGGTCGCCATCGTGAGCAACGCCGGCGGGCCGGCCATCATCCTGGCCGACGCCTGCGAGTCGAGCGGTCTGGCGGTGCCGGAGCTCGCGGAAGAGACCCAGGCTGCGATCCGGCGGCTCGCGCCCGAGGAGGCGGCGGTCCGCAACCCCGTGGACCTGATCGCCTCGGCCACGGCGGCGTCGTACCGGTCGGTCATCACTGCCGTGCTCCAGGATCCGAACGTGGACGCGGTCATCGCGTCGTTCATCCCGCCGCTCGGGATCCACGCGCGCGACGTGGCGGTCGCGATCCGGGAAGCGGGCGCGACACGCCCCGAGATCCCGCTGATCGCCGTGCTGCTGGGCCGCAACGGCGTGCCGGCGGGCCTGAAGGAGCTCGTGGACGCCGGGATCCCCGGCTACGTCTTCCCGGAGTCGGCGGTGCGCGCGCTGGCGGCGCTGGTCCGCTACCGGGAGTGGCTCGAGCGTCCCGTCGGAACGGTGACGGCTTTCCCGGTGGACCGCGCCGCGGCCGAGGCGATCATCGCCGCGGCGCAGGCCGAGCGGCGCGAGAAGCTGACCGAGGGCGAATCGCTGGCCCTGCTCGAGGCGTACGGCATCCCCACGGCGCCGTGGAAGGTCGTGCACGACGTGTCGGCCGCCGCACGGGCGGCGAGCGCGATGGGCTACCCCGTCGTCCTCAAGGCGGTCAGCCGGACGATCATCCACAAGACCGACGTCGGCGGCGTCGTCGTGGACCTCGGGTCCGAGCAGGAGGTGCGGGACGGCTATGAGCGGATGCTCGCGCGGGTGCGGGAGCGCACCGGGGCGGTGCCCGAGGGCGTGCTCGTCCAGAAGATGGTCGCCGGCGGCCACGAGACCATCATCGGCTCGACCCGTGACCCGAAGGCCGGACCCCTCATCATGTTCGGCCTCGGCGGTCTGTTCGTGGAGGTCCTGCGGGACGTCGTCTTCCGCGTGCACCCGGTGACCGACATGGACGCGCGCGAGATGGTGCGGGGGATTCGCGGCTACAAGCTGCTCGAAGGCGTACGAGGCGAAACGACAGTGGACCTGGTGTCGCTCGAGGAGATGGTGCAGCGGGTGTCGCAACTCGCGGGGGACCTCGAGTCGGTCGAGGAGATGGACATCAACCCGCTGGTGGCGTTCCCCGACCGGGTGGTGGCGCTGGATGCCAGGTTCCGGGTGAGGATCTAGACTGGGGATTGGGGGTGGGCAGCAGCGGACGGACTGTCGTCCCGATCCCCAGTCCCCAACCCCCAGTCCCTAGAACATCGACATCGCGAGGAACGAGCGCAGGCTGTCGTTCGTCTGGCGCAGCCGCGAGGAGAGCATCTTCACCACCGCCCACAGCACCTTGTAGGCGAGGTCGTGATCGAAGTCCATCAGCAGATCGAAGTCCGACCGCGTGATGGTGATGAGGGTGCAGTCGGAGTTGGCGATGGCGTCGGTGGAGCGCTCGGACTGGTCGAAGATGGCCATCTCGCCGAAGATGGTCCCCTTCTTGAGGATGGCCAGCGCTTCCTCGCCGCTCCCCGGGATCTGCCGGCTGATCCGGACCTCGCCCTCGGCGATGATGTAGAGCCGGTTGCCGGGCTCGCCTTCCTTGAAGATCGTCTTGGCGCTGACGAACTTCTGTTCCTTGCACGTCTCGGCCACGCGGGCGAGCTCGCCCTCGTCGAGATCGGCAAAGATGGCCGCCTGCCTGAGGAGCTGAAGATCCATTGAACCTCGAAGGTACGACGGGTGCCGGGGAGCGGCAAGGACGAGCCGCCGGGCCGCTTTCGGCGGCCAACACCGTGTCCTTCGCCCGGGTGCCGCTGGCCATCGCCTTCGCGCTGACCGAGCGCGGTGATCTGCGCGTGCTGATCCTGACGGTCGCCGCCGCCAGCGACCTGCTCGACGGCTGGCTCGCCCGCCGGCTTGGGCCCTCACGGCTCGGCGCCGTCCTCGACGCCGTCACCGACAAGATCTTCATGCTGACCGCCTTCGGCATGCTGATGCTGTCCCGGGCGCTCACCCTCCCGGAAGTCGGGGGCGTGCTGCTGCGCGACATCCTGGCCCCCGTGGGGTACCTGGCTAGCGTGGCGATGCGGCGCCCGTTTACCGTACCGGCACGGGCCGGCGGCAAGGCCGTGACGGTGGGGCAGTCGCTGACGCTGTTCGCGTGGCTGCTGGACTCGCCGTATCTGCGGCCCATGGCGTGGGCGACCGCCGCCATGGCCATCTACGCGATCGTGGACTACGGGCGCCTCATGGCGCGCAGCAGGGCGACGCACTCCTGAGGAGAAACGACATGCAGCGAGCCCTCCGGCTCATCGGGGTTTCCCTCCTGGCCGCGTTCGCCGCTTCGCGGGCGGCCGCGCAGGACTTCGTCCCCCCGGACCGCGGCCGCACCACGCCGCCGCCGGGCGCCGCCGCGCCGCGGCCCTCGGGCGAATCGGAGGCCCGCTTCCAGCTCGGAGTGTTCGGGTTCTCGACCCGCGGCGGCTGGCAGGTGAACAAGGGCGGGCAGGGCGTGATCGGCGCGGCGGTGGATGTCGCACAGCTCGGCTCCCCCCTGGTGCGGCTGCGGCCGTCGGTGGAGTTCGGCATCGGCAACTCGTTCACCTCGATCGGGGCGAATCTCGAGGTGGTCTACCGCTTCCAGCCCGACCAGGCGCCGGCGATCCCATATCTGGGGCTCGGCGTCGGATACTACGACGACCGGCTCGGCTCGAAGAACGCGTGGCCCACGGTCGTCATGGGATTCGAGCTGCCGCTGAAGCGCTCGTTCAACTGGCTGATCGAGTACCACGCCCTGGACACCCTGCGCCGCAGCCGGTTCCTCGTCGGTCTCTCGACCCGCGGGGCGAACTGATGGCGGCCGCCCCGGCGAGCAAGCTGATCGTCGCCTCCTGGCAGGCGCGCGGCCTCGTCTTCACGGGGGCGGCGCCGGGCAAGCCGCCGGTCACGATCGACGGCGACGGCGAGGAGGGCCCGGGTCCGATGGACGCCTTGCTGCTCGCGCTGGCGGGGTGCACAGGCTCGGATGTCGTGGTGGTCCTGCGGAAGAAGAAGATCGAGCTGCAGGAGTTGCGGCTCGAGATCCGCGGCGAGCGGCGCGAGGAGTACCCGCAGCGCTACACGAAGATCGACCTCGTCTATCACATCTTCGCGCCGGGGGCGCCGGAGCAGGCGGTGCGACACGCGATCGATCTCTCCCTCGCGAAGTACTGCTCTGTCGCGCACTCGCTGCACCCGGACATCCCGATCGGCTATGAGCTGGTGCTCCAGGCCTAGGGCCTGGGGGCCGGCGGTCCTCCTGCTCGCCGCGGCGCCCGCCGTGGCGAGTGCCCAGGGCTGGCGGGAGACCCGGCTGTGGGCAGTGGGCCTTGCGAGCCGCCCCGCGGTCTACGGCGCGGGGCTGGGACTGGAATGGCGCGACAAGGGGCGCACCCGCCTCGGCGCCGCGTTCGCGGCCGGCGCGTCGGGCGACGGCCGTGCCGCGGTCCGGCTGGAGGGGGCGTGGCACTTCCTGCTCGACCCCTGGCGCGGGCACGGCCTCGGCCTGTATGGCGGCGGAGGCATCGCCATCACGGCGGTGGATGGATCGCGGGTGAGCCCGTGGGTCCTGGCGCTGATCGGCGTCGAGACGGGCCCGGCCGCGCGGCGCGGGTTCTTCGTCGAAGCGGGATTCGGCGGTGGCGCCCGGCTCGCGGCGGGAGTGCGGTGGCGCACGCAAAACGCCCCGGGCCGCTAGGCCCGGGGCGTCAGCGCACCCAGCATCCGCCGATCAGGAAACGTCGGCGGTAACCGTCTCAGGCCGCGGCGCCACGGGACGGCAATAACGCTCGCCCAGCGTGCGGAGCTCCTGGAGCTCGGCCGCCGTCAGCGATTCGTAGCGCTCTGCCAAATAGTCCATCGTGTCGTCGAACCAATCCTTCCGATGCTCCTCTGCGGCTTCCAGCACGCCACACCGCAGGATGTGGCTGAACATCTCGTCGCGGGCCTGCTCCATGACCGTCGGGACATACTGCTTGCGTGGCTTCTTCGACTTCGGCATTCCACCTCCTCAGGTAGCCCGAAGTATACTCATGAGGCGGGCAACGTTCAAGCGCCCAGGCGCTTAAGCGCTTCAGCGCGAGCCGTTTAGGCGTCGCCCGACGCGCCGCGGCCTCACAGGTTCCACGTCACCAGCCCCGCGAGCCACTCGGCGACCTTGAATCGCACCGGTCGCCGTCGCCACTCGCCGAGCAGGACCCGCGTCGCCCGGGCGGTGTCGGTGGCGAACAGCGCGCGCATGTCGGCGCCGGCCTTGGCGTCGGCCACGAGGACGTTCAGCTCGTAGTTCCGATGCAGCGACAGCGGGTCGAGGTTCGACGAGCCGATCATCGAGATGACGCCGTCCACGACCAGGGTCTTGGCGTGCAGCATCACGCCGTTCCACTCCCAGATCTCGACGCCCGCCTCGAGCAACGGGTCGTAGACGCGCCGCGCCGCGAGACCGGCGATCGGATGGTTGTTCCGGCCCGGCAGGAGGATGCGCACGCGCACTCCGCGCCGCGCCGCGCCGATCAGGGCCTGGAGGACGCGCTGCGGGGCGACGAGGTAGGCGTCCGAGATCTCGATGGATTCCTGCGCGTTGTCGGCGAGCCACTCGTACATCGCCGCCACTCGCTGGGTGCGGGGGCGGTCCCCGACCACGACGACCGTCGCATCGCCCTTCGGCCGCGGGAGCGTGACCGCCGGGAGCCGGGTGTCCGTGGCGACGCCCGCGGGCACATCGCCCTTGGCGCGCGTCCACATGCGCTCGAAGGCGAGCTGAAGGTCGGCCACCGCGGGACCGCGCACCAGGACGGCGGTGTCGCGCCAGCCGCCGCCGCCGCGCTCGGCCGGCGACCAGTGGTCGGCGATGCACAGCCCGCCCACGACGGCCGCGAGATGGTCGGCCACCAGCAGCTTGCGGTGGTCGCGGTGCGTGAAGCGCAGCCAGCTCCACGGCGCCGTGACCGTCATCGGGCGGAACGGCCGCACGCGGATGTGCGCGCGCTTGAGCCGCCGGCGTATCGAGCCCCCCTTCACCAGCAGCGTGCCGAGCGGGTCGTAGATCACCCGCACCTCGGCGCCCCGCTCCCGGGCGCGGGCGAGGCCGCGGGCGAACTCCTCGCCGGTCGCATCGTTCGCGAAGATGAAGTTCTCGAAGCTCACGCTGATGCGAGCGGCGCGGATCACAGCCAGCATGGCGGGGAACGCGAGGGCGCCGTCGCGCAGGATGCGCACGTGGTGGCCGCGGCGCAGCGGCGCCTCGGCGATGGCGGCGATTCGCTCGAGCGCGTCGTCCGCGAGCAGGCGGGCAGGCGAGTTGGCGGTCACAGTCATCGTGGGTATGATGATACGACAGGCGGTACGCGGCGGGCAGGGCCGCCGGGAGGCGACCGTGGCGGACGACGAGACGTACGGCACCGTCCGCATCCAGGCGCTGCTCGAGGCGCTGCGGGCCCTCGCGCAGCGCATCCAGGCCCTGGACGCCGAGGGTCGGCTGCTCGATGAGACGCCGTCCCTGCTCGAGGCGCTCGGCGACGTGCGTTCCGAGCTCTTCACGTACGAGGTCCGCACCACCTTCGACACTCCCGAGGTCGCCGAGAACCGGCGCATCGTCGGGGAGGCGTCGACGGCGTGGGCACCCGAGGACGACACCGATTCGGAGGAGGACGAAGGATGGCAGCCGGACGAACCATGAGGCAGTTCTACGTCGTGCTCGCGGTCATCGCCGTGGCGGGTGGCGTGCTGATCGCGCGCGCTGCCAGCAACCGGTCGCCGGAGCTCACCAGCGACACGGAGGCGCCGCTCGCTTCCGGCCAGCGCGGCGTCGTCATGGGCTCCGATTCGGCGAAGATCGAGGTCATGGAGTTCTCCGACTTCGAGTGCCCCTGGTGCGGGCGGTTCGCCGTCCTCGCGATGCCCGACGTGAAGCAGCGCCTCGTGGCCACCGGCCGCGTCCGGTGGCGCTTCGTCCACTTCCCGCTTCAGGGCCACAGGAAATCGCCTTACGCGCACCTCGCCGCCGCTTGTGCGAACGAGCAGGGGAAGTTCTGGGAGATGCACGACATCCTCTACCAGAACCAGGAGGAGTGGGTCAACGGCGGCAACTTGAAGGGTATCATCGACGGCTACGCCGACGGCATCGGGCTCGACCGGCCGCGCTACCGCTCGTGCGTCCAGAACCGCAGTGCGTGGGGCCGG
>Ga0315281_10005331_pt1 | contig 18437 bp, 21 predicted proteins | sample YL17G07_0_MG_FD_204540 | JGI IMG/M metagenome (GOLD analysis project Ga0315281, IMG submission 204540) | Sediment microbial communities from Yellowstone Lake, YNP, Wyoming, USA - YL17G07_0 | ecosystem: Environmental > Aquatic > Freshwater > Lake > Sediment | place: USA: Wyoming | collected...
TTAATACCGGACTTTCTTTCTGCGATGTGCACCACTTCTGCAGCATGGCCTGTAGCGTCAACCACGAATTTTGCTCTCATAGTAACGGGGTCAACGTGCAAATGCGCAATCTCTACCGCTGTCCAGTTCAAGGCCAGGCCGCAGATACGATTTTTTCTGATCATCACGTCTTCGGCGCTGAGCAGATTAAATATCTTAACTCCTGCCTTAACTGTCTTTGAACATATAGTTGATACGGCCTCAATGGCATCCGCTAAATAATATCCCTTTTCATAAAGCGTGGTTTTAATCCCAAATTCATCCATAATCCTTCTTGCCTTTTCCTGAATCACTATCTGATTAAACATTATCCCGCCGCCCCACATCCCTCCGCCCACAGAAAGCCTTCTCTCAAAGATTGCCACTTTCTTGTGAGACTTGGCCAAATAATAAGCGCAGGTCATTCCTGCAGGGCCAGCACCAACAATCGCCACATCCACATCCAGTGCATTAATTAATTTATCCTTATAAGACTCGATTATTGCCTGTGAAATCTTTATATCATCCAATTTCATAGCTTATCACCTATGTTTTTGAAAATTACCTTCTTTACACCTTTTTTGACCATTTCTTTAATTGCCTTCTCCGAATCGCCCGGTTTAATATCCACTCCCTTTATAGCATCAGTTAATAATTTTACCTTAAAGCCATTTTTTAATGCATCTAACACTGAAGATTTCACGCAATAATCCGTGGCCAGACCGCAGATATAAAGTTCTGCCACGCCTAATAAATGAAGAAACTTTAAAAAACCCATACCACTGGTATCTTCTGCCTGAAAGACTGAATAACTGTCTTTTCCCGGGTCCATGCCTTTATATAATAGTATTGTCTCTTTGGGTAATTTTAGTTGGGGATGAAATGCCGCACCTCTTGTATTCTGAAGGCAGTGTGCTGGCCAGACTCCCCCAAAGTCCTTAAAATGCTTTATCCTTACGGGGTGCCAGTCGCGAGAGGCAAAGATGGGTAATTTCTCCTTGTAAAAAGACTTGATATATTTATTTATTACCGCAACAACTTTATCTCCCTGCGGCACAGCCAAGGCTCCGCCAGGACAGAAATCATTCTGCACATCCACGATTAATAATGCTTTTTTCGCTTTCATTCAGCTCCTTTAATCTTAGAAGATGGGGTCAGAATTTAATTCTGACCCCCATTCCTTGCTCGGTGGAGAAAACTCAAGCGGTGCTGCGAAAACAAAACTCGGCAGGACCCGCAAAATTTTAATTAAGCGCAGAAATATAACAGAGCTAAAGTATTAACTGAATGCCACATCCAGTATCATCATCACCACAAAACCCACTATTGTACCCATTGTGGCTAAGGCTGCATTTCCTCCGCGCTGCGATTCAGGGATTATCTCTTCCACTATAATAAAGAACATCGCGCCTGCAGCAAAAGCCAAGGTATAAGGCAGGATAGACTGTGCCAGAATAACCGTTACTGCTCCGATAACACAGGCAACAGGCTCAACTATGCCGGATAATTGCCCATACCAGAAACTTTTTAGGCGCGATACTCCTTCTCTGCGTAGTGGCACTGAGACTGCCAGTCCTTCTGGAATATCCTGAATCCCTATACCTATAGCTAAGGCTAAAGCTGTCTGCAAGGTAGCAGAAGAAGAACTCACGGTAGTAGCTCCAAAGGCAATTCCTATGGCTAAGCCTTCGGGTATATTATGCAAGGTCATTGCCAGAATAAGCAAAGTACTACGCCTCCAATGTGTTTTAATGCCTTCAGCCTTCTCTAAAGGAAAACCTAATTGCAGATGCGGTAGTATCTTATCAATGGCTCTTAAAAAAATCCCTCCTGCCAGAAAACCTACTGCAGCTGGAAACCAGGGGATAAGATGTCTTGATACAGCTATCTCCATGGCTGGCTTTAACATTGACCAGTAAATTGCAGCAGACATAACCCCGGCTGCAAACCCCAACATCACATCCAGGACTTTCCGATTTATCTCTTTGGTCAAAAATACTGCTGCAGCTCCAAAGGCGGTCATTGCCCACGTCGCAACACCAGCGATTAGGGCTTGTATTATAGGATTAAGATTTCGGAAAAAATTTTCCATATCTTATAATTTTTTAATTAAACACTCCAGGTATCACCGTATTACAAAAAGAGCACGAGCTTCCTTTTATATTATACTCCAAAATACTGAAAACTTCCCGCTTAATTAGTATCTTGCCACAATTATGGCAAAGGGTATCATTACCCCAGCCATAGACATTGCCTGCATATATATAGGTAAGGCCAGCCTTTTCGCCTATCTCCTGCGTTTTCTTAAGCGTAGCCTCAGGTGTTACGCTATGGTCAGTAAATTTATAATCCGGATGAAAACGCGAAACATGCCAGGGCATATTCTTATCCACGCTGGCAATAAATTTAGCGATATCACTCAACTCCTCTTCAGAATCATTTTCACCTGTTACCACCAATGTGGTTACCTCAACCCAGATACCTAATTCTTTCATCAGTCGGATAGAATTTAATACCGGTTCAAGACTACCCGCGCAAATCTCCTTATAGGAATCCTGGCGGAAAAATTTCAAATCTACGTTTGCCGCATCCAGATAAGGCTTAATCATCTCTATTGCCTCTTTGGTCATATAGCCATTGGTGACAAAATTATTATACAGGCCTTTCTCCTTGGCTAATTTTGCGGTCTCAAAAGCATACTCAAAAAATATGGTCGGCTCAGTATAGGTATAAGAGATACTCTTACAATTATTTTCTATTGCCTCTTTGACAATTTCCTCTGGCGAGAGCCTTCCGCCGCCTAAAATATCCTCATCCCTAAATGTGCGTTGCGAAATCTCCCAGTTCTGACAGAATCCGCAGCGGAAATTACATCCTATAGTAGCAATAGAAAAACTATATGAGCCGGGTAAGAAATGGTAGAGCGGCTTCTTCTCAATAGGGTCTATATGCGCGGCGATTACCTTTCCGTAGGCGTGTGTATAAAGCGCGCCGTCCAAATTCTGCCTTACTCCGCAGAAGCCGAATTTACTCTCGGCTATTTTACAATGGTGGTTACACAAATAACAATGCACCAATTTGTTCTCTAATCTTTCGTAAAGCAGAGCTTCTTTCATATCTTCAGACTGATAAGTTGACTCTCCTCCATAACCGCAGCCTTTAATATATTATCCTCTTTTCCTGGAATCTTTCTATAGATAATCTTTGTTTCAGTTGCGCCATTCAAATCGCAATATCTGCAGGTGATACTAGCACAAAGTTTAATCAGCTCATCGCTAAATACTCCTCTACCCAAAGAGGTCGGACCTGCTATTTCTTCAGTGGGCATAAAAAGATAGTCATTCGCTCTGGCCAGATTTAACAAATGCTCATTTTCCTTTTCGTCGCGCCCCACCACTAATTTTGCCTGAGGTGCAATCCTAAAATGCCTGCCTATCTTCAACAATTCTATGTTCTCCAGACTTAACTCCTGATGTGCAATCAATTCCTTAAGCCTTTTAGCAAATTCCGGGTCAGTTAATAAGCAACCTCCTGCGGGATTAGGGTAATCTTTTATATTCAACTTCTTTGCCAGCTCCATCTGGGGTCTGCGGCTGCGTCCGCTAAAACTCAATAAGTTATTCCTCTGGACCCAGCATTTTTGCTCAGGGATAGTCTCGGGTAAAAGTTTTGCAGATAGAGGACGCAACAATAAACCTTCTAAACCCGCTCTTTTCTCAATCAGCTCCAAAGCCTGCTTATTTTGCGACATGGGCCGCTGGCCAAGTACTTCGCCTGTAATAACGAATGCGGCTCCAAGTTCCTGCAGCAGTTCCTTTGCTTTGACTAACATCAGAATCTTACAGTCTATGCAGGGATTCATATGGGAACCAAAACCATAACGGGGTTTTTTAAGCATTTCTAAAAACGCGCTACTGATATCAACTGTCTTTAATTCCGCGCCCAGATTATCCGCTACATGTTTTATTTTATTTTGGTTTTCGGCGGAGGCTTTTTTGCCAGATTGAGAGAAAGGAAGCTTAAAGTTTAAAGGGATAACTTCAATTCTCTGGCTCTGAATAAGCTTGGCAGCTAAAATGCTATCCAGTCCACCCGAGATTAAAGCTATGGCTTTCATTTTTTAAAAAGAGGTGCGGTAGGAAAATTATTATTCCGGCAATATTTGCTTGGCCAGGGCCATAAATACAATGCCTAACAAAAAGGCAAAGAATGCCAGGGAAGAACGCCTTAAGTCAGTCTCTTTATGTATCTGGGGGATAAGATCAGAGGTGGCAATATAAATAAAGCCTCCGGCAGTAAGCGGCATAATAAAATTAGAAAATCCCTTAGCAAAATCAATGATAAAATAGCCGACCACTGCTCCTAGCATAGCGGTGAGCGCAATCAGAAAATTATAAACTAAGGCCTTCTTTTTGGTAAAACCGCCGAATATAAGCACGCCGAAGTCTCCCAGTTCCTGTGGGATTTCATGGAAAATTATGGCTATTGTCGTTACTACGCCCAACTTAAAGGAAACCACGAAACTTGCTGCGATGACCATGCCATCAATAAAATTATGCAGGCCGTCTCCGACAAGATTCAAATAAGTAAAGGCGTGGATATCGCAGTCTTTCTCGTGGCAATGGCGCCAATGCACATATCTCTCCAGCAAGAAAAATAGAACTATCCCCAGGATAAGATAATAAAAAACAGTGGTGCTCTTTGTTCCTTTTAAAGCCTCCGGTAATAAATGTAGAAATGCGCCGCCAATAAGGGCGCCGGCAGAGAAGCCAATAAGAGAAAAAATTATCTTCTGTAATAGTTTATCGTTTATGGCTAAGGTAAAAATACCGATAAGCGAGATAAGACTGACCAGGAATGTGCTTAGAAGAATCCAGACTAGAACCATGAGAGAAATTACTTAAGGGATAACCTTGTAGACCTTATCGTGAGGATGCACCTTCTGGAGAAGCTTGATACCTATTACATCTCCAGTTTTGGCTTCAGGGACATTTGCATGTTCAATCTGTATGGAATCCACGCCTTGGGTAAAATCCGAAGAATGCCCTTTGATATGAATACTCTCGCCTACTATTAAGCTATCTGACAACTCAATTATACCAACGCTGAGATGACCGTAATAATGGGTAATCTTACCAATCTCTTTTTCCTGCATCTTTAAACCTCCTTAGCCTATTAACTTGCAGGCCGTTTTCATTAGAAGATTCTAATGGGCCTATCCTAAGCAGGGTTTTCTTCCTTTGTTGGCTTTCTTGGAACGCCAGTTAAGTTTACCTCTACGTTTTCTTTTACCCATATTAATATTTATAGTAATTCACTGGAATGGTCTGTGAAATATACCGTACTGCCTCAATGATGCATACACGTATGGCCTTTTCCATAGGTGTATTGGCGTATGCGCCTAATCCTCCGCCTAAAGCCCAGCTACCCATAAAACCGGCCATAAAACCGCCGGCAACATCAGTAGCCTGGCCCTGGACGCGAGTGGCTGCTAAAACTTCAGAGGTTGAGGTATCCACAATGCGTATATCTAAAGCCATATGCGCCTTGTTTAAAGCAGCGCCTAATAATCCACCTAAGATACCGCTACCCACTCCGCCACCGCCACCTATACCTCCCATTCCACCAGAGGCCTGCGGTTCAAATTCTGTGACTGCGGCAGTAATAATTAAATCTGCAGTTTTAATTTTGCCTCTCTGCGGTCCGCCTGCTCCTGCCTGGGCAGCTCCTGAAGCAGACAATTCCTGCTCCTGCATTACTGCACCTAATGCCTGGCGTTCAACTACTGAAAAACGATTACTGTTTATCAGGACAGTTACCAACATTTCGCGCAAGCCAGAACCAATCTCGCCGCCTGCCTTGGCTGCCTTGACATCAAAATCCGCGACGGCAATCCTTGCCCTAGGTCCAGAATAAGGAGGCAAGGCTTGAGCGCCCGCAGTATTATCTACCTGGGCAGTAGGTTGCATTAGGGAAGCGCAACCTGCCAGACTAATAACTAATAAAGAAAGACAGCTAAGATATAAAAACCTCTTCATTCTATTTCCCTCCTTGTTTATTTAATGCGTCTATAATCTTTGCGGCTAAATCTTGACCGGCGCCAGTTAATGCCTCTCTGCCGCCGGTAATCACATCCATATGCGCAGAATTTCCCGCAGCATCCAGGTAGGCAATTACTTTTCCATCCTTGACCCGGATGAGCTTAGCAGTCAGGTTAGCAAAACAGGAACGCATACTTGACTGAGGAATATTGCCTCCTGAAGAGGCAATAGCCTTACCTAATACTACGTAGTTCGCCTTGGAAAGGTTTCCCAGCTTAACGGACTTACTTTCGGATAAATTCAACATGCGGAATGCCCGGTCCTGTCTGACAACTTTGGCCAGATTTGAAGGTTCGAGTACCTCGAAACCTGCCTCGATGAGTTTTGTGGCAATAGCTGCCTCAGTTGTGGAGAGGTCAATTTCACTTGCCCACCAGGCCCTTTGCGGTCCTTCGATATTCTGCTCAGCAATCAAGAGTATGATCTTAGTCTTATTTTCCTGCGCATAACATACTGCCAGGCAGGAACTAAGAAATAATACTAAAAAAATAAAAATTAGTCTCTTCATCGCTCCTCCTCTTAGATTCTAATATATACAAAATTCCGGATATGTCAAGACAAAACAAAGGCCTTACAATATCTTTAATAGCTCACTAATGCTTCTTATAATGCGATAGGGCTTTTCCTCTTTGATCTCTTTCTTTGTGCTTGAGCCGGTGGTGACAATAATGTTTTTGACCTCGGCACGCCTGGCTGCCTGGGCATCTATGGCCATATCTCCTATATATATGGTCTGCCTGGGCGAGAGAGAAAACTTTTGCATAATCCTCCTTAAGATTTCCGGATGGGGCTTGGCGTGTTTTAACTTATCTGCGCAAAGTACATAATCAAAATATTTCTTCAATCCCAGGTGACGGATAAGAATCCAGGAAAACCTGGTAGGCCGGTTGCTGGCTACGGCAAGTTTATATCCTTTGGTCTTAAGGTAAGTTAAAACTTTATCTGTCCGAGGAAATAAACGGGAGTCCTGAATGAGGGCGGCTTTATGGTGTCTGCGATATACCAGGACTGCCTTCTTTAAATCTCCTTCCTTTATAAAAGGCTTTAAGAGATTTGCATCGCCCCATCCCACTGCCCTACAAATAGCGTAAGGGCTCTGCCGGCGATAATGCAGGTTCTGCATCGTATGATTAAAACTCCTGATTATTGCCGGGTAGGCATCCACTAAAGTGCCGTCCAGGTCAAAGATAATAAGCTTTATTTCTTTCATAACCATAAAGGCAGGGGTTAACCCTGCCTTTTTACAAATCTATCTTAAGGATAAAAAATTACTCTTCTGACTTGGGAGTTTCCTGAGGGGCCTCTTCGGTATTTTCTTTGTTCATTTCTGGCGTTGAAACCCCTACCTCTGTCCCTACCGTTGATGTTGATTCTCTTGTCGCTGGGTTCTCTACTGTAGTTGCTGCTGGAGGGGCCAAAGTCTCTGCGCCCTGACCTTCGGGTTTAGCGCTTTCCGGGTTCTCTATACTGACATTCCTGGCGATATTTCTACCTTCCGGTGTAATTATATAATCAATGCCTGCTGTATCAAGCGGCTTTATTTCATTAAGGGATTTCACATTCTCATAGGTGGTTTTCTCATCCACAGAAATAGTCATCTCTTTTTCCTGGTCTGTTTCGTAATCCAGGTATTTAACCGTAAATTCATTCTTCTGGGTATCTACTGAAAGCACTTCACCCCATGCCCATTGTATCTCTGGTTCACTCTGCATCTCTGAGGTGACTCCACCCTGCTCGGGCTGATTCTGTTCCTGGCCAAAGGTCAAACCCGTGCCTATAAACATTAAAGAAACCGTCATCCCTAAAATCAAACCTGTCTTTCTTTTCATCTAGCACCTCCTAAATTGAAAAATAATTTATCACAGATTAGAGGATTTGTCAAGCCCGCGCCTTAATATTTGTTTGGCAAAAATAAATTTCATCTATAAAAGGGTAACCAGATTAGAGCCAGCCACGCCACACCGGTTGTAACCACCCCAACCGTAAGCCCCACCCAGAACCAGCGGAAGAAAGTCATCCGGATATTCTTTTCTTTCTCTAAAATACCCAAGGCAACGATATTGGCGGTTGAGCCAACCAAAGTGATATTACCTCCAAAGCAGCCACCAAAGAGAAGCGCCCACCAGAGGGGCTGAACTACAAAACCTAAGTCTTTAAAACTCTGCACAATAGGTATAAAGGCGGCTACCAAAACCACGTTATCTAAAATGGATGAACCAATCGCAGATGTCCAAAGCAAACTACTAATCAAGGTAATGGGATTCCCTTTTACCAGATAGGTTATCTTTCTAGCCAATACTTCTGTTACTCCCGTATACTTCAATGTCCCTGCCTTGGCAAAGAGAAGTAAAAAGAAAATAAGCGTCCACCAGTCAACATCCTTTTCAATATAACTGCGTGCCTGCGAATGCCTCCAGAGCATCACCCCGCCTGCAGAAATCAAAGGTATACTTAAAAGCAGTGTATTGGTTTCTAATCCCCATAATAATTCCAGACGATGATGTAAGGCAATAAATAAAAGGGTTAGACCAAAGATACTCAAACCTATTTTTAGTTGTCTTTCCGGAGGCACGCGGATAAGCTTTATTAATATCTCATTTGCGCCAAAATTTTTTATCTTCTCTCCCAACTTCTTAATCTCTTTGCGATACCAAATTATTACCAGAAATATAGCACTTAAAAGGCAAACCCACATTATGGGGAATGCCTTAAGAATAAAGTCCTCAAAGGTAAGACCGGATTTAGAGGCAATTAAAATGCCGATGGGATTTCCTAAGACTGTTCCGGTTGAGCCGATATTTGTGGAGAGTATGCTTATGATAATAAAAGGGGTGGGGTCTACCTCAAAATAATCGCAGATCTCCAGGATTGCCGCAGCCATAAATATGATAGAGGTGACTTCATCTACACAACAGGAGAGGAGTGCGGAGAGTATTGATATGATAAAGACAAATTTCTTGGCAGTTAAATTTCTTATTCTAAGGATGAGGGTAACTAACCAGGCAAAAAAACCACCCTCCTTCAGCAACCCTACTAAGACCATCATCCCGACCAAGAAGAGGATTACCTCTAAAGAGGCAAATTTAACCATATTCTCTAAATCTACGGTCTTGGTTATTAAAAGTGTGGCGATCCCTAAGAAGGCGATTGCAACACGAAAATCCCAAAAAAGCAATGTTGCAAAAACCGAGGCAGAAAAAATAGAGAGGGCAATTATCTGATGAATATTTAAACCTATTGTCTTAGCGATAAATCCGGTTAAGATAATCAAAAGGGATAAGAAAACAAATCTAAGAATTAGTCTATTTTCCATTCCGCCTCTTTTGCATATGCCTTGACAACATCCTCTCTGGCCACGATACCTACAACCTTGCCTGATTTATCTACCACGGGTAGCCTCCTTGCCTTCTGAGTAAGCATAATCCTGGCTACCTCACATAAACTGGCGTCTTCGTTAGTTGTAATCACATCACGGCGCATAAGCTGGCTGACCTTCACCTTGTCTAATTCCATAAACTTTTTCTTGATGGATTTGGGGTTCTCTTCATAAATAAACCTACCTACCTTTTCTATATAACTGGGTAGTATATGTGAGAGAACATCCTTTTCAGTAAACATACCCACCAACTTTCCCTGCGCATTAATTACAGGTAGGCCGCTAATCCGCATCTTAAAGAGAAACCTTAATGCATCCATAACATTATCTTCTGGCTTAACGCTTACCACATCCTTTTGCATTATCTCTTTTACTTTCATTTCTTACCCCTCTCTTATATAAAAATAAATAATTCTATAAAATCCTCTGTTCCAATTCTAATATTTATAAAGAATTAAAGCGCTTCTTTTATGCGGGACTTTAGTCTTAAATAAAGAAAGGCAGCAATATATGCCTTTAAAAAATCACCGGGAAGAAAAGGGATAAACCCGATAAACATTAATTTTCTAAAGGGATACCCAAAGAGAAATTTAAGCCAGATAACGCCGCTTGAGAGAAGAATCAGGTCAGCCAGACATAATAAGACAAAGGTGAGGAATAAATTATCTTGACCGTATTTTATAAATCTACCTACCAGAAAACTGGCTAAAATAAAACCTAAAAGATAACCACCGGTAGGACCAAAAAAGTAAAGCAGACCGCTGCCTGCTCCGGTAAATATTGGCAGGCCCAATAAGCCCAATAAGATGTAACTTGCCTGAGTGCTTGCGCCGAGACCGCTTCCTAAGAAAGCACCGGATAATAAAACAAAGAAAGTCTGAAGGGTTATCGGCACAGGCGTAAAGGGCAAAGGTATACGCACAAAAGCACCCAGAATAGTAAGTACAATGAATGTAACTACGCCGATTATCCGGCATAAGGTTTTATCTGTGATTATCTCCTTCTTAAAAACTGCTTCCATTATTTACTCCTTTTGCTCATACAGATAAAAAGGGTTAAAAGGGCTGGTGTAATCAATCCGCTCTTGCTTACCCCTTCACCCTTACTAACCCTTATTATCCTTAAAAATCTTAGCAGGAGTTATTCTTTAGCTATGGCTAAAGTAATTATGCCCGCTAAAATCAGGAATAACCCTATGCAACCCTTAATCACCAGTAAAAGGGCAGCTAACCACTTAAGAATTGCTAATGCACCCAAGGCTAAAAACGCAAGACCCAAAATAACCTTGAAGATAGTAGAAAAGACCTTACCTGCTTCTACTTTTTTCTCTTCCTGTTTTGCTTCTTCTGCCATTTTAAACACCTCCTTTTAACTTGGCTTGCTCTTCCATCTACGATGAATCCATCCCCACTCTGCAGGATATCGCCGGATATAAGACTCAATGATATTGGTTATTCCCTGGATATTTAAAACAAGCGTTTCTTTTGCGTCCTTTCCTTTCTCTAAATTAAAAGGTGGCTCAAGAATAATCTTATGCCGGTCGTCTTTCTGTCTAATGATAAAACAGGGAAGTATAGTTGCCTTTGTGCGCTGCGCCAGAACCACGGGACCCGTAGCAGTAGCTGCCTTTCTGCCGAAAAAGTCTACAAATATGCCTCCTGTGCCAAAATTCTGGTCTAAAGGTATAAAAACCAGTTCATTGTTTCTTAATGCCTCTATGGTATTATTCACACAGGCATCCCGGGGTTGACTATAGATAGTCTTGATATTGAACCTCCTGCGTTTTGCCATAAACATCTTTTCTACACGGCCGTCTCGCATTGGGCGCATAATACCTGCGGTTTTATATCCCGCAAGGGCTAAGCGCGCCAGCAGCAAAGGGAAATTACCGAAATGTGCACTTACCAAGATTGCTCCCTTGCCTTTTGAGAGGGCTTTATCCAAATTCTCTTTACCTATTATCTCTACATTTGTCTTCAAAAGCTTAGGCCTATCCATCATAAACATCAGCTCCACCCCTGACTTAGCCATAAAGTTAAAACAATCCTTGGCAACCTGCTCTATCTGGCCTGCTGATTTCTCTTGGCCAAAGACAAGGGCTAAACTCTCTAAGGCAATCCTTCTCTGCTTACGGGCAATAAGATAACCTAAAGAAGCGATATTCTCGGCAAAGCCATAGATAGATCGTTTGGGCATAACCCTGATTATCAAAGAACATGTTGTCAGTCCTAACCACCCGAAGAAACGGCTTGTGCTTTTGCGTATTTTCTTAGAGTCCATTATCCCTTAGGTAAAGAAATTATAACAAAAGGGTCTAAAAATGCAAGAAGAATTATAACTTATAGCCAATCTTACGCAAGAATTCTTTGCGCCATTTTATATCCGTATCTGACTCAACCCCTTTAGGCTTTTCACCATCAATAACCCCTAATATACCACGAGCACCGTCCTGTGTCTCTGCAATAATCACCTCCGCGGGATTGGCCGTTGCGCAGTATACTGTACAGACCTCAGGGATGTTCTTAATCGCATTTAAGACATTTATCGGATAGGCATTTTTCATAAAAATAATGAAGCTGTGACCCGCTCCGATCTCAAGGGCGTTGCTAGAGGCGAGCTCTTTCAATCCGGGGTCATTTCCTTCAGACCTTACCTTGCAGGCGCCAGAAGACTCCACAAAGCCAATGCCGAATTTTATAGTCGGCGAATTATTCACCAGAACCTCGTAGAGGTCCTCAACCGTCTTAATAAAATGGCTCTGGCCTAATATTAAATTTATATCATCGGGTTTTTTGATTTTTACTGATTTAAATTCTAGCATAACAACCCCCTTCTTATTTAATCTCAATTTTACGGAAGGCTATAGCATCGACAGGTAAAACTCCCCTGTACGCCTTAATCGAGGTAAGGATAAATTCAGGGTTACCCAGAATCTCAAGTGGGACTTTAAAGATTAGCTCCTTAGATTTTAATTCCAGAGATGTTCCTTCTGTTTTAATCATTTTTCTTCTGTCAAAGACTTTGTACTTATTATGTTTGCTAAGAATACGAATCTTGGGCATTTCAGTAAAAGGAATTTTGTCGCTGTAGCCGAAAAGATAAAGCATTAAACTAAACTTGCGGTTAAGCCCCTCTGCCTTTTCGATACGGATTAAAATAGAATTATCCACAACTGCGTAACTTACCTGGCCTTTAGTTCCGAGAAGATTATCTAAATCCACTAATGCATCAATATCAGAATCATCATACATATTAGAAAAACCAAAGAATGACACCGCCTTCTCCTTTAAAGACATTTGTTTCTCTAACGTAATAGCGGGATAATCTCCGAATAATTCATTACGGCGGCCAAAGGATAATAGATAAAAGGCGCTGGATTCTGTCTGGCTTTTATAGCAAAGAATAGCCTGGTGTTTTTTATTTAATTGCTCTGGCGTTAAGGAAAAACCCAGCCAGTTAATTTGGGAATCGGAAAATTGTTTAGGAGGAGTTAAATTTAATTCTGGATGGTAATGACGGGGAAGGGGCCAGCCTACGCAATGAATAAGATAAGGGTATACCTTGGGAGGAGGAAGCTCTTTACTTAAATCACGCAAGGCGACCTGTAAAAACAGATATAGTGCCTTATGGTCAACATTTGTATCCGCAGGATGCGAAACAAAAATCTTATTTGGCTTATAATCTAAGAGCACTCTCTTTATATCGCTTAAGATACTCTCACCTTTATAAGGGGCGCCAAAAGAAAGATTTTCTTTATAGGGCACAGTGGATATTCTGGTTAATAGGCTCTTAAAGGGTTTAGTATCCTGCCAATATTTACTAAATATGGTGAATGTCCCGAAGTCAGGATAACCTAAAAAGATGAGATCCTTCTCGCTTAACCCCAACAGCTTCATCGCCTTTATGGCCTCGAGTCTGCGCACTTCGCCCATATGGATAAATTCGCCTTTTCTTAAAGTAAGCCTCTTTTCATAAACAATAAAGGCAATCTGATTATGGTCGCCGTTGGTCAGATAAACTACGCGGACTTGCGCTCCCGCTGAAAGTGCCTGCTGGATTATCCCTGCACAGCCTATGGTCTCATCATCAGGATGTGGGGAGAGGATAAGAATGCGGTCATCCTGGGTAATGGGTTCAATGGCTTTAATGCCTTCTCTTTGTGCCCATACAATCGAGCCGGTCAGGCAATAACCAACCGTCAAAATAAAAAATAATAAAACAAAACTCAATCTCTTAAACATAGTTGAAGTATTCTATCACATAATTCTTAACAACTCAATAATATAATCTGGCCCTCCCATTTTTTCTCCTCCCGTCAAGGAATCTCTTGGCGCCTCAGCGATAAATAATTTGAAATCTAAAATAAATAATATATAATAACGGTATGGATAATTCGGTTCAAGAACACTATAAAGACATCAGGCGCATCTTAATACTGATACTGGTCTTAAACTGGGCCGTAGCCTTAGCCAAGATTCTCTACGGGCTATTCAGCCGCTCTGCCAGTATGACTGCCGATGGATTTCACTCCCTCTCTGACGGGGCCTCTAATATTATTGGTATTATTGGCATACATTTTGCCTGCCAGCCTAAAGATATAGACCATCCTTATGGACATAAAAAATACGAAACATTGTCTTCATTGGTTATTGCAGCGCTTCTCTTCATCGTTGCCTTTAACCTGGCAAAGGAAGGGATAATCCGTCTACATAACCCTGCGACACCGCGGATTGATATCGTAAGTTTTGTAGTGATGTTCTGCACTATGGCAGTTAACTTTTGGGTAATGCGTTATGAGCATAGAAAGGGAGAGGACTTACATAGCGACATACTTATCTCAGACTCCCTGCATACCAAGGCAGATATCTTTACTTCGGCCTCAGTCATAATAGCGCTGATTGTTGTAAAATTAGGCTACTACCCCCTCCTAGACCCTCTTGCGGCAATCCTCATCTCTTTATTTATTGCCTATGCCGGTTACAGTATAGCAAAACAGAGTTCAGCCGTACTCTGCGATACCGCAGTCATTCTGGATGATAAAAAAATCATGGATATTGTATTAAGCGTTAAAGGAGTGAGGGCCTGCCACAAGATTAGGACGCGCGGCAGGCCCGATGATATCAATGTCGACCTGCATGTTCAGGTAAATTCAAACATGCACATAGATGATGCGCATAAAATAAGCTACGCGATTGAAGAGGCGATTAAAAAAAGCGTTCCTGAAGTAAGTGATGTTATAGTACACATGGAACCAAAAGAAAAAAGTTAAATGCCCATTGAAATATCTCTGAATCTCCTGCCAATAAGATAATTATTGCCTCGCAGATGCCTAATCTTGCGCTCTTTCCATTGAAACAGGCGGCCATAGTCTCTTTTTATCTTCTCGAAATAATCAATATTGTCCATCTCTGCGAATTGATCTTGATAAGCGACAAAGTATGAACTAAAACCAGGGATTAAAGAATGGATGAAGTTTCTTAAAGTCTCCTCTGTCTCGCTGATTGACCACATTGCAATAAATAGTGAGTTAGTTGTCCTAAAATTATTTTTAAGAATGGGGCGCAGTTCTTCTATATCCGAGACACATACCACTCCTGTATCGGCTGACGCAAAAGAGGTTGTTGTGTAAACCGGTATGTCCAAGGAACAAAGAAAGTATTTCTGCAACGCAGAGAGTGCCGGATAATCGTAGATTAAATATTTGCCTCTAAAGCCTAGGTTGTAGAATAGTCTGCACATGCTTCCATAGCCTCCCCCAAATTCAAAAACGTACTCTAGTGTATCGATTTTTATTCCGGCCTGTTCTTCAAATTGAGATAAATGGTAGGCGTGATGAATCAAATTACCGCTACTTGATGGATATAGAAAAAAAGGGGGCGGGTTCCCAGCGATGCACTCCCTTATTGCCTCTTTCCAACGTCGATGCCAATCACGCCTCCTTAGAAGATGGACAAACTCAGTTATTATATAATATTCATTCCCTACAAACATATTTGAAAAAATAGGCCAACGAAGAAAATCTCCGTGATGCCCTCCAAGAATCAATTCGCGTATACTATTTATATTCTCTCTCCAAAATTTTTCAGAAGGCGGGGGGTTTCTTGTTTCCTGGACGGCGAGCTCCTCTAAGGCCTCCCTTAACTCTTTCACTAATTCCACTTCTTCAAATTTAGACGACTTAAAGCCTGAATCATATACTATTGTTACTAACTTACTAAATAGACTTACGACTAAACAAAGAGCATCCCTCGCAAAATTTTTAAGAAATTCAATTTTCATAGGTTTTACATCAATTCACAAATCTTTTAAGACAAACCAGAATCCGAAACTCGCCACTATCCCCATAAAACCACCGAAGTAAAAAGCTGCGGCAGGCCCAAAGAATCTCCAGAGCATCCCGGCAAACAAAGAAGCGGGCAGTAAGCCTATGCCTACAAGCGTAGCGTGTAAGCCGATAGCTGTGGCGCGCACCTCTTGCGGCGCAATATCCGCCACTAAGGCCTTCTCCACGCCTTCCGTAAAACCGATATATAAACCGTAAATACCAAATAAAAACCAGAAGTTAAGCGGGGTTTTATTAACCGCAAAACCCAAATAAACCAGCCCGTAAAAAAAGTAACCCAAAACCAGTATCTTCTTTCTACCAATCCTATCGGATAAATAGGCTGCCGGATACGCCACCGAGGCATAGACGAGATTATAAACTAGATAAAAAAGAATTACTATAGGTAGAGGGTTACCCAAATCTTTAGCACGTAATAATAAAAACTGATTAGAGGAATTACCGAGGGTGAAGACAAAGGTAAATGCAAGGAAGAGTTTTAATCTCTTGTCCAAGGCGCGCCATTTTCCCGCTATGCGGGATCCCGCATCTGATTTAATCGCTGAGCGGGAAAATTGTAACTTTTCCTTAGTAATCTGTAATTGACTTTTTTTCTCTTTTATAAAGAATAAAAATATTAATCCCAATAATGCCGGTATAAGCGAAATAAGAAATATGTTTTTGAAATTTCCTTTGTAACGCGTGATTAAAAAATAGGCTAAGAGCACCCCTATGCTTGCACCTATTGTATCCATGGTCCGATGTAACCCGAATGCCGCTCCCTTCTTTTTAATATTAGCGCTATCAGCAATAAGGGCATCGCGTGGAGCAGTGCGGATACCCTTACCAAAACGGTCAATTACGCGCCCCGATAAAACATACCACCAACTAGTAGATATGTATAAGAAAAACTTTCCTATCGTGGAACTGCTGTAGCCCAGTATGGCAAAAGGCTTTCTTGCCTTTATCTTATCTGAAAAATATCCGGAAAAGACCTTAAGCAGGCTGGCTGTACTCTCGGCTATACCTTCAATTAATCCCAATATAGCAGGACTGACCCCGAGTGTAGTCACCAGATAGATCGGTAATATCGGATAGACCATTTCGGTGGAAATATCGGTCAATAAACTAGTGATGCCTAATAAAATAATATTGAACATTATTCTAAATAATCTAAAGGATCTTCTGGAATACCATCCTTTCTGACTTCAAAATGCAGATGCGGCAGGATATCGCGCAAGTTCGCATTCCCGGTTTTACCTACGGCACCGATTATATCGCCCTGCCTGACAAAATTATTCTGGGAAACATAGATTCTGGAAAGATGCCCATATATAGTAATAATGTTTCCGGGGTGGCGTATGATAATATAATTTCCCATTCCGCGGGTGTACTCAGCAGCAAGCACTATTCCTGAACGGGCCGCTAAAACTGGCGCCCCTATTTCCGCAAAGAGGTCAATACCGTTATGTAGCCTCCTACCGCTGCGTTCGGCAGCAAAAAAACCGTCTCCCCTCCTGTCACTACGAATAACGATATCATTTTTATACTCTATAGGACAGATAAAATAACTCTTATCTAAAAAATAAAGACTGATTAAGAGATAAATTGGTAGAAAAATTAGTAAAAATAAAAATATTTTTTTCATCTTTTCTTTTTAAAGGGCAACATTATGCCATATAACACAAATAAAAAACAGATAGCAGGAAAAATATTGCCATATCTAGTATAAAAAGTTGAATGTCTTTTCTGGACCGCGATATCTTCTGTCTTATAACCGTCAATGAATATGTCTCTGCCATTCTTATCCTGGACTAAAGAAATAATTTTACCTGAGGGCGCGATAAAACCTGATACGCCGGTATTGGCAGCACGCACTAAATATATGCGATTCTCCACAGCCCTGAATACCGAGGCCTGAAGATGCTGATAGGCTGCGCTTGTCTTTTTATACCAGGCATCGTTAGTGATATTGACTAAGAACTCTGCCCCTTTTTTGATAAATTCTCTTGATAATTCAGGAAACAGGTCCTCAAAACAAATCAGGACAGCAAAACTGTTTGTAATTTTGGGATTTGGGATTTGGGATTTATTTGGAATTTGGAATATAGTGTATTCCTTACCCGAGGTAATATCTCCGATGGGGACAACTGTCTCTAAGAAAGGTAAAATTTTCTTTAAAGGTATGTACTCACCAAAAGGGACAAGATGAAGCTTATCATATCTGGTTAAAGTTTGTCCTGCGCCAGAAACTAAAAGGGCGCTATTATAGTAAAGATTACCCCTTAGGGTAACCGCGCCTAAAAGTAGAGGCGTATTCGTGCCTCTGACAAAATCTTTTACCTGCTCAAAAAATAACGGTTCCTCTTCCAGGATTACAGGTAAGGCTGCCTCTGGCCAGATAAGCAAATCCGGTTTATCTTTGACTGCCAGACTAGAAAGTTCAAGATATTTATTAACAATATAATCCTTTGCCCCTGGATTCCATTTTAATTCCTGAGGGATGTTCCCCTGGATAACGGAAATCCTGATTGGTGACCTGGTGACCGCCTGACCTGGTGACTGGTATAATTTATAATATCCGTAACAGAGGACAAGAACAATACATAACAGAGGCAAT
>Ga0315281_10005332_pt1 | contig 18433 bp, 14 predicted proteins | sample YL17G07_0_MG_FD_204540 | JGI IMG/M metagenome (GOLD analysis project Ga0315281, IMG submission 204540) | Sediment microbial communities from Yellowstone Lake, YNP, Wyoming, USA - YL17G07_0 | ecosystem: Environmental > Aquatic > Freshwater > Lake > Sediment | place: USA: Wyoming | collected...
GGCCGATTCAGCGCAGTTCTCGACTGCGATCTCCGAGCTTGCCCCGGCGGGCCCGGCGGGGTCGGCCCTTGCGCTGCAGACGGCCGTCGGGTTCGTGCTGACCGGCGTGACCATCTCGATGGTCGGCCTGCTGGCGCCGTCGACCGGCGCCGCCTGGAGCGTCGCCTTCGCGCTGCTGGCGATCGGCCCGTTCCTGGGCATCGTCGCCATGTGGCGGCTGCGCAAGCTGCCGGAAGCGGTGCAGATGGCCGGAGGCCGCCGCTAGCCGGGATCTCGACGCCACCCGCAGCTCAGTCACACGGCTCGTCACCAAATCGCAACCCGGTTGCTCGTAGGCGGGATCGGGTGACGTGGGATGGCCGAAAGGGCCGCTTCCCGCGTTCACAGACGGTCAGCGGAGGCGCCCTCGCCGCCCCGAAACGCGCCTTGGGCTAACCACATTGCGATCTGGCAACGTCCGGTGCGGCGGATCCCGGCTGCGGGTCGCCCAGCAGCTGGCTCGATCAGGAGTTGCGGCCGAGCTCAGGGTCCTGGCGCCTGGTCAGGGTCCTGGCGCCTGGCGCGTGGCAGTGGCCGGCGCGTGGCCATTGACCACGGGGTGGTCATTGGAGCCCGGTCAGTGTCCTCTTTGACCACGCAATCAACCCGATCGGCAGTGCAGGCGCCGGGATGACTCGCCAAGTGGTCAGCATCGGCGTCGGGGTGTCAGCAATGACCGCCTCACGGTCATTGCGGACCCCGGCTAGGGGCCGCGCAGCAGCTCCCCGAACGCGGCTTCGTCGAGCACCGGCACGCCCAATTTCTCGGCAGCCGCCAGCTTGCTGCCAGCCTTCTCGCCGGCCACCAGGTAGTCGGTCCTGGCGCTGACCGATGCGGCAGGGTGTCCACCGGCCGCCCGGATGGCGTCCTCCGCCTCCTGACGACTGAACCCGCCAAGCGTCCCCGACACGACCAGCGTCTTGCCGGCCAGCGGGCCCTCCGTGGCCTCCACCGCGCCCGGCGGCGGCACCTCTGCCGTCACGCCCGCCCCGACCAGGTTGTGAAGCGTGTCGCGGGTGTGCTCCCCGCGGAAGTAGGCCGCAATCTCGGAGGCCACCACCTCGCCGATGCCGTAGACCTCCCTGAGCTCCTCGGGAGTGGCAATCTGCAGCCTGTCCGCGACGCGCCCCGTCCAGGCGGACTCCTCCTCCTCGATGCGCGGCACCTCGCGCGCGAGCCAGGCGGCCAGGTCGATGGCGGTCTGTTCGCCAACCTGCGGGATCCCCAGCCCGTTGAGGAGCCGCGCCAGGGGCCGCCGACGGGAGGCCGCGATGGCCGACGCCAGGTTCTCCGCGCTCTTTCGGGCAAATCGGTCCAGGCCTTCGAGCGTCTCAATGCTGAGCCGATACAGGTCGGCCGGCTCGTTCAGCAGGCCGCGCTCGACGAGCTGGACGACCACCGCGGAGCCGGCCCCTTCCACGTCCATCCCGCCGCGACCGGTGAAGTGCAGCAGGCCGCCGATGCGCTGCGCCGGACACCACGGGTTCGGGCAGCGCCAGGCCACCTCGCCCTCGCTGCGCTCCGTGGCCGTGTCGCAGACGGGGCAGGCGGCCGGCATCTCCCAGACCGTCTCGGACCCGTCGCGCGCGTCAACCACGGCGCTCACCACCTCGGGGATCACGTCGCCGGCGCGCTGCAGCACGATCGTGTCGCCGACCCGCAGATCCTTGCGCCGGATCTCGTCGATGTTGTGCAGCGTGGCATTGCGCACGGTGGTGCCGCCCACCAGGACCGGCGTCAAACGCGCCACGGGGGTCAGGATCCCGGTCCGGCCGACCTGCACCTCGATCCCCTCCAGCTTGGTCGTCACCTGCTGCGCCGGAAACTTGTAGGCGGTCGCCCAGCGCGGGGCGCGTGACACGGAGCCGAGTTGGTGCTGCTGCCCGACCGAATCGACCTTGATCACGATCCCATCGGTCTCGTAGTCGAGGCCGCGGCGCGCCTCGGCCCATCGCTCCGTGTAGGCGATCACCGCGTCGATCCCGGCCACGCGCTCGACGTGCGGGTTGACCGGAAAGCCGAGCCCGCGCATCAGGTCAAGCGACTCCCAGTGCGTCGCCAGGCCCGGCACGCCGACCAGCTGATACGACCACAACGACAAACGCCGCGATCCGGTCACCGCCGGATCCTTCTGACGGACCGATCCAGCGGCGGTGTTCCGCGCGTTGGCATACAGCGGCTTGCCCTGGCGCTCCAGCTCGGCGTTGAGGGCAGCGAACGCGCCGCGTGGCATGTAGATCTCGCCGCGCACCTCCAATCCATCGCTGGGGGGATCGGCGCGGAGGCGCAGCGGGATGGCCCGGATGGTGCGCAGGTTGGCAGTGACGTCCTCCCCGGTCGAGCCGTCGCCGCGGGTCGCGCCGCGCACGAAGCTGCGCCCCGAATAGCGCAGGCTGGTGGCCAGCCCATCGATCTTCAGCTCGCAGACATAGACGACCGGCGCGTCCGCATCGCCCAGCTCCAGCCCTCGGCGCACGCGGCCATCGAAGTCGCGCAGTTCGTCGTGGCCAAAGGCGTTGCCCAGCGACAGCATCGGCGTCTCGTGGCGGACCTCGGCGAAGCCGGCCGAGGGCGCCGCTCCGACGCGCTGGGTCGGTGAATCCGGGGTGGCCAGCCCGGGGTACGCCGCCTCGAGATCCGTCAGCTCGCGCAGCAGCCGGTCGTATTCGGCATCCTCGATGATGGGTGCGTCGAGCACGTAGTAGCGGTGGTTGGCCTCGTCGATGTCGGCCCGCAGCTCCGCGGCGCGGGCGGCGGGGTCAGTCGTCGTCATCGGCCTCGGGCGGATCGGCCTCGTTGAACCAGGCGCGGATGTCGAGCGTGTGCTCTCGATAGTGATCCGCGCCGTCAAAGGCGATGATCTCCTCGAGCGTGTCACCGTCGGCGTCGCGATCGCCGAGCCTCTCGGGGTCGACACGCACCAGACCGTCGATGAACGCCTCATAGGCGCTCAGCTCGCGCGACGCGGCGGTCGCCCAGTCCGTCTCGGCGGCGATTCGCGCAACCACTGCGTTCCGCTCATCGACCGAGAGCTCGCCGATGCCGAATGTGCCGAGCTCCTCCTGCTCGGCGCGGTGCAGCGCCTCTGCCGCATGCCCCGCCCAGTAGCCGACGTGCGCCACCAGTTCGCGTGCCGACCAGTCCCCGACCAGCCCCGGGGTGGTACGCAGGGCGGGTTCAATGTCGCCGATGGCGGCAAGGAACTCGTCGCGCGCGGCCTGCAGCTTGTCGCGCAGCGCCCGGATGCGCGCCGGGGGATCGGCCATGTCCGCGATTCTAGTGCCGGTCACTGTCGTTCGAGGCCCGCGTAGGCAGCGATCAGCTCCTTGACCCCTTCTGCAGGGAAGGTGACGGTCACCCATTCGTCGCCTTTCTCCAGCCGGCTGGTCACCACCGTCCCCTCCCCGAAGCGCCGATGCCGGACCTTGTCCCCCGGGCGCCAGGCAGGCTCTCCACCCGGCGTCTCGCGCGCCAGCGGTGCGCTGAAGGCGCCTTTGCCCAGGTCCAGCTCCGCAGCGGGCTCCAGGTGCGCGGCGGCCACCCGCTCGCGGGCCGCGTCCAGCCGGCGCCCGAGCGGCGGACCGGACGGCGCAGTCATGTCGGGCAGCGAGATCGGTCGGAGTGGATCGCGTCCGCGCCCGGGGAGCCATGCGTCGTCGTCGGTGCCGCGCCGCTGCCAGCCACCCTTGGCGCCCCAGGCCCGGCGAGTGCCGCTCCCCTCGTCGCGCTCGATCGAGAGCAGCTCTTCGGGGAGCTCTGCCAGGAAGCGCGATGGTTCGCTCTGTGCGCCGACCCCCCAGGTCGATCGGTGATGGGCATGCACCAGGTAGAGCCGATCCTTGGCCCGGGTCATGCCCACGTAGGCCAGGCGCCGTTCCTCCTCCAGCTCGCGGTCGTTGTCGAGGGCGCGGCGATGGGGCAGCAGCCCCTCCTCCAGCCCGACCATGAAGACGACCGGGAACTCGAGCCCCTTGGCGGCGTGCAGCGTGATCAGCGTCACCCGATCGGGCCGATCCTCCAGCTCGTCCTGGTCGCTCACCAGCGCGACCTCCTCGAGGAAGCGCTCCAGTCCCTCGGGGACCGCCAGCTCGTCGAACTCGGCGGCGTGGTTGCGAAGCTCGAGCAGGTTGGTCCAGCGCTCCTCCCCCTCGTCGCTGCCATCCTGGAGGGTCTCCCGCAGCCCAGCGCCTTCGTAGACGGCATCGAACAGTGCCGAGGGCGGCCCGTTGCTCGCCAGCTCCGCGAACCCGCGCACCAGCTCGGCGAAGCCGTTCAACGAGGCGCGCGCCCGGGGCGACAGGTTCGGGTTGCTGCCGGCCTGCTCGACCGCCTCCCAGAGCGTGGTGCCGCGGGCTTCGGCGGCTGCGCGCAGCTCTTCCATCGTCTTCTCGCCGATCCCACGGGCCGGCACGTTGACGACCCGCTCCAGGGCGACTCGATCGGCGGAGTTGCGGGCCAGGCGCACGTAGCCCAGCGCATCCTTCACCTCGCGCCGCTCGTAGAAGCGGGTGCCGCCGACCAGCTGATACGGGATCCCGAAACGAACGAACGCCTCCTCCAGCACGCGGCTCTGGGCGTTGATGCGGTACGCGACCGCGATCTCGCCGTAGCGCAGCGCGCCGTCCTCGTCATCGGCCCTGCGGGTGAGAAGGCTGCTCAGCGAGCTGCGTCCGGCACCGGCCAGGCGCTCCACCTGGCGGGCCACGAACTCGGCCTCTTCGTACTCGTTGTAGGCGTCGAAGACCGCGATCGAGGTGCCCGCCCCGCGATCGGTCCACAGCTTCTTGTCCTTGCGCCCGGCGTTGCGGCTGACGACCGCGTGGGCGGCATCCAGGATCGTCTGGGTGGAGCGGTAGTTCTGCTCGAGTTTGACCACCTTGGTGGTGGGGTGGTCGCGCTCGAAGTCCAGGATGTTGCGCAGATCGGCGCCGCGCCAGGAGTAGATGCTCTGGTCGTCGTCGCCCACCACCGCCAGGTTGCCGTGCTTGGCCGCCAGCAGGCTGCAGAGCAGGTACTGCGCGCGATTGGTGTCCTGGTACTCGTCCACCAGGATCTGCTGCCAGCGGCCCTGGTAGCGGGCCAGCACGTCGGGATGCTGCTCGAAGAGGAAGACGGCCCGCATCAGCAGGTCGTCGAAGTCGACCGCTTCGTCCTCGACCAGCTGCCGCTGATACGCCTCGTAGACGCGGGCCGCCGTCTCGTCGTAGTAGTTGGCAGCCTGCCTGAGTGCCGTCGCGGGGTCGGCCAGCTCGTCCTTTCGCTGACCGATCCAGGCGAGCATCCCCGCCGGCGCAAAGCGCTTCTCATCGAGATCCAGCCGCCGCAGGATGGCCTTGATCATGGCCACCTGGTCGGCCCGGTCGTAGATGGTGAAGCTTCGGCTGAGACCGATGGCTTGGCCGTCCCGCCTGAGGATCCGCGCGCAGATCGCATGGAAGGTGCCGATGGTGGCTTCCCTGGCCGCCTCCTCCCCGATCAGTCCCGCGATCCGTTCGCGCATCTCGTTGGCCGCCTTGTTGGTGAAGGTGACGGCCACGATCTGCCAGGGCTTGGTGCCGGTGGCAACCAGGTAGGCAACCCGATGGGCGAGGACGCGGGTCTTGCCGCTTCCCGCGCCGGCCAGGATCAGGAGCGGGCCTCGTTCGTGGGCCACCGCCTCGGCCTGCGGCCCGTTCAGGCGGGCGAGGATCTCCTCCGGGGAGAGCGTGGCTGGGGTGGTCTCGGAGCGCTGGGGCATGGCCCGATTGTAAGCGAGCGCCACCGCTTTGCCCCCGTTGACCGCTGGGTGGTCATTCCGACCGCGCAGCGGTCATCCTGGTGCGCTGGCCGGTCACCCTGGCCACTCAATGGTCTGGGTGACGCGCGTGGTGGTCAACACGAACCGTCAAGGGTCAGTTGTGATCACGGGGCGGTTAATGGGCGCCTAAGCGCTCGGTAAGGCCCGCTCCGGACCATCGGCCTCGTGGGAAGTCGTGAGGATCGACGGTCGGTGGGGCGCCGCCGAGGCAAGCGCATGGCGCGGACGCTAACGGCCGAGTGGCGAGAGCTGAGAGTGGGCGCGGGCCTGTCGCAGGCGGCCGTGTCGCGCTCAGTGGGAATCTCGCGCTCAACCTATGCGCGGCTCGAGCGGGACGAGGCGATGGAGGTCGGTCTGGTACGAGCGGCGGTGATCACCGCTGTGCTTGGCGGAGACCTGTCGATCAAGATCTATCCCGGAGGTCCGCCCGTGCGCGATGTCGCGCACGTCGCCCTGCTCGTCGACTTTGAAGCGCGCCTGGCCGGGCGCTGGCGTGTCACTCACGAGGCGCCGGTCGGGTCGGCCGGTGACAAGCGGGCGTGGGATCGGCGCCTGGATGGAGTGGTCTCGATCGGGGTCGAGGCGGAGGTGGCGCTGCGCGATCTCCAGGCTCTCGAGCGCCGCATGCAGCTGAAGAAGCACGACAGCGGGGTGACCCGGATGCTTCTCGTAGTGAGAGGAACTCGCCGAAATCGCGCGGTGTTGCGCGAGCTGCTGCCATCGCTGCGTGGGATCTTCCCGCTCGGCTCAAGGGAGATCCTGCGCTCGCTCGCCGAGGGCCGCGACCCGGGCGCGGATGGGCTGGTGGTGTTGTGAGCCTCGGTTGCGGGCCTGCGTCGTCTTGCGCCGAAGTCTCGGGGTCGACGTCTCGAGGCCAGGATTGGGGCTGACCGCTGCCCGGTCATTCGTCGGGGTTGGGTTGGGGTTGGGTTGGGGCTGACCGCTGCCTTGTCAGTACGACCACTCAATCGCTGCTGAGACAAGTGGGTTGTCAGGGCCGCCGCTCAATGGGCGTAATGGGGCGCAGGGTGATCAGAAGGCACGGATCGGTGTCCGTACTGACAACCAGGCGGCCACGAGGGGCGTGAGGCGTGAGGGCGAAGGCGAGGGGCGTGAGGGCAAGGGCGAAGGCGCGAGAGCGCGGGCGAGGAGGCGCGGGCGAGAGGGCGCGGGCGAGGGGGCGTCCACAGGTGCCGATTTCGACCAAGAAATGGCTGGCCTGCAGACCCCCGCCGGGTTAGAGTGACAGGGACGTGCCCGAACAGCCGCCGAACGCCCGCCCAAGCCAGGTAACCCTGCTGGCATTCTTCGGGGTGGTCCTCTTCGGCGGCGCCAACGCCATCGGCGTCAAGCTGACGGTGGTGGAGCTCGCGCCATTCTGGGGCGCCACCATTCGCTTCGCGGCGGCCGGCGCGCTGATGCTGCTGATCGCCGTTGTCACCCGTAGGTCAATGCCGCGCGGTCGAAGCCTGTGGGGCGCCGCGCTGTACGGCGTGGTCGGTTTTGCGGCCAGTTACGGCTTCGCCTACCACGGCCTTCGCGATGTTCCTGCGGGGACCGCCATGATCCTCATCGCGCTGACGCCGCTGCTGACTTTCGGCCTGGCCATCGCTCACCGTCAGGAACGTTTTCACGTCCAGGGCCTCCTCGGCGCGCTGATTGCGTTGGTCGGGATCGGCGTCGTGTTCTTTGACCAACTGAGCGCGGACGTACCGATCGCGTCGCTGGCGCTTGTCCTGCTGGCGGCGGTGTCCATTGCCGAGTCCGGCGTGATCGTCAAGTGGATCCCCCGCAGCGACCCATTCGCCACCAACGGGGTTGCGATGCTGACAGGTGCCGCGCTGCTGCTGGCGCTGTCCACGGTGGCGGGCGAGCCATGGGTGCTGCCGAGCCAGGCTGCCACCTGGGCCGCCGTGGGATACCTGGTGCTGTTCGGCTCGGTGGCCATGTTCGGGCTGTTCGTCTTCACCCTGCAGCGTTGGACGGCCTCCGCCGTCTCCTACGTGACCCTGCTGATGCCCGTGGTAACGGTGGTCGTGGCCTCCGTGTTGACCCACGAACAGGTCAGGTGGTCGTTGGCGCTGGGCGGCGCAGTGATCCTGGTCGGGGTGTACGTCGGCGCCTTCATGAAGGGCCGGACGGCGCGCTCCTCGGCCTCGGCTGCGCCCGAGTGCCTCCCCATCGACGCGTGCGCGGAATCCGAAGCCAAGCCCCAGGCCGCCTGACCGGCGACCTCCGCCGGATGGCAGTAGTGAGGGTGGCGAGTGCGGCGCGCAACACCACCCCCAGGTCATCCGGCGGCTTGCGGCCTGATGGACGTGACCGTCCGACCTCGCACGCTCATCCCCACCGAGTGGCCGCGCTCGCCGTGAACGAAAAGAGCCCCGGCCAAAGCCGGGGCTCTTCTGCCGCTGGAATCGCGTCAGGCGGGAATCGACGAAACGCTCGAGTTAGCCGAATTTCACCGTGGCGAGGATCTGTTCAGCCGCCTTGGTGAGCGAATCAAAGGTTGTGCCGTCGAATGAATCGACAAAGATCGCCACGACGCCATCGGCGGATGTCAACAGGTACAGACGTTGCGTCTCGAGACCGCCTGATCCCCAGTCCCAGCGCCACTCCGAGGGAGGGGTCTGATCCACACCCCTGAAGAACGGCACACATACCTGGACCGGGCAACCGGGGTCCTGGTTCTGCGCGCCGGGCGCGATCCGGATGTCCATGCTCACACCTCCCAAACCGCCCACCGTGACCGGCTGGGGAGGAGTGACGTCCAGGAGCGGGTTCGCGGTCAGCCAGGCGGCAAGCTGGTCCACGCCGGTCCCCGCGCTGGCCGCCCCGGCCCCAATGCCGGCGGGATTGCGGAAGAAGGCAATCGCATCGCCGGGGTACGCGATGGGAAGCAGCTGGAAAATGCCACCGACGTCCTCGAGATTCTCCCACCCGTCCATCGGCATGGTCAGCGTGAACGGGGACTCGAAGTCGACGGTCGCATAGGTCTTCCCCGCGTCCAGGACGCCAAGGCACACGTGGCCCGATTCACAGGTCCCGTCCCGCGGGATGTCGGTTGGGCGGGGCAGGGTGACCGGCTTCGGCGACGCGGACGGCTCGATGGTGGCGCCCAGCGAAGCGCTCCGCGTCGGGGAGGAGGACGGGCTCAGTGAGGCCGCCTGGCAGGCGATCAGACTCATCGCGAAGACTCCGAACATCGCTCCGCGGATTCTTGTTGCCGGCGATTGCCGCATTTCGTCGCTCCTGCGCTCAGTGTGGCAGATGAAGAGACCCCGGCCGAAGCCGGGGTCTCTTCTCCAGGTGAAGGGTCGGGCTAGTAGTCGCCCATCCCGCCGCCGCCCATGCCGGGCATCGGCGCCTTGTCCTTCTCTGGCAGGTCGGTCACGATCGTCTCGGTGGTGAGCAGCAGCGCTGCCACCGAGGCGGCGTTCTCGAGTGCCGAGCGGGTCACTTTGGCCGGGTCGATGATGCCGGCCGCGAACATGTCGGTGTACTCGGCCTTCTGGGCATCCCACCCATGGCCGGGCTTCAACTTGCGAACCGCCTCGACGATGACCGATCCCTCCTCGCCGCCGTTTGCGGCGATCTGGCGGAGCGGCTCTTCGAGCGCGCGACGAAGGATATTGACCCCGGTCGCCTCGTCGCCGAGCGCTTCGACCCTGTCGAGCGCCGGAACAGCGTGGAGCAGGACCGAGCCGCCACCGGCGACCATCCCCTCCTCGACCCCCGCGCGGGCCGCCGACAGGGCGTCTTCGATGCGGTGCTTCTTCTCCTTGAGCTCGACCTCGGTAGCCGCGCCGACCTTCAGCACCGCGACCCCGCCGGACAGCTTGGCCAGGCGCTCCTGGAGCTTCTCCCGGTCGAAGTCAGAGGTGGTGTCCTCGATCTGGAGCTTGATCTGCGACTTGCGCGCCTCAATGGCGTTGGCGTCGCCCTTGCCCTCCACGATCGTGGTGTTGTCCTTGGTGGCGGTCACCCGGCGCGCCTGGCCGAGATCCTCGATCGTGACGCTGTCGAGCTTGCGGCCGACCTCCTCGGAGATCACCCGCGCGCCGGTCAGGGTGGCGATATCCTCGAGCATCGCCTTGCGGCGGTCGCCGAAGCCCGGAGCCTTGATGGCCAGCGCGTTGATGGTGCCGCGCAGCTTGTTGACAACCAGCGTGGCGAGCGCCTCGCCATCCACGTCCTCGGCCACGATCAGGAGCGGCTTGCCCAGCTGCACGACCTTCTCGAGAGTCGGAAGGATGTCGGCCACGGCGCTGATCTTCTTGTCGGTGACCAGGATGAATGGGGCCTCCAGCGTGGCCTCCATCTTGCCCCCCTCGTTGGAGGTGACCATGTAGGCGCTGACGTAGCCCCGATCGAGCTGCATCCCTTCGACGTACTCCTTGTCGAGCTTGAGCCCCTGGCTCTCCTCGACGGTGACCACGCCGTCCTTGCCGACGCGCTCCATGACCTCGGCGATCATCTCGCCGATCTCGGTGTCGCGGGCGCTGATGGCGGCGATGTGCGCGATGTCTTCCTTGCTGTCGACCGGCTTGCTGAGCCGCTTGATCTCTTCGACCACGGCCGCGACGCCGCGCTCGATGCCGCGCTTGAGGGCCATCGGGTTGGCACCGGCGGTCACGTTGCGCAGGCCCTCGGTGATGATCGCCTGTGCGAGCACGATGCTGGTGGTGGTGCCGTCGCCGGCGACGTCATTGGTCTTGGCCGCGACCTCCTCGAGCAGCTGGGCTCCCATGTTCTCGTAGGGGTCCTCAAGCTCGATGTCGCGAGCGATGGTCACGCCATCGTTGGTGATGGTCGGTGAGCCGTACTTCTTGTCGAGCAGCGCATAACGGCCGCGCGGGCCCAGGGTCACCTTGACGGCATCGGCCATCTTGTCAACCCCGCGCTTGAGCGCCCGTCGCGCCTCCTCGTCGAACAGAATCTGCTTCGCCACGATCTACTTCGTCCTCCTGGATGGTCCGCCGGATCACGCCGTGCGGGGTGGGCCTATTCGATGACGGCCAGGATGTCCTTCTGGGAGAGGATCAGAAGATCCTCTTCGTCCAGCTTGAACTCGGTCCCGGCGTACTTCTGAAACAGGATCTTCTGGCCGACCTTGACGTCGATCGCCTCGCGCTTCCCGTCGTCCAGGATGCGTCCCGGGCCGACTGCCAGGACGGTGCCCTCCTGCGGGCGCTCCTTGACCGTGTCGGGAAGGACGATGCCGCTCTTGGTCATCTCTTCGCGCGCGCTGGGCTTGACGACGAGCCGGTCGCCGAGTGGCTTGAGCTTGGTCTTCGTTGCGACCTTGGTGGCCATATGTGCGTGTTGCCTCCGGATGGCTGTCTTGCGTTCGGCGGGAGGGCCGGAATGGCCGATGCGACCGGTGTTTGGCACTCGACCGCCGAGAGTGCCAACACTCTACCGTGCGGGTCGCGCCCGTGTCAAGGACGGGCGAGGGAACGCCGCTGAACCGCCGCGACGACCTTCAGCCGGCGCCGATACCCGACGATCCCGAACAGGAGCAGGGCGTGGACCAGGGCGATCTGGGCAGTGGCGAATTGGCGCAGGTAGAACGAGGCAAGGTCGGCGAGCGTGAGCGAGACCAGCATGCCGTACTCGGCGACGGTGGCACCCAGGAAGTCGCGGTCGGTCACCGCCATCAGCAGGGACCCAGCTACGAGGAGCGAGCCGGCGGTCCCCTCGAGCACAAGGTGAGCCATGTCAAGGCTGAAGAGGCGGGTGCTGGTCGCTGGGTCCACCGAGCCGATCTGCGCCACCGCCATTGCGAGGTCGATCAGGGCCCGCAGGCCGGATACGAAGAGGGCCACGACCAGGGCGGCGCGCGCGCCTCGTCCGCCCAGCCAGCGGTCGGTACGGGCGTTCCACGAGGCGAAGAGTGGCTGCAACCGGTTGGTGGCGTCAGGCGCGATCTCGAGCTCCCGCGATTCGAGGAATTTCAGGAGAACGGCGGCCAGGCGCCGTTGCTCCTCCAGGAGCGCTTCCTCTGCCGCGCGGGCCAGCCGCTCACGGAGGTCGTCACGCTCGTGAGCTTGCAGGTCGTTGTCGACCGCCTCGTCCATCAACTGCATGGAGGTGAGCAGCAGGGTGCGTGGATCGGACGGCCTCCGACGCCGGACGCGAAGGTAGATCAGCACCGCGAGCAGGAAGGTGGCGTAGATCAGCGGTGCGGCGGCGGGGTAGAAGTAGTCGTTGCTGGTGGTGATGTACTTGCCCACCTCGTCGATGAAGAGCCCGATCCCGATCCCGCCCAGCACCGCGGACAGGCGGTAGGTGCGCCGTCCGGCCAGGACGATCGGGAGCAGGGCGGCCGCGAACAGGAAGAGGCCGCCGAAGAGCGCATGCGCAATGTGCAGCTCGCCGCCGCCGATGCGCGGGTAGCCGGTCAGCTCGAGGTAGGCGCGCGTTGCCAGCACCGTGGCGGCAAATGCGACCAGTGTGAGCAACAGGTAGCGCTCGGCTCCTTCCCGGCGGACCTGGCGGTGGAAGCGAATGCGCGAACGAGTTGGCGAGGCGGCCGGCATGTCAGGCTGCGCCGATCAGACGGCGGTAGGCGGCCGCGACATCGGCCGCAATCAGCTCCGGCGTGGTGCGGCGCAGCCGGGCGATCTCGGCCGCGACTCGCAGCGCGGTGGTTGGCTCGTTTCGCTGACCGCCACCCCCCGGCGCAAGCCAGGGTGAGTCGGTCTCCACCAGGAACGTGCCCTCGGGGAGCGCCGCCGCCGCCCCGCGTGGCCCCTTGGCGGAGGAGAAGGCGACGGGCATGGCGAAGGAGATGAGGTAGCCGGCTGCGGTCAGCGCGGTGGCCAGCTCCACGTCGCCCGAGAAGCAGTGCAGCACGCCCTTCAGCTCGCGACCCGCTGGACCGTCCCAGGCCAGCAGCGCCGCGCGGATCTCGTCGTGCGCCTCGCGGTCGTGAACCAGGATGGGCTTGCCGGCCTCGGCGGCGATCTCCATCTGTCGAGCAAGCGCCGCCTCCTGTGCCGGTCGTGGCGACCGCATTCGGAAGAAGTCGAGCCCGATTTCCCCCACCGCGACCACCTCGCTTGCGGCCGCCAGGGCGCGGAGCTCTTCCCAGTCCGCCGCGCTCGGCTGATCGGCGAAGTGGGGGTGGACCCCGACCGCCGCGTCAATCAGTCCGGGATGTGCAGCCGCCAGCGCGCCAGCGCTGCGTGACGAAGGCAGGTCATAGCCGGGCACCAAAATCCGCGTGATACCTACCGCCACTGCACGCGCGATGACCTCCCCGCGATCGGCATCGAAGGCAGGGTCCTGCAGATGGGCATGCGAGTCGACCAGCCCGGGCAGCCGATCAGGCGCATGCGCGCGCGTCAGGACGCGGGCTCCCCGTCGGCAGGCAGCTCGACGCGGGGGAAGAGCGGGGTCGGCGTGCCAGTCTGCCAGCCCTCGGGCACGGCTCCCCAGCGAAGCAGGGCGCTCAGCCCCGGGCCGCCGGCACCACGCTCGTCGTAGGGGGCAGGCACGCCGAGTTGCGCAAGCAGAGAGCGCGAGGCGGTAGGGGTGAACGGCGCGACCAGGTGCCCGAGGATGCGGCACGCCTCGGCCATCGCGGCCAGCACCTTTCCCAGCCGGACCGTTTCGCCGGCCCCGTGGAGGGCCCACGGCGCCTGTGCCTCGGCATAGCGGTTGGCACTGCCGGTAAGGTCGATCACCGCGGCCAGCGCCTCGTCCAGGTGATAGCGCCCCATGGCGGCGTGGTAGGCCTCGACCGCGGCTGCCCCGGCAGCTTGCAGCGCCTCATCGGCTGGCGCCGCCGCGCCGCTCACCCCCGGCAGCGCTCCGCCGAGATAGCGCGCGCTCATGCTGATGGTGCGGTTGACCAGGTTGCCGAGGTCATTGGCAAGGTCCGCGTTGTAGCGACGCACGAGCCCTTCGAACGTGATGTCGCCGTCGCGGTCGAAGGGGATCTCGCGGAGGACCAGGTAGCGGATCCCATCGACGCCGAAGAGTCGCACCGCCTCATCTGGATCGAGGATGTTGCCGCGCGTCTTGGACATCTTCTCGCCGCGCAGCAGCATGAAGCCGTGGGCGAAGACCTGGCGCGGCAGTTCCAGCCCGGCGCTCATCAGCATGGCCGGCCAGTAGAGACAGTGGAACCGCGTGATGTTCTTGCCGATGACGTGCAGATCGGCAGGCCAGAATCGGGCGAATGCGTCCGGGTCATCGGGGAAACCGGCCCCGGTCACGTAGTTGGTGAGCGCGTCGAACCAGACGTAGATCCGATGCGCGTCGTCGCCGGGGAACGGGATCCCCCAGCTGCCACCCGCGCGGCTGACGGAGAAATCGGTGAGCCCGTCGCGCAGCCAGCCGAGCACCTCGTTGCGGAAATGTTCCGGCTCGCAGAAGGAGGGGTTGGTCGCGTACAGCTCCTCCAGCGCCCCCTGGTAGCGGGAGAGCGCGAAGAAGTAGTTCTCCTCCTCCAGCCACTGCAGCTCGAGGGTGGGGTGGTCGGGACAGCGGCGATCGACGATCTGGGTATCGGTCTTGAACTCGTTGTCGCCGGTGCAGTACCAACCCGCGTAGGTGCCCTTGTAGATGTCGCCGTTGGCCTGCGCGCGGCGGACCATCTCGGTCGAGGCGGCGAGGTGATCGGGATCGGTCGTTCGAATGAATCGGTCGTAGCTGATGTCGAACCGATCGAACGCGCCCCGCCAGGCGGCGGCCCAGTCATCAACCAGCGCCCGGGGATCCGCGCCTCGCTCCTGGGCCAGCCGATCGACCTGCGCCGAGTGCTCGTCCATGCCGGTCAGGAAGCGCACCTCCTGCCCCAGCAGGCGGTGGTAGCGCACGATCGCATCGGAGCCGATCGCCTCGAAGAGCGAATGCAGCGGCGGCGCGGCACTCGGGTAGTAGATGGCGGTGGTCAGGTAGTAGCGGTCGCGCATGGTCGGGCGATTGTACCGTTGACCTCCGACGACGCCGGTGCGCTACCCTGCTCCCCGATGAGCGGTCACCACCTCGACCAGCGCGAGATCAGCCTGGAATCGGAGGTCTACAACGCGCGGCTGCTGCGGCGCGTGGACGAGACGCCGGACCTGGGCTCCTTCTGGGTGAAGTTCGACGGCGAGCCGACCCCGTTCGCGCCGGGCCAGTACATGACCATTGGGGTGTACGCCGATGGCAAGCTGGTGCAGCGACCGTACTCGGTTGCCTCGGCGCCGCGGGATGCCGGGTCAGACGGATACGAGTTCTACGTGCGCCTGGTGCCCATCCCCAGATTCACTTCGCTCCTGTGGCGCCTGCCGGTCGGTCACGGGATGCGGATGATCGGTCCCAAGGGCAAGTTCATGCTGGAGCCCGATGACGACCGGACCCATCTCTTCGTCTCGACTGGGACCGGGATCGCCCCCTTCATCTCGATGATGCGTCAGACCCTTCTCGAGCACCGGCCCAGGCGCACCGTGGTGCTGCACGGATGCTCCTTCGTCGAGGAGCTTGGCTATCGACAGCTCCTCGAAGGATGGGAGCGCGACGGGACCTACCCGCTCCACTACGTGCCGACCATCTCCCGCCCCGACGACCCGCGCAACGCGGGCTGGACCGGGCGCGCCGGGCGCGCCGAGTCGGTGATCGCCTCGGTCTGCCACGACCTGGGGCTGCGGCCCGATCGCACCGTGGTCTACATCTGCGGCAACCCGGAGATGATCCTCAACGTCGAGCGCGTGTTGATGGACCGAGATTTCCCCGAGTTCCACGTCAAGAAGGAGCTCTACTGGCCGAAGGGCAAGCCCGGCGTCGCAGCCGCCACCTGATCTGCGCCGCAGGCGCGCAGGTGACCTTTGGCCCCCCAAAACGTGCGAATTGGTGCATGAGTTTGCACTCGCTGGCCGCCACCATCGAGAGTGAATGCACCCGGTCATTGCCAAATCACAGCTCTCGCCGAACGTCACCCGCCTGGTGGTCGAGGCGCCGCGCATCGCGGAGATCCGCCAGCCGGGCCAATTCGTCATCGTCCGTCGCGGGCCCGGAGCGGAGCGCATTCCGCTGACCATCGCGGCGGCTGATCCTGCCGCCGGCACCATCAGCCTGATCATCCAGTCGATCGGCAAGAGCACCACCGACCTCGTCGAGCTGGAGCCCGGCGAGGCCATCACCGATATCGCCGGCCCCCTGGGCCGTCCCACCGAGCTCCTCGAGACCGGCCACGCCGTCTGCGTCGGCGGCGGCGTGGGCACGGCCGTCATCCTGCCGATCGCCCTTGAGCTGGCGCGGCGCGGCGTGCGGGTCACGAGCGTCATCGGCGGACGCTCACGCGAATGGGTGATCCTCGAGGACGAGCTGCGCCAGGCGGGCGAGGTTGTCGTCTGCACCGATGACGGCAGCTACGGCCGCCACGGCTTCGTGACGCAGGCGCTTCAGGACCTGCTCGACGCAGGTGGGATCGACGCGGTCTTCGCCGTCGGGCCGGTCCCCATGATGCGCGCGGTCAGCGAGATGACCCGGCCGTACGGGGTTCCGACCACCGTCTCGCTCAATGCGATCATGGTGGACGGCACCGGGATGTGCGGCGGCTGCCGGGTATCGATCGAGGGCGAGACGCGCTACGCCTGCGTGGAGGGACCCGAGTTCGACGGCCACACCGTCGACTTCGCCATGCTGGCGGATCGGCTGCAGACCTATCGCTCCTTCGAGCAGCAGGCCATGGAGCGTCGCGAGGCGTGCAAGATCGGGCTCCGGCGGCCCACTGCGGCCTCGGGGGCTGCCTCGTGACGGACCAGCCGCCACTCACCCCCAAGCAGCGGATGGCGATCGACCGGGTGGCGATGCCCGAACAGGATGCCACGCTGCGTGCCGCGAACTTCCGCGAGGTGAACCTGGGCCTGGCCCAGCAGATCGCCATGCTCGAGGCGGAACGCTGCCTGATGTGTCCCAAGCCCTATTGCATCGATGGCTGCCCGGTGCGCGTCAACATCCCGCGCTTCCTGCGCCTCCTGCGCGACGGCGACCTGCCGGGAGCCGCCGACTCGCTGCTCGATGACAACGCCCTGCCCTGCGTGACCGGGCGGGTCTGCCCGCAGGAAACGCAGTGTGAGGGCGTCTGCCTGCGCGGCAAGAAGGGGAACCCGGTGGCCATCGGGCACCTTGAGCGCTTCGTCGCCGACTGGGCCCAGGCGCACCCTGAAGGCCTCACCCACTCCGCGCCGATCCCCACGGGGCGGACGGTGGCGATCATCGGCTCCGGACCCGCCGGACTGACCGCGGCGGGCGAGCTCGCCAAAGTTGGCCACGATGTCACGATCTTCGAGGCCTTCCACGCTGCCGGCGGCGTGCTTGTGTACGGCATCCCCGAGTTCCGGCTGCCCAAGGACATCGTCCAGGCAGAGGTGGAGCGGCTGAAGGCGTCTGGGGTGAAGATCGAGCCGAACGTGATCATCGGCAAGACCTACACCCTGCCCGAGCTCAGCGCCCGGTTTGACGCGGTCTTCATCGCGGTCGGCGCCGGGCTGCCGGTCTTCATGGAGATCCCCGGCGAGAATCTCAAGGGGGTCTACTCGGCCAACGAGTACCTGACCCGGGTCAACCTGATGGGCGCCTGGAACCCGGAGTCCGATACCCCCGTCCTCCACGGCCAGCGGGTGGCGGTGGTCGGAGGCGGCAACGTGGCCATGGACTCGGTGCGCACCGCCCGGCGACTGGGGGCCAGCGAAGCGGCGATCGTCTACCGCCGAGGCCGGGAAGAGCTGCCCGCCCGTGCCGAAGAGGTTCACCACGCCGAAGCTGAGGGGGTCCGCTTCGAGTACCAGGTCGCCCCGCTCGAAGTGCTCGGCGATGAGTCGGGCTGGGTGACCGGGCTGCGCTGCCAGCGCATGGTGCTCGGCGAGCCGGACGAGTCGGGCCGCCGCCGCCCTGAGTCGATCCCCGGCTCGGAGTTCGTCATCGAGACCGACATGCTGGTGGTGGCCATCGGCACCCGCAGCAACCCGTTGCTGACCTCAACCGCACCCGACTTGAAGGTTAACCAGTGGGGCTATATCGAGACCGATCCACACGGCATGACCAGCATGCCCGGCGTCTTCGCCGGCGGCGACATCGTGCGCGGGGCGGCCACCGTCATCCTGGCGATGGGCGACGGAAAGCGAGCTGCGGCGGCGATGGATTCGTACCTGCGCGGCGTCTACCCACCTCTGACGCCCCAGCCCAATATCCCCGCCGCGCGTCCCGCGCATGACGTCGCGCCAGCCGGAGCCTGACGGCAATGAGAGTCGTGCAGCGCTAGTCGATCGGTTCCACCCTGAAGGTCGGATGGTCGGCAAGCGCCCTGGTCGGCGGAAGCGGCGCGCCGGTGACCTGGGGCTGCTGCTCCATCGCCAGGTCAGACCCCCAAAAAGGCCGCCGGAGGGACCCCTCGAACACCGGGCCGGATACGGAACAGCCCACCAGCCAGCGGCTGTCCGTTGCGCTCCTCCCTGGAGAGCCCCTCCCACGCCGATGTCACATACAGTTCATCAAGGTCCTCCCCACCGAAGGTGCAACTCGTTGGCTGGCTGACCGGCAGTTTGATCACCCGGTCGAGGCGCCCATCGAGGTACCGATGGACGGCCGCGCCGCCCCACAGCG
>Ga0315281_10005333_pt1 | contig 18433 bp, 18 predicted proteins | sample YL17G07_0_MG_FD_204540 | JGI IMG/M metagenome (GOLD analysis project Ga0315281, IMG submission 204540) | Sediment microbial communities from Yellowstone Lake, YNP, Wyoming, USA - YL17G07_0 | ecosystem: Environmental > Aquatic > Freshwater > Lake > Sediment | place: USA: Wyoming | collected...
ACGGGCCTGCTGGTGGCGATGACGGCGATCGTCGCGACGCGCGTCTGGCAGGACCACGTCTGGGTAGGGTTCGGGCTGGTAGCTGCTGCGGCGGCCGCCTGGTCGCCCGAGTTGCGGCGGGCCCGCGTGCGCCGCTGGTGGTTCGCCTATGTGGCCGGCATCTTCGCCTACACGTTGCTGCGATCCTTCGCCGACGAGACCGCGATCCCCATTCAGACGGCGTACGCGATGGACGTCGACAAGGTGATGTTCTTCGGCACCGACCCGGTGGTGTGGCTCCAAAACCGATTCTTCAGTCCCACGAGCGTGTCGGCACTCGACATCTTCGCGGTGCAGGTCCACTGGTCGTTTTTCCTGGCCCCCCATGTGGCGGCAGCAGTCATCTTCCTGAGGCGCCGGGACCTGTTCCCCCGCTACACGGTGCTTGTTGTCGGGACCATGTACCTGGGGCTGCTGCTGTTCTTTCTGCTGCCGACCACGCCGCCGTGGCTCGCGGGGCAGGCCGGCGATCTCCCGGGTGCCTTCCGCGTGATGGACTTCGTCGGTGGGAAGGTCGGCCCGGACACCTACCAGAGCTTCTACGCTTCGCTCGGCGAGCCGAATTCAGTGGCGGCGATGCCTTCCATCCACATGGGCGTGACGTTCGCGATGTATCTCTGGGCGCGGGAGCACTACCCGAAGATGGCCCGGTTCTTGCTCGCCTACTGCGCCGTGATGGCGTTTTCGCTCGTCTATCTCGCCGAGCACTACGCCTTCGACCTCGTCGTCGGGATGGCGTGCGCGGTGCTCTGCCACTACGCCTCGAAGCGGCTCGTGCCGGCGCGAGTTGTCCAGGATTCTCAGGCGGCGCGCTGGTAGATGCTGGTCGAGCTCGCGCGGAAGCCGAGGTCGCCGGAGCGCATGATCATTTCGCTTCCGCCCACAAACAGGAAGCCTCCGGGCCGCAGGGCCTTGGCGAACCCGGCGTAGATCTGCTGCTTCGCGGCTTCGGTGAAGTAGATGACAACGTTGCGGCAGAGGATGAAGTCGAGGTCCGTGGGATAGGTGTCGCTCAGGAGATCCTGCCTGCGGAAGGACACGCGGCGCCTGATCTCGTCCGTCACACGGTAGGTGCCGTCGGACGCCTGGAGCATGTACTTCTTCAGGATAGCGGGCGGGATCGAGCGCACTTCGGCAGCGGCATAGCCGTCGCCGTTGCGCGCGCGGTTGAGGATTGGGACGTCGACGTCGGTAGCAAGGACCGTGTGGCCGCCGCGCGGATCGACTTCGTTGAGAATCATGCCGAGCGTGTACGGTTCGCAGCCGATGGAGCACCCGGCGCTCCAGAACTTGAGGGTCTTCCGCTCACGGAGCATTTGCGGAATGAACCGGTTCTGCAGATCGAGAAAGCGGTCTGGCTGACGGTAGAACTCGCTCACGTTGATGGTGAGCGTGTCCCGCACATCACTGAGGAGTTGGGGGTCGGTGCCGATCGACTTCGTGAAGGCCGGCCAACCTGTGATGGAGCGGCGCGACATGATGCTTGCGAGGCGCCGCTTCATTTGCGGCTCCTTGTACTGCCCGAGGGGCACTCCGATGGCGCGTTCGAGCGCGCCGCGAAAGGCGAGCCATTCCTTGTCGACGGACTCGATCTCTGGCATGTCAGGCGGCCCTCACGGAGCGAACAATGGCGTCGGCGACGCGTTCGAGCGGCGCTTCGGCCGCGTGGCTGGTGGACTCCCGGGCGGCACGGGGCATGCCATAGACGACGCAGGTGGCTTCGTCCTGGACAATGACGCGGCCACCGGCGCGTTCGACACGAGCCGCGCCAGCAGCACCGTCGCGTCCCATTCCGGTGAGAATGGCGACGCTGACGTTGCGGCCAAAGAGGTCCGCGACGGAGTCGAGCGTCTTGTCAATGGCGGGGCGGACGCCGTGCATGACCGGCTCCTGGTTGAGGTGCACCCTGTGATCGCGGCCGACCGTGAGGTGGAAGTCTCCTGGGGCAACGAATACCTTCCCGGCCGAAAGGGCGTCGCCTTCGGCGGCTTCGACCACGGTGAGGCTGGAGAGAGCGTCGAGCCGCCGGGCGAGCGCAGCGGTGAATCCGGCGGGCATGTGCTGGATGACGACGACCGGGCAGCCAAGGTCCCCGGGGAGGTGCGGGACGACCTCGGTGAGCGCCGGCGGCCCGCCTGTGGAAGACCCGATGACGACGAGCCGGTTGCCGGCATAGCGAACGGACGTGGCTCCCGCCGTTGAGGCGGGTGCGCGCAGGAGCGCCGGGCGTGGCTTGCGAACGTTCGCACCGTGAGCGCGCCGGACCGCTTCGCCCAGGCGGTCGCCCACGCCGACGAGCTCGTGGCTGAGGCCGCTGGGCTTGGCGACACAGTCGACGGCGCCGGCTTCCAGCGCGCGAATGGTCACGTCGGCGCCTTCGCGGGTGAGGGTACTGAGCATGACGATGGGCGTGGGGAGGGTGCGCATGATCTCGCCGACGGCGGAAACGCCGTCCATGCGGGGCATTTCGACGTCCATGGTGATGACGTCGGGGCGCAGCTCGATGGCTTTGCGCACGCCGTCGACACCGTCGACGGCGGTGCCGACGACCACGACTCCTGGCATCTTCGAGAGCAGCCGCTCGATCGCCCGGCGCATGAAGGCCGAGTCGTCGACGACGAGGACGCGCGTTTGCGCGCCGGGCGACTGTGAGGCAAGCGACATGGCGGTCAGGCGCAGAGCTTGCTGACGGCGGCAAGGACGCGGTCGCCTTCGCAGGGCTTCACGAGGAAGTCCTTGGCGCCGCTCTTGACCGCTTCGAGGACAATCTGCTGCTGGCCGAGAGCGGTGACCATTGCCACGCGCGCAGCCGGGTCCAGCGCCTTGATCTCCTTGAGGGCGGTCAGCCCGTCCATCTCCGGCATGGTGATGTCCATCAAGACGGCGTCGGGCCGGTTTTCCTTGTACCTGGCGATAGCCTCGAGGCCATTTTCGGCCTGGACGACGGCGTAGCCGGCTTCGGAGAGGATCTTCGACATTCGCATGCGCATGAAGGCGGCGTCATCGACGACGAGAATAGTTGCCATGATCGTCTCCTAGAGTTCAATGGCCGGGGAGGCGGCGGTCCGCACATAGGTGCGGCCAACTCCCACATGCAGTTCGAAGGTCCGGCCTTTGACGCCGCCCAGGTCTTCGGCGCACGGGCGGAGCCCGTGGCGCTTCAGCCGGTCCCTGATAGCTTCGGCATTGCGTTCGCCGATCTTGAATTTTTCCGCGTTGGCAGGCCCGAGGACGGAGGCGCCGCCAGCGAGCTTGACGAGCAGACGCATGCGCAACGCGCCGGCTTCCGCCACCCGCGCGATGAGCGCGTCGATGCCGGTGTCAGCGAAGCGGGCAGGCTCCTTGCCGTCGGAATGGCGCCCTTCCGAGTCGGGCAGGAGGATGTGGACGAGCCCCGCGACATGGCTGGAGGCGTCCCAGACGCTCACGCCCACACAGCTGCCGAGGCCGTAGGCGACCAGCACGTCGCGGGCGTCCTTGCTGATCGCGAGTTGGCCGATGCCGACCGAGATTCGCCGCTGGTCCGAAACTGGCGCTGTCATGCGGCAAGCTCCCGCAGCCGGTCGAGGCAGTTCGGGTCCGGGGCAACCATGAGAAGCCCGGCCGTCTGGCCACCCTGGTCTTCGAAGACGGTCTCGATGATCACGACGTCCCCACCCTGGGAGAGGATCTCGGCATACACCGTCTCGACAAGGGCGATGGCCATGTCGTGGAGCACGCTGGGCGGGCTCGGGTGGAGGATGAGGTTGGTGTGGTCGGCGAGCGCGTTAACAAAGGCAGAGCCGACGACGTTGCCCAGCTCCCCGACGGCTGACCGTGCAAACTCGTCGGCGACGAGTGTGGTGCCCGGCGCCTGTCCGCACATGAGGTCGACGCAGGCGAGCGCCCGCGCCTCAGGGAAGAGGAGCATGACGTGGCCCGTGATGTCTCCCGACATCGAAAGGTAGCTGCCAAGGACGAGGGCGTCAGGCCCGCCCACGGCGTCGCAAGCGTCGGCTTTCGTGCCCACGCGGACCTGCGGGATATGGATGACGATCTCCTGGCCCATGAGGCCTGTGAGGCCCCTGCCAGCACGCGCCGCGCCGTCGCGGGCGACCCGGGAAAGAATGTCCGTCAGAGTGTCGGCGAGTTGTTCCAATTGGTTCCTCCCGGGTGGTGGCGACAGGTGAGCGGGGAAGCTCAGGCGATCGCCGCGAGTTGGGCCTGCTCGGAAACGAGACTGGCCGTGTCGATAATCAACCCGAGGGTGCCGTCACCAAGGATGGTGGCGCCAGTGAGGCCCTTGCGGTTGCCGATGACGTCTCCGAGCGACTTGACGACGACGTCTTGCTCGCCCAGGAGGCGGTCGACCATGAAGGCGACCTGGCGGTCGCTGTGCTTGGCGGCCACCACAAAGCGAGGTCCCTCAACGAGGCCCGAGCGGCCATCGCCGAGGGCCGCCGCGAGGTCGGAAACGGGCAGAAGGCGTCCGCGGAGCCGCAGCGTCTTGCGGCCCGCGACGGAGTGGATGTCGGCTTCCTCTTCGGAGAGCGCCTCGGTCACGGAGACGAGCGGCATGGCGTAGACGGTGTCGTTGGCCATGACCATGAGCGCCTTGGTGGTGGCGAGCGTGAGCGGGAGCTGGATGATGAACTCGCTGCCCTTGCCTTTGACACTGCGGACGGTGACCTGGCCGTTGAGCCGCTCGATATTGGTCCTGACGATGTCCATGCCAACTCCGCGGCCGGAGACATCGGAGACGGTTTTTGCGGTCGAGAGCCCGGGGAAGAAGATGTACTGGAGGACGGTGTCGTCGGTGGCCGAATCCGCAGTTTCGCGGGCGACCAGACCTCGTTCCACGGCCTTGCGGCGCAGCGCGCCGGTGTCGATGCCCTTGCCGTCGTCCTTTACGGAGATGTAGATGTACGTCTCCTGGTTCCAGGCGGTGACGGTGACGGTGCCGGATTCGGGCTTGCCCGCGGCCCGGCGCTCATCTGGCGTCTCTATGCCGTGGTCGACGGCGTTGCGGAGGATGTGCACCAGCGGGTCGGAGATCTCCTCGATGACGGAGCGGTCGAGCTCCGTCTCCTCGCCAGCGGTCTGAAGATCGACTTTCTTGCCGCACTTGGCAGCCACGTCGCGCACGAGCCTTGGCAGCCGGGAGAGAACGGAGCGGACGGGAAGCATGCGGCTGCGCATGATCTCTTCCTGCAGCTCGTCGGTAATGCGGGCCAGGTGCGAGGTGGTTTCCTCGAAATTCTCGGCGAGCTCGGTGAGGTTGCCGTCTTTCATAAAGGGGGCGAGGTGCTCGCGGATCTGCTGCAGGCGGGTGCGGTCGATCACGAGCTCGCCGACCAGGTTCATCAGGCCGTCGAGCCGTTCAACGTCGATACGCACCGACTGAGTGGCCTTACGGGGTTCGGCCGGCCGGGCTGCTGGATGCGGCCCGTCGGCTTCGACGACACTCAAGCGCGGGCGAGCGGCCTCTGCGGCCGGAGAAGCGGCCGCCTGCGCGGCCGTGGTCTGGACGACGCCGCCGGCGAGTTCCTCCGGGGTGAGCGAGCGAACTTTCGCGGCCGAGACGTCGGAGACGATGGCCAATGCGGCCGTGACGTGCTCGTCGTCGACGTTGGTGGTGATCACGGCGGTCAGGCTGAATTCTCCGCCGCCGCTTTCGATCAGAATCCGTTCTGGGACGGTGTGGACAACGGTCGCCACCGCGTCGAGCTCCTGGAGCACCTGGTAGCAGCGAATGCCCGGCAGGGGACTATCGGGAGAGACGGTAATTTCGACCAGGTAGGCGCCGCGGCCCTGGTCCATTTCAGCGAGGACCGCCTCTATCGAGGGCGGCGGAAGGGTCAGCCCTGGCGCGCCTGGCGCCTCGCTGACGGCTGCCAGCGGCAGATCGTCTTCGGCTTCGCCAGCGAGGATGGCATGGAGGTCGGCCTCGAGGCGCTCGGTTGTGGTACCGGAGTCGATCCGCGTCACCACTTCGTTTGCGAGCACACGAAGGGCGTCGAGGGCGAGGAGAAGGGTGTCGACGACATGGGCGCCGGGGGCAAGCTTGCCCTGGCGCACCATGTCGAGGACACTCTCCATGGCGTGCGTGAGACTGGCCATCTTCTTATGGCCGATGGTGGCAGACGACCCCTTGAGGGTGTGCGCTGCCCGGAAGATCTGCTGCACGAGGTCGGGCTCGTGTTCGCCCTCGAGCTGGACAAGCGCAGCGTCGAGGAGCTCGAGCTGTTCGTCGGCCTCTTCGCAGAAAAGCTTGAGGTCGTCATCGTCGAGCTCGAAGTGCAGCGGTTGCCCTTTGCCCATGGCCATGGCCCTGGAACTCCTCGTGTGTGGTTGGCGAATACGGGGCTCCGGACCGGTCAAGCGGCTACAGCTTGCTCACCCTCTTCGGCGTAGGCCGGCTCCTCGGAGGGAAGCACGCCGGCGAGGTCCATGAGCGACACGAGCCGGTCGTCGAGCTTGGCGACGCCGCGCAGGTAGGTGTTGGCGGGGACGCTGACGATGCTGCTGGGCGGCTCGACCTGGTCCGCGGGGATGCGCATCACTTCGGAAACGGCGTCGACGATGAGGCCGACCATGCCGTTCGAGCTGCTGACGACAACGATGCGCGTCTCGGGGCTGTGCTCGTTCACAGACACGCTGCAACGGCGGCGGAGGTCGATAACGGGGACGACACGGCCGCGCAGATTGGTGATCCCCTCGACCCATGGGTCGGAGCCGGGGATGGATGTGATGTTCTGCATGCGCACGATTTCCTGGACGGCCTGGATGTCGAGTGCGTAGTACTCTTCTGCCAGCCGGAAGATGACGACGTGCTCCTCGGCGGAGCTGGGGCCCGCGGTCGTCTCGGTGTTTGTCGCCATGGTCACACTCCTCAAGAGGCCCGCGGATGAGATTCCCGGGCAGTCATCTCAGACTACGTGTGACTGTGCATGGCCCGGCATAGGCGGAGCCCCCAAAACGGCCCCGGGGAGATCCCGATGGCGACAGCGAAGCAGGGAAAGGGTGGGGCAGGGCTAGGGGACTCCTGTATGGGCTGCCGACAATAGAGATGCAAGGGTGAAGGGGTCCTGGAGGGAACCACTTGGCGGAGAACGCAGTCCTCAGCCAGCGCGAGATCGACGCGCTCATGAATGCTGACATCAGCCAGATGGAGCCGGACGCGCTTGTGGCAGTGGCAGCCACTGCCCGCAAGGAGCCCGGCCGGAAGATCAAGCCTTACGACTTCCGCCACCCGGAGAAGCTCTCCAAGGAACAGATTCGCGGCCTCCAGATCATCCAGCAGGGCGTCTCGAGCTCGCTCGCGGCTTCGTTCTCGGCACGGCTGCGGGCCCCGGTGGAGTCCCGCCTGAGCGCGCTCGAGCGTGGCATCTACGAAGAGTACGTTGCGCAGATCGGCGCCTCTGCAATCGTGTGCATCATCGACATGAACCCGCTCTCGGGATATGCGGTCGCCGCCTTCGGCATGGACGTGGCGTTTGGCATCATCGACCGGCTCCTCGGCGGCAAGGGCAAGCGGCACTCACGCTCGCTCGACCGGGACCTGACGGATATCGAGATCGCGCTGATTCGTCACATTGGCATGGACGTCGCGGGGGCGCTGGTGGAGCCGTGGGCCCGGGTGACGGACCTGGCACCAGACGTAACCGAGCTGGCCGTGGGGCCGCAGGTGATGCATGTCATTCCGCCCTCGGAATTCGTCATCACGGCCTGGTACGAAATTCGGTTCGCCGAGCAGACCGGGGGGGTTTCCCTGTGCTTCCCGCTGACGGTGCTGGAGCAGATCCTTCCGAAACTGACTGGCCAGAGCCTGTTCGACAACCGTCCTGGCAGGATTCACACGCAAACAGCACGGGTCAAGGATGAGCAGCTCATGCCGATGAACGTGCAGCTGCGGGCGATGTTGGGGGGCGCCACGCTTCCCGCGGCGGACATCGCCAACCTGCAGCCAGGTGACGTGATCGTGCTCGACCGTGAGGTTGAGGAGCCATTGCGTGTCCTTGTGGGAAATTGTGAGCGGTTCGCCGGTTCGGCGGGCACCCGGGGGCGCAAGCTGGCCCTACAGCTTTCGGGGATTGTTGACGACGATGGGTGGGTGAAGCCTTTCGAGGGAGCCCTCTCATGAGCCAGACCATTCCCATCCGGGCGGTGCTGATGGCCTCCGAGATAAAGAACGGGTCGAATGGCTTCCACCGCTTTGTCTTCAAGGTCGACGGCGGACGCTCCGGTATGGCGAACGTGACCGTGATGATCTCCCAGGACGCCCACCGCAAGCTGACGCAGCAGATGACGCGCGCCCGGATTCACCCGATGGAACGGGAGTTGCTGCTGAAGGCGTGGGCGCGTTGGGCGATTGCCCTCCGTTTCGACGAGTTGGGGCTCCTTCCCGCGACGCTCACCATCACGGCCAGCGACGTCGACGACTCCGGGGCGTACGCGAGCGACCTCGGAAGGACGCTGCGGGCGGGCTGAGCGCGACAGCGGACAGATCCACCCGGTCCCCGGCGTCTTGACGGAAACGCGGTGTGAAGCGGGCGCAGCGGTTTTTGCGGACTCTGTTGGAAAACCCCCGGGGGCCTTCAGGGGCGGCCTCCCTCACCGACGATCAGAAAGAAGCAGCGGCCGCCAGGAGGATTGAAGATGCTCGCAAAAGTCACGGTGGCCGAGGCTGTGAAGCAGGTAGCCGATTCACCGGAACGCGCCAGGCTTGAGCTTGTGGCGCCGTTCGTGGAAGCGTCGGCCCGGGTGCTCATGCAGGAATGCGGCGAGACGGTGACCAGGGGCCAGCTCTACCGTGTGCGTTCGCCGCAGACGGCCAACGACGTGAGTGCCTTGATCGCGATCACCGGCGGCGTGGCCGGCCTCGTCATCTACTCGATGGGAACTGAGACGGCATGCGGATTCGCCTCCAAGATGATGGGCGAAACGGTCACGGAACTGGACGCAATGGCCCAGAGCGCCATCGCCGAGTTGGCGAACATGATCACCGGACAGGCCGGGATCGGCCTCGAGCGGGCCGGGTTCCCGAGCGACATGTCGCCGCCCGTGCTGCTGCTGGGCCAGGGAAGCTCGATCGCGACCTTCAACCTCACCCGTCTCGTGGTGCCGCTGGTCGTGAGCTTTGGCGACTTCCTGATCGACATCGCGATCAAAGAAGTGTGAGCGCGGGGCCTTCGCTGGCTCCTTCTTGGCCCCGGGCGTAGGATCGCAGCGATGACTGCAGGACAGCCTCGCCGCACGCGCCGCCGTTCCACGCCGGCGGCCGCGCTTCCCCGGCCCGTAGCGGGCGACGTGATCACCGGCGACCCGGCTGAGCCCGAGCCAGTTCACGGCGACACGCAGCGGGCAACTCGCCGCACGCCGCCGCGCGCCCGTGAACACCACGTCACTAACACCTACGCGTACGTGAAGCGCGACCTGCTGACGGTGGCAGGAGTCGGGGTCATTGTGATCGCGTTCATCGTCGCGATGTCGTACCGCATCTAACGGCAGCTGCTCGAGCGACGTCCCGGATGCTGTCGCACAGGAGCGAGAGGGCCGGCCTGGATTGTTCAGGCGGTTCCCGGTTGGGTTGAGGCGGGACGCTCTTGGCCGCGCAGTGCCGTCCCGGCGAACGCGACCGGCCCGAGACTCCAGAGGGCCATGCCGGCAACGACCAGTCCGCCCTGGTAGGTGCTGTGCAGGCCGATGCCGCCACAAAGGATGAACAGGAGGCCCGCGGCCATGCGCCACTGGCGTTCCCCTGCGAGTCCAAACATGGTGACAGCCAGCGCGCCCGCGGCGGCCGCGTACGCGACCGCCGGGAGCGTGCCCGAGAGGCCTTCGTTCCAAAGCAGGAGAATGCGCGTGGTCGAGCCGCCGTTCGCGAGCAGGGAGCCGAACACCAGCACGGCGACGGTCCCAGCACCGGCATAGGAGCGCCGTCCCGGGCGCGCGCCGAGGAGCAGCGGCGTCGCGAGGGCAAATGCGACACCCGCCCACTCGGCGACGGTCAACAGGCGGGCGTTACTCAGGGCTGCCGGGAGGCCTTCACCGGGGGACTGGGCCACCACGTAGAGCGCGCTTGCCCCAAACGCCAACGCGAAGGCAAACGCAACGAGCGACGCGCGCGGGCCGGCAGCGGCCGCTACGGCGCCTGCCAACAGCAGCACGGCGCCGACCGTGAGCAGGCCGGGCCAGGCGCCGTCGGCGTCCTCCAACGCGAGGGCCGCGGCCACGAGGAAGGTGGCTAGCGCCGCGGCTGCCGCGCGCCCCGGGACGCGGCCGGTACGCCACGCAGCGAAGGCGAGGACCGGGAGCAGCAGGACGAGCAGCGTCGCCGACACGAAGTAGGCGTACCGCCCGGCCCGGGCGACGTATTCGTAGGGCCCGGCCATCACCTCGAGGGCCGGGATGTGGATGGCCGTACGCGTGAAGGTGCGCAGGACGGCGAGCTCGAGGGTCGCTGCCAGGGCCAACCCGGCAGCCAGGGGCCAGAGGGCAGCGCGGATACCCGGCACGGCATGGGGCCGCGGGATGGCTGTCACGTGGACCTCCCTTCGCGCATGCCATAGGCCGCGAGCCCGATGCCTCCGAGGCCAAAGACGCCGAGGAGGACGAGTGCGATGACGACGGTGACGGTGTTCGACTCGCCCCCGGGGGCCGCGGTGGCGGCGATCGTGAGGGTCATGAATTGCGAGACGCTCTTGCGGCCGTTACGGTCGCCGTCGCTGCCGTTCCAGACGGCGACAGCCATGTCCGTCCGCGCGCCATCGGAGAACGTCGCCTGGTCGCCGTCTGCACCGGAATAGGCGCGAGTGAAGACGACCGACCAGCGGCCATCTTTGTAGGCGCCCTTGCCGTGCACGTCCTGGTTGGCGGCCGGGGTGAGCGAGCCGAAGGTGTGGGAGACGAGCGTCTGCACGGGCCCGCCTTCAGGGTTCGCGTACGGGTTACCGGCCTGGCGCGCGGCATAGGAGAGCGTCTCCTTCGCCGCAAGGCTATCCGCCTGGGGGGCGTCGATCAGCGCGCCGGTGTACACGTCGACCGGGTCCTTCAGGCCCGCCTGGGAGTCGGCGCGCCACTGCCAGATGTTCACGCCCGCGTCGGCCTGGCCCATGCAGATGGCGGGCACGGTGGAGCCGGCAATCCGCGCCGGGAACTCGATGGCGACGGCGTCGGCGAAGTCCTGGACGCGCAGGGTGCTCTCGTCCTTCGTCTTGTCGTCCCATTCGAGCTTCACATAGAGCTGGCCGTTGTAGTGCAGGGCGCGGGCAGTGACGGTGGGCACGCCGCCGCCACCCGTGGGGTAGACGCCGGCCTGGGCAGTGAGCGGCACTTTCACGGCCAGTGAGTCTGCCCATGCGCCGCTCTCCGGGTCGAGGCCCGGGTCGCTGTCCACCTGGTAGGCGGGCAGCCGCAAGGTCTGCGACGCGGCCGGGTTGACGTCGGCAAATTGCAGCAGCGCCGCAACGGCGAGCACGGCAACCGCCCCGAGGGCGATGCGCCTGTGGCTTGTGAGTCTTCGCAGAGTCATGTTCATCACCTCACACCACCAGCAGTTCTTCTGGCGTGATGATTTGCGCGCCATCCGCGTCGCAGGGTTCGTCGGCCGGCACGTCCCGGCGCCAGTCCGGGTCGGGGCCGTCCGCCCGGGCAGGAGGGGTGACCGCCAACTCCGCCAGGTCGGCGGCGAGCCAGTCGGCAAGGGCGCGCCCGGCGGACCCATAGAAGCTGGCGCCCACGGCGCCCGCCAACCGGCTGCCAAGCGCCTCGCCCCACTGGCCCAGGTGGTCGGACAGGAAGAGACGCTGGGCCCGGAGCACCTGGCGAACGCGCGGGGCGCCCATGTGGGCGGCAGCGTGGGCCTGCTTGCGGCAGAGATAGCTCATGAATTCGAGCTCGACCGAGATGTCGTCCGGGCGAAAGCCGACGACGGAGGCGTCCACGCCGAAGGCGCGATAGAAGCCGGCAACGTCGGCCATCCGCTGCGTCTGCTGGGTCGCGTCTGTGGAGAAGTACGCGGTTTCGAAGGAGGGACAATCGGGCGACGAACCCACGGTGAAGGCGTCAGCCCAGAGGGGCTGAAGCCGGCCGGCCTTGGCGCCGGACGCGAGCGCTGCGAGGCCTGACACGGCGGAGCCGGGGCAGAGCGACTGGGCGGCCGCGGCCGACTGTTGCAGCCGAGTTACCGCGGATTCGTCCGGGAAGGCGAAGGCGTCGGCAAGCAGCGAGTAGGCGGCGGCACGGCGAATCGTCGCGCTCGTGGTGGTGGCAGAGGCTTGCGTGTCGGTCATGATGCAGTTCCTCAGATCGTGTTCATGGTGAAGCGGAGCGGGTCGGTGCGTTCAGTGACGCCCTCGTCCACCCTGACTCGGACGATTTCGCGGCCGCGGCTGTCGAAGCCAACGACAGTGTCGTTGAAGAGCTCGCGCTTCTGGCCGTTGATGTTCAGCTCGCCGGTCTTGGGGCCCTCTTCGACCTTGTAGCTGAAGATGATGGTCTGGGTGGAGCGGAAGAGCTGGAGGACGGCGAGGAGCTCGCGCGTGGGGTTGCTGTAGGCCTCGATGGCCGCGTCGACACCCGGGCCGAACATCTGGTGGAGGTAGTCGCGCGGGACCCAGCGGGGCGGGATGTAATAGACGTTGGGCTGGGTGCCGAACTGCGGGTAGAGCGGGAGCGCGACCTTCGCCACGTGGACCAGGTAGTAGAGCGGGTGGTTCCGGTCCTCGACCCAGCGGGCGGCGTCGTCGACCTGGACGAGGCCCTGGAGGCGGATCTTGCCGATGCAGGCGGTCATGCAGCGGGTCTCCATGGGCAGCCCGGCCGTCAGCGGGTCGGTGCCTTCGACGCGCGGGTAGCAGCCGATGCACTTCTCGGAGGTGCGGGTGCTGGGGCGATACATGGACTTCTTGTAGGGGCACGCCTCGACGCACTTGCGGTAGCCACGGCAGCGCTGCTGGTCGATCAGGACGATGCCGTCGTCTTCGCGCTTGTACACGGCGTTGCGGGGGCAGGCGGCCAGACAGGCGGGGTAGCTGCAGTGGTTGCAGATGCGCTGCAGGTAGAAGAACCAACCGGCGTGCTCGGGCAGCGAAACACCGTTCTTCGGGTAGGCGGTGGCGGTGTCCTCATAGATGTTCGGCGACTTCCACTCCTCTTCCGTGGGGATGTAACCGGTGACCATCTGGTTGATGCCGTCGGCGGTCTCGAAGATCGTCTTGCCGTCGAACTTGCCGTACGGAGCTTTCGCGGGGTCAACGGCAGTCGTGTTCCAGGTCTGCTTGCCGGGGTTGGCTTTCTCCTGGAGCTGCAATGCCTTGACGTCCCAGTGCTGCGGGAACCCGCCATAGGGCTTGGTCTCGACGTTGTTCCACCACATGAGCTCCTGGCCCGGGGAGAACGTCCAGGTGGACTTGCACGCCATGGTGCACGTCTGGCAGGCGATGCAGCGGTTGATGTTGAAGACCGCGGCGAACTGGCGCTTCGCCTTACCGTTGTCGTAGCGGTAGTCCATGTCACGGCCAATCTGCCAGTTGGGGACTGTCGCCATATCAGGCCTCCTTGGTGGCCACAGGGCCGTAGACGTCGTCGACGATTGCCTGAATGAACGGCTCGCCACGCCGGTCGAGGATGGCGTGGGTGCCGGCAAAGAAGTCGGAGCGGAAGAGCTGGAGCATCTTCAGGCGCGGCATGCCCATGAGCGCGTACTCCTCGATGAAGCAGCGGGCCATGACCGCGTCTGCGTCCACGCCTTCGCCCATCGGGAAGCGGACGGGGACGAGCTCGTAGGGGTCGTCGGCTTCGAAGTCTTTCTCAGCCATGGCTACGCCTTCTTCAGGGTGGTGAGGCTGCCCTTGAGGTAGGCCTTCATGCCGTCGTCTTCGCCGCCCGGGGTCATGCCGGTGGTGCCGGGGGCCCAGGCGCCCTTGCCGCCCATGCCGCCGGCTTCGGCAAAGGTGATTTTCACGAGGGTCTCCTTGGGCACCGTGTTGATGGCGTGGTTGTCAGCCTCTCCGCCGAAGATGAAGGCCTGTGCGCCCTTCGCCTTGTGGAAAAGGGTGTCCGTCTGATGCATGGGCATCGCCCAGTCCCTGGTCACGCTCTGGTGGGAGCCAAAGCGGAAGTTGGACTGGTAGCCCGTGTCGGCAGAGACGGCGCGGCCGTCGGGCCGGGTCAGGTGCGACTGCACGGTTTTCTCGGTCGAGCCCCAGCCGCCGTGCTTGGTCATGACGACGCCGCGCGGGTAGGCGGGGTTGTACTTCACACGGAGCATGAGGCGGGCGACCTTGTAATGGGGGTCCTCAGCCTTCCAGCCCGGGTATGGCCGGTCGGCGGGGTTGGCGTCGACCCAGACGTAGTCGCCTTCGGCGAACTTCATCGCCTTGGCGTCTTCGGGGTTCATGTGGAGCTGGTGGTCCGTGGTCGAGGCCTGGCGCTTGTCGGCCCGGTAGGGGTCGGAAAAGCTGCTGTTCCACATCGTGAGCCAGTCCGTGGCGTACCACGACGAGTGGACGGCGTGGCGGGTCTTGGGGGTGAGGAAGTAGAAGTTGTAGCCCTGCTCCCAGAGCGGGTTCGTCGTCTTCTTTACGTCTGCCCAGGCGAGCTTGATGTTGCGGATGGTGCGCATTTCGGGATCCATGTTGTCGCGCGCGATGCCGTAGTCGTTCGGGCGAATGAGCGGGTTGCTGCTGATGATGACGTTGGGCAGGTACTTCGTGGCCTCCGGGCCTTCGCGGTGGACGATGAAGTTCTCGCCGTACTCGATCGCCTCCGGGATGTCGCAGTAGGAGTTCAAACGTCCCGTGTCGGTGTGGAAGGGCATGCTGTCGTGGACCTGCTCCCAGTACGGGATGCGCGGATAGGTGCGGAACATCATCAGCGCTGCGCCGGGCTCCCCGTACTTGCCGGCCATGACGTCGTTGTAGGTGTAGCCGCTGGTCGTGCCCGAGGACTCGAGCAGCCGCTGGATGTAGATGTCGGTGCGGCCTTCGAGGGCGAACTTCCAGTAGTCCTCGAAGCGCTTGTCTCCGGTTTCGACGGCGAGGGCCTGGGCGACGCCGGCCATGATGGAGATGTCGTCTTTCGTGTCGAAGATCGGCTTGATGCCGCCCTTCCAGATCTGAAGGAAGGGGTTCTGGCAGGAAGCGGTCACCTCGGGTTGCGCCGTTTCGAGCCAGGAGCTTGCGGGCAGGACGAAGTCGGAGTATTCGCAGGTGAGGGTCATCTCGATGTCCTGCGTCATGATCATGTCGATCTTGGGGAGGACGGTGAAGAGAATCCCGTAGAGCCACTTGGCGTTGTTGATGAGGTTGACGTTCGTGGTCCACTGGACCTTGGTGGGCGTGGGCATGTGCGACTTGCCAGTGAACACCTTGTGTCCCAGGCTCGGCGTGTCGACGATGAGGGCGCGGTCGCCGTGGTCCCAGTAGGCGGGCTCCTCGTCCTTGGTGTAGGCGTGCGCGACGATGTCTTTGCCCCTGGCGTTGGGGTCGAGGTTGGGCTTGAAGGGGTCTTCGGCGACCCAGCCCTTGAACCCGGGGCCCGTCTGCGGCGTGCCCTGGAAGAGCGCGGCCTTGTAGTTGCCGGCCCATGAGTACGCTCCGCCACCAGGGATGCCAATGTTGCCCGTAAGCATCAGCGGCAGGTGCACGGCGCGGTTGTGGAGGGTGGCATGGAACCAGTGGTTGATGCCCTCGCCCACGTGGATGGCCACCGGCTTGATCGTCGCGATGTCGATCGCGAGCCGCTCGATGAGTTCCCTCGGCGACTCGCTGATCTGGGCGACGGTGTCGAGGTCGTAGTCCTTGAGGTGTTCGCGGTAGGCCTGCCAGAGGGTCGTGACCTGGACCTGCTTGCCGTCGTTGAGCGTGACGGTGCCGCTGTACTCCAGGTCGGGGTCGTACCCCTTGGCCGCGAGCTTGGCGCCGACGTCCTCGCGGGTGATCGGCTTCAGCGACTTCGTCTTGGCGTCGTAGACGACGTAGTCCTGGAGCTTGTCGTACTGGGTTTTGAGCAGGCCCTGGATCTTGAAGCTCGGGCCGTCGGCCGGGAGACCCGGCTGGTAGCCGGGGATGACGTCCGCCGGGTTGAGCCGCTTGAGCGTGTCGGTGCGGAGGAGCAGCGGGAAGTCGGTGTAGGCCTTCACGAAGGGCGCGTCGTAGAGGTTGCGGTCCATCAGGATCTTCGTGATGCCGAGGAAGATGGAGAGGTCGCCCAGGCCCGGGCGGCAGGGGATCCAGTAGTCCGACTTCGTCGCGGGCGGGCTGTACTCGGGGGTGATGGTGACGATCTTGCCGCCGCGCTCCATCATCTCGATGAAGAAGTGGGCGTCGGCCATCTTGTTTTCGACGAGGTTCTTGCCGACGCCGATGTGGAGCTTGGCGTTGCGCATGTCGTTGAAGTCGCAGTCGGAGTTCTGCAGGCCGGTGACGAAGGGGGTGCCCGGTGCCTGGTCGCCGTGCCAGGTGTAGTTCGACCAGTTGCGGCCGCCCCTCGCCTGGTCCTCGGGCACACCACGGACGATGTGGTCGAGGATGGCGAGCATGTTGGAGTTGCGGTACATGCCGTACTTGCCCATGACGCCGAGCAGGCCCATGCCGCCGCGCATCTTGAAGGTGCGGGTGCCGGCGCCGCCCATCTCCTCGATCATCTCGGGCTGGTACCCCTCGGCGGTGAGGATCTTCTTGCCTTCGTCGCCCGAGTAGCGCCTGGCGGTGGCGATGAGGCCCTTCGCCGCGTACTTGAACGTGTCGTCCCAGGAGGTCTTGACGAAGGTGTCGGTGCCGCGGGAGTCGAACTTGTACTTCGTGCGGGCGGCCGCGTCGAGGGCCGGGAAGCTGTCGTCGGCCCACTGCTTCCAGCCGGCGCGGATCATCGGGCCCTTGAGGCGGTAGGGCCCATAGATGCGGCGGGTGAGGGTCGCACCCTTGTTGCAGCCACGAGGGTTCCAGGCGTTGGTCGACTTGTTGCCATACAGGTCGCCCACGTTCTGGCCGTCGTAGTTCTGCTCGGTGCGAAGCACGACGCCGTTGCGGACGAAGGCGCGCAGGCGGCAGTTGTGCGTGCAGTTGGGCGCGCAGACGAAGGTGAAGCTGCTGTCGTAGTGGTACTGGTCCCGGTAGACCTTCTCCCAGCCGCGGTTGGGGTAGAAGGAGAGCGGGTTCTCCATGCCGGGCGCAGCCTGGAGGAACGCCATCTGGCGTTCGACGTAGAGGGCGGTGCCGGCCGCTGCCGCGGCGGTGCCGAGTTTCAGAAAGCTTCTTCGTTGCATGCGATGCCTCCATGGGCGAAGGGTCGAGATGCGTGCGCGCAATGCCGGCGCGCGAGGAGCGGCGAGAAAGCGGCTTCCAGCACGGCGCTGGCGAGTTCGTCCGCGACTTCGGATTCGTGGCCCGGTGTCCAGCGGCCGATGACGCGCTCTCCCTGGACCGGCGCCAGCACGCTGGCGAGCAGCGTGGGGTACGGCTCCGGCGAGTGGGTTTCGAGCAGGGCGATGTCGATGCCCGGCGGCAGGTGGGCAAGGAGGTCTCCGGGCTCGGCGCCGCCGGCGGGGGTAGTCACCTGCACGCGGTCCGGCGTGCGAATCACCATCGCCGCGGGAACCTGGACCCAGACGCGCCCGGAGGCCTTCTCGGGCAGGTCGAGCGGATGGTGCGTGCGCTTGAGGTACGCGACCTTCAACCCGAGCACCTGGAGGCGCGGGACCAGCTCGACGACCACGGCCGTCTTACCGGAGCGCGAGGGGCCTCTGACGCAAACGACTGCGGGGGCATTTCGTGGGGACACGTCCGGCGTACCTCCGGTATCAGGTTCTGCCGGGAGCGCTGTGGGGAATGTGATTTTTGTCACCAGTCATCCGTTCCCTTCCAGCGAGCCCGTGGGAGCCCGGCTGACGGCTACGATGCCGGGCGCGCGACGCGAGGTGGAGGCCCGGATGGCCCCCTCGCGCCGGGCCATCAGTCCCGAAGGGGTGCGGCCCGCCCCGCCGCCGCGCTACCCTGAGCGGCGTGATCGAATTACCGACGGCACGGGACGTACGGATGATCCCCTACCTCGCCGGCCTGTCCGATTCGGAGGCGGAGCGGGTTGCGGGGCGGCTCGTGCCGCTCAGCGCGGCAGCCCGGGAGATGATCCTGGCCGAAGGTGCGGCGTCCCGGGGGTTCTATCTGCTGCGGTCGGGGCGGGCGCGCGTGTTCCGCACAGGACAGGACGGGAGGGAACAGGTGCTGCGGCTCGTGTCCCCCGGGGAGACGTTCGGAGAGGTCCCGATGTTCGACGGCGGCGCCGCTCCCTCGAACGTCGAGGCGCTGGAACTTTCCCACATCCTCCTGGTGCCGTCCGCGGCGATCCACCAGCTCATCGAAGAGCATCCGGCTGTGGCCATGGCGATGCTCGGACACCTCGCGCGCCGGCTGCG
>Ga0315281_10005334_pt1 | contig 18433 bp, 18 predicted proteins | sample YL17G07_0_MG_FD_204540 | JGI IMG/M metagenome (GOLD analysis project Ga0315281, IMG submission 204540) | Sediment microbial communities from Yellowstone Lake, YNP, Wyoming, USA - YL17G07_0 | ecosystem: Environmental > Aquatic > Freshwater > Lake > Sediment | place: USA: Wyoming | collected...
AAGGATCAATCGGCAACAACGATGCTTCAATTAAAAATACCGTCTCCGATGATTACAGCAGCTTCTACAGCAAGAACCGGCTGATACGTCTGGGTATCGCTTTTGGCCTGGGCGGCATTGCAGCCAATACCAATATCGACATGAACATCCGCAACTGGTATCAGGACAAGGTGCGCACTGAACAAACCAATTCCTGGGCCAGCGATCCCAATACCTCTTTATCCTTCAATGCAAAATTCTTCGGCGAGGGCCCTTATATGGTGCCAGTGGCCTTGCTTGCCGCCAGCGTCAACTACATCGATACCGACACCGCCGTCGGCAACTGGGGTGCCAACGCCAGCCGCGCCTATGTTGTCGGCTTACCCGCCATGTGGTTTATGCAAAGCGCCACCGGTGCAACGCGTCCCGGCGACAGGCCCGAAGGATCAAGCTGGACCACACCATTCGGTCACAGCAACGGCGTCAGCGGCCATTCGTTTGTAGGTGCAGTGCCTTTCCTGACAATAGCCGCGATGAACCCCGACAATGCCTGGGTCAAATATCCTGCTTACCTGGCCTCTGCTGCTGCAGGCTGGTCGCGCGTCAATGACGACAAGCATTTCCCGTCGCAGGTTGCGCTGGGCTGGTATATGGCGTGGGAAGCGGTTGATGCCGTAACCGATACCAACAAGAAGAAAAAAAGTATCACTGTCGCACCCATGGTGGACATAGACGGCTACGGCTTGATGGTCTCCGCAAGTTGGTAATGTATTCGGGTGTGCAACATTGAACACCCTCGCCCACGTCATCCTGTATGAGCCGGAGATCCCCCCCAACACCGGAAATATTATTCGCCTGTGTGCGAATACCGGAGCGCAACTGCATTTAGTTCGACCTCTGGGATTTGACCTCGACGACAAACAGCTGCGCCGCGCCGGGCTGGATTACCACGAATACGCCGAGATGAAAGTGCACGACAACCTCGGCGCGTGCCTGCAAACTTTGCCCGATGTACGCCTGTTTGCACTGACCACCAAGGCATCCCGACCTTTTCACGATGCACAATTTAGAGCCGGAGACGCCTTGCTATTCGGCCCCGAGAGCCGCGGCCTGCCCGCTGAGGTATTGGCCTCGCTTGAGCCAGAGCAGCGTCTGCGCCTGCCGATGCTGCCGGATAATCGCAGCCTGAATTTATCCAACTCGGTGGCGGTGGCGGTGTATGAGGTGTGGCGGCAGTTGGGATTTATGGGGGCGATTTAAAATGGAATTTGTCGAAGCACGAGCGTGAGCATATCGTTATAAATAAAGGGTAACCCCTACCTCATAAATCTTTTGTATATCCGGTTTGTCAGCGTAGCCCCATAGGCGAATCAACAGGAATTAACGATACAAACCGTTTTACATCCTCCCACTTAATCTTTACATTATCGCCGAATAAACCCGGATTTTCCATTAGGATCAAACCCCTCCCGGCCTCCCCTTAACAGGGGAGTTGATTGCGCTCTCCCCCCTGTTCGAGGCAGGGTCGCAGCAAAGTTGCGGGGTACCCGCCTGCATACCCCTTGCGGGTGCAAGGGGGAGCTGGAGGGGGTTTAGTCTCTAATGGATTATTGGGTCAAAGCTACTTCCCAACCCAGTTCTCAACCTTCAGCCCAGGCACCCGCTCGAACTCTGCCTCGTTGTTGGTAACCAGAATAAGTTTGTTGGCAAGTGCGTGTGATGCTATCCACAGATCGTTATTGCCGATGGGTGTGCCACTTGCTTGCAGATGCTGGCGGATTTTCCCATAGTGGGTAGAAACGGATTCATCCAACGGCAATACAGGTATCAAGGTGACAAGATGTTCAAGAATATTTCGTGTCTCTTTGGGCCTGGAACTTTTCTCCGCACCGAAACACAGTTCGCCGTAAGTGATGGCCGACATGGCAACCTTGCCCGGTGGCAGCTTGGAGAATCGAGCCAGCACTTCTGTCGGGCGATAATTTTTGATGTAAATGCAGATGTTGGTATCGAGCAGGTAACGCGGCATGAATTACAACTCCACACGCTCTTGCGGCAGATCGTCCTTGCGCTCTGACAGAAAATCGGCAGGCAGCGAGGTGAGCAGATGGAACGCCTGTTCCAGCGATTTGGCTTTTTTACGCAGCACCAATTCGTCATCCCGACGAAATATTTCCACCTCGTCTGTGTCAAACTGAAATTCCGCAGGGATTCTTACCGCTTGCGAATTGCCGCTCCTGAATACTTTTGCTGTGCGCATGGCCCACCCCTTAAATGTAGTTACATGCAGTATATACATTTAAGGGGTTTATGCAATCGAAAAAATTGCCTTTCTAATATCACTTTGATGACGCAACCACCCGCGCTCATTCCGGAAACTCGGCATCCGGCACCCGGCTCAGCAACTCCTCAACCACCTTCGCCGCATCTGCCTGCTCATAAAGAATCCTATAAACCCCTTCACAGATCGGCATATCCACCCCCAGCTGCTGCACCAGTTGATGCACGGCGCGCACGGTATAGACACCTTCGGCAACATGCCCCAGCTCGCGCAAAATTTGCGCCAGCGTATGTTTCTTTGCCAGCAGCATGCCCACCTTGCGGTTGCGCGACAGGTCGCCGGTGCAGGTGAGAATCAAATCACCCACTCCGGATAATCCGCCCAGCGTTTCGGCGTGACCACCCAGCCTGATGCCGAGACGGGTCATTTCCGTCAGTCCACGGGTTAACAGGGCAGCACGGGTGTTATAACCAAATCCCATGCCATCGGAAATTCCCGCTGCGATTGCGAGCACATTTTTTACTGCGCCACCCACCTCTACGCCCACCACATCGTTGCTGGTGTAAATGCGCAAACGGGGATTGTGCAGGGTTTGTGCGGCCTGCCGCGCGAACTCCATATCGCTGGAAGCCAACACCAGCGCGGTAGGCAGGCTCTGCGCCACTTCCTGCGCAAAACTTGGCCCCGACAACACTGCACGCGGGAAAGTCACCGGCAATACTTCAGCGGCAACCTGATGTGCCAGCAATGCTGTTTCTGCTTCGAAGCCTTTGCATAACCAGACTACTTGAACCGGCGCAGGCAAGGTCGCAATTTTATTCAATGTGTCGCGCAACGCGGAAATAGGCACCGCCAGTACGATCATTTCCGCGTGCTGCAGCGCAGCATCTAAATTGTGTTCCAACTGAAGTTGTTGCGGCAATGATATTTCCGGAAGGTACTGTTGATTTTTGCCGCTGGCGCGCATGTCTGAAATTTGCTGCGCATTGCGTGCCCATAGGGTGACGCGATGGCGTGGTGCCAGGCTAATTGCCAGTGCCGTACCCCATGCGCCGCCGCCCAATACTGAAATATTCATCTATTAAAACCCAGATAATCCATTAGGTTCAAACCCCTCCCAGCCTCCCCTTGTCAGGGGAGGGGCGAGATTTGCTCTCCCCCTGACAAGGGGGAGTTGGAGGGGGTTTGGTTCTAATGAATTATCTGGGTTAAATAGAATGTCGCAGTAAAGCAACTTGTAAGTTTTATCGGTCGCCATCATTCGATACCCCATACCTCGATGGATTTCATATAGCCTATAGTGCCATCCTGATCGCGCACCTTGATCCATCCTCCGCCGTTTATTCCCAACGATTCGATGGCTACATTTTTCGACACCTGATACAACACAGGCGCGCCGGGTTCAGGCACTTTCAAAACCGATGCAAGCGCAGCGGTCACCACGACATAGTGCTTTTCACTTACAGCACGCCTTTCTATCCACGCCAGCGTGCCGGAGCTGTCGCGTACCTTGATCCAGTTTTGCAGGTTTACCACAACTTCCAAAGGCGTATAACGGCTCACCACATACAGTTTTTTTGACTTGCTTGAATTGGCGTCGTAGAGGATAGCTGTAGCGTCCGAGACCGATACATAATCGAGCGCATGCGCTGCGGGGGCAACCATCAACATGTTTCCCAGCAACACTGTTAAAGCTACCGAAAATTTTATATCCGTCATGATCCGCCTAGTGTTTGGTTGTTGCAGCTGCAGCCTGTGCCTTTTGCTGCTGATACAACGCATCAAAATTGATAGGGTTAAGCAGCACGGGTGCAAAGCCGGCGCGCACCGACACATCTGTCACCACTTCACGTATGTAGGGGTAAAGAATATTGGGGCAGACGACAGCCAACACCGGTTCAAGTTCAAGTTGCGGAATATTGCGCACATGGAAAATTCCGGCCTGTTTGACTTCAATCAAAAACATGACCTTGTCTTTTGAAGCCAGCTTTGCAGTCAATGTGAGTGTAATCATGACTTCATAAATACCCTCGCCTATCGCCGAATACTCCGTATTCATTTGCATATCCACCTGTGGCGCATCGCGTTCCAGAAAGATGCTGGGCGCATGAGGTATCTCCAGTGACAAATCTTTTACATACAGCTTTTCGATATTGAATTCGGGTTGCTTTTCTGCTGCAGGGGCTGCTTCGCTCATAATATTTCCTTAGTATTTATTTCATCGGGCCGTACAAATTGAAATACGTTAACCGTTCAACAACGGCACCAGTTCACCCTGGCTGTCCAACTCTGCCATATCGTCAAAGCCGCCCACATGACGTTCGCCGATATAGATTTGCGGCACGGTACGGCGTCCGGTTTTGGCCATCATGATGTCGCGTTGCTCGGGTAGCAGATCGATACGAATTTTTTCAATTTCGGTTACGCCACGCTTTTTCAGCAACTGCTCGGCACGCACGCAATAGGGACACACTTCTGTGCAATACATCGTTACTTTAACCATCACTATCTCTCCAAAGGTAAATTTGATTTTTGCCAGGCCGTTACGCCGCCGGTCATATTAACCGCCTGAGTAAAGCCCTGCTTGCCCAGCAATGCACAAGCAGCCGTCGAGCGATTACCGCTGCGGCATACCACGACTATCGATTGCTCGCGATACTTCTCCAGCTCGCCCACGCGCTCTGACAATTTGCCGAGCGGAATCCATTTCGCATTCAGGATATGGCCGGACTGAAATTCCGATTCTTCGCGCACATCCAATACCAGCGCATTTTTATGATTGATCAATTGCAGCGCTTCAACGATATCCACATCCGCAATGCCGCGCAAACGGTTGCCGAAAAAAGACCATAGCAGCATCGAGCCGCTCATCACCGCTATCATGACTGTCCATAAATTATTTTGCAGGTAATGCATTTAAATACTCCTCATTTTTCTGAATTGCGAATTTTAACAGAGCCGCGAAATGCTCTGGATCTTTCTGTGCCAATAAGTCGAGTTCCAGCTTGCGTGCCGGGAACTCCGCCGGGTATGCCCAGATTGTCCGCTCCATCTGCAAGGCGGCTTCGCCCAGCCGATTGGCCTGTGCCAGCAACAAGGCCCGGCGATATACCACGTTGCTGATCGGGATAAATTTTACCGCCCTTTCATTCAAGGCGATATTCTGTTCAAGATGCTCGTCAGTGATATTGATCCAGCTGTTCAAAAATAATTCCGCATAGGGTTGCAGCAACACAATACCTTGCAACTGAAGCAACTCGTCACGCATGCGATTTGCATATTCGGTATCCAGTGCGGATTGCGGGCGTATGGCCATCGCGCGCTCCAGCCGTTGATAACCTTGATGCCATTGCAGCAATGACACCAAGCCCAGCACCAATATGGATGCTACCGACAGTCGTCCCATCTTGTGCAATTCCAGCCGGTATGTAGCGCTATCCAGCATGCCCAGCAGAATGGCCGCCACGCCGATAAAATAAGCGTACCACAGGGGATATTCAAGCATGCTGTGTATCCCCAGCACGGTCAGCACGGCATATCCCCACCAGTGGTAAATCGTCAGTTGCGCCCGCCTGATTTGCCACAACCAAAAGCCCAGGCTGCCCAATACGATCGACAAACCTGCCAGTCCCATTTCAACCGCAAGCTGTATCAGCAAATTATGTGCATTGTTGTATAACCCGGCAATTTGCGTGTTATGCAGCAATGGCGCCAACTGAAAGTGCTGCCATGCAAACTGCCCCAACCCTGCACCCAACAGCGGAAACTGGGTAAAAATCAGCCATGACTCATGCCATAAATACAGCCTGATACTGCCGCTGGTATCTCCCGCCATCATGCGTTGCATCGTCGTGACACTGCCAGTCGCTCCGGCCAGCCAAGGCAGCTGTACCAGCCAGTGCATCAAGCCGAAGCCCAGCAACAGCAGCAATGTATAAACCAACAGCGGTTTGCACGACTTGTCGCGGCGTTGCCACCAATAAGCCAGCACTACCATGCCGATCAAATATAACCACGAGCTGCGCGATCCGCTTAATACCAGCACAAACAGCAATGGCAAAGCCAGCGCTGCGACTTGCCACCAGCGCAAATGCGTGCGCAGCAGCCCCAATGAAACCAGCCCCATCGTGATGTAACTGGCGTAATGGTTGGGCTGCGCAAGGTTGCCATAAACGGCTATGTTATTTTTGGCCGTGACCACAGAATCCAAAAAGGTATGCCAGCGATAGTGTTGCAGGATGCCGACCAATGCATTGAGCTCTGCGCCCAGCAACAAAAAAGTTGCCAGTATGGTTGCCATCAGGGGCAAGCCCAGATTTTCCCGCAAGCCATAAGCAGACATCATTAGCAAAGCAGCCCATAACATGTACAGGGCGTATAACACCGTTTGCTCAAAATAAGTTGTCCGGCCCAGAAAATACTGAAGTAATGCCAATAACATCAGCAAAACTGGCAACAAAACAATGCGTGGAATTTCAGCTTTCTGCCAATACTTGTTGTGCAGCAAAAAAATACTGGCGCATAAGCCTAAAACAGCCGCACCCCATTCCTGATAGAAAGTAGTGAGCGGATAAGCATGACGGTAGTACAGAAACGGCAAAACCCACATTAAACCGACAAACGTCAGACTAATGTGGGCTATGCCTGGCCTGCGCAAGACAGGCAATTTAAACGACTGCTTGTTTAGCAACTGCCCTTGATTCCGAACTTCGACAGAATATTGTTCAGCGGGCAAAATTTTGTAAAGCCGCTCTGGAACAAATTAAATCCAACAAAAGCTGTGAAGAACAGGAAGTACTTGCTTACAAATGCAGGACTGGCTTCCAGTCCCAAAGACAAAGTCAACATAATCATAAATCCTGCAACAATTCTAATAATACGTTCTGCGTTCATATATCTCTCCGAAATAAATATAATTATTACCACCTCTTACCGCTGGCCTTGCCCATAAAAGCTCGTGCCAGCAATAATTAACTCGGCATTTTACTCGAATTTCTTGTACAAAGTGGCGTAATACAACACCGGAATCACCACCAGCGTCAGCACGGTGGAAACCATGATGCCGAAGATCAACGCAATCGCCAAGCCGTTGAATATAGGGTCATCCAGTATAAACAGTGCGCCTGCCATCGCGGCCAGACCGGTCAGGATAATCGGCTTGGCACGTGCGCTGGCCGCTCCAATTACCGCCTGCTGCAGCTTGATACCCTCGGCCAGTTGCAGATTGACGAAGTCCACCAACAGGATAGAGTTGCGCACAATAATCCCGGCCAGCGCAATCATGCCTATCATCGAGGTGGCGGTAAACTGCGCGCCCAACAGGGCATGGCCGGGCATCACGCCGATAATAGTAAGAGGTATCGGCGCCATGATAATCAGCGGCACCAGATAACTCTTGAACTGCGCCACCACCAGCAGGTAAATCAGCACCAGCCCCACCGCATAGGCGATGCCCATGTCGCGGAAGGTTTCAAAGGTAACCTGCCATTCGCCGTCCCATTTCAGCGAATAGGCCGCATAGGGATTGGAAGGCGAGTTGAAATACCAGTTGTGCAGCGTACCGCCCTCTTCCAAAGCTTTTCCTGTCAGTTTGCTATCGATACCGAACATGCCATACAGCGGACTATCCAGCTTGCCCGCCATATCGCCGACCACATACACAACCGGCAACAAATCCTTGTGATAGATCGGATAGTCGCGTGCCACTTGTACAATGCGCACCAACTCTGACAGCGGCACCAGCACGCCGTCGCGCGCGCGCACCTTGAGCTTGAGCACGTTATCGATGCGGCTGCGGCTCTCGACTGGCAGGCTCATGCGCAACGGCAACGCATACTTTGCGGTTTCATCGTGCAAGGAAGTCACATCCTGCCCGGACAACGCCACATGGATCGTGTCGACGATATCCTGCGGCGCGATGCCGAGCAATGCGGCCTTGCTTTGCAATACGTGCATCACCATTTTGGGCGAGGCCTCGGTCACGGTGTCGTCGATCGCGACGATATCGGGCGTCTTGCCAAATTGCTCGCGCACTACACCTGCCACCTTGCGCGCACCTTCGTAATCCGGCCCGTAAATTTCCGCCACGATCGGCGACATCACCGGCGGACCGGGTGGAACCTCGACGATCTTGACCTTGGCTCCCCATGTTTGTGCGATCTTTTCAATCGGCTCGCGCACACTGCCTGCAATCTCATGGCTGCTGCGCTTGCGGTGATGTTTGTCCTGCAAATTAACTTGTATGTCACCCTGCTCGCTTGCCGCGCGCAAATAATATTGGCGCACCAGGCCGTTGAAATTGATCGGCGCTGCGGTGCCCGCATAGCCCTGATAATCGGTCACTTCTGGCACACTGGCAAGATACGCGCCAATCTCGTGCAACACCCCTGAAGTCTGTTCCAGTGCGGTGCCGGTTGGCATATCGACCACGATCTGGAATTCGGATTTATTGTCGAACGGCAGCATCTTCAGCACCACCAGCTTGACGCCGACCAGCGCAACCGAGAAAAATAAACCTGCAAAGATGCCCAGCCACAACTTCTTGCGGGCTTTTTTGCCATGTTCGCGATTCAAAAATGGCGTTAACCGTTCACGGAAGAAACGCGCCAACGCCGTATCCTTCTCGTCCTTTACCGTTGCATGGTGCGGCGCGGAGAAGCGCAATGCCAGCCACGGCGTCACCACAAAGGCAACCGCCAGCGAAATCAACATACCCATGCTGGCGTTGATCGGGATAGGACTCATGTAAGGACCCATCAAGCCGCTCACAAAGGCCATCGGCAACAATGCGGCAATCACCGCCAGCGTAGCCAGAATGGTCGGTCCGCCGACTTCATCCACCGCCTCGGGAATGATTTCAGACAAGGGCTGATGCGTGGACAGCTCGCGGCGGCGATGGATATTTTCCACCACCACAATCGCGTCATCCACCAAAATTCCAATTGAAAATATAAGCGCAAACAGCGACACACGGTTCAACGTAAAACCATAGGCCCACGACGCAAACAGTGTCACCGCCAGGGTCAGCGACACCGCCACACCGACGATGAATGCTTCGCGACGGCCCAAGGCAATCCATACCAGCGCAATCACCGCACTGGTGGCGAAGATCAGTTTCTGGATCAGTTTTTTGGCCTTGTCATTGGCGGTCTCGCCGTAATTGCGCGTGGTGGTGACCTGCACATCCGCAGGGATGACACTGCCCTTCAATTCTTCTACACGCTTGAGCAAATTGCTGGCAACCTCCACCGCGTTTTCACCCGGCTTCTTTGATACGGCCAATGTCACCGCAGTGAATTCACCCTTGCTTGTAATGCCCTTGTCAATTGACGCAAGACCTGCTCCCAACCACACATAGTTTGACGGCAAATCGGCACCGTCTTGCACCTCAGCCACATCCTGCAAATACACCGGCTTGCCATTGGACACACCTACCACCAACTGCTTGACTTCACTGGCGGTACTCAGGAAATTACCGGTTTGCACCAGAATCTCTTTATTGTGCTGGGTGAGATTACCCGCGTTTTGCGACACGTTTGCCGCTTGCAGTGATGCGCGCACCTCTTGTATCGACAGCTGATACGCATTCAGCGCTTCGGGGTTCAGCAACACGCGCACCATGCGCTGCGTCGCACCTATGGTCGTCACTTCACGCGTGCCTTTGACACGCTTCAACTCGGCTTCAATCGCATGCGCGACATGGGTCAACGCGATACCGCCGCCCCCCGTGGCCTCTTCACGCCACAGGGTAAAAGCGGCAATCGGCACATCATCGATACCCTTGGCCTTGATCAGCGGCTGCATCACGCCCAAAGTAGCTGGCAACCAGTCCGCATGCGAATTGATCACGTCATACAGCTTGACCATCGATGGCCCGTGCAACTCGCCTACCTTGAACTGTACCGAGAGCACAGACATGCCCGGCAACGATACCGAGTACACATGCTCGACACCGGCAATTTGCGACAACACCTGTTCGGCGGGAGTCGAGACTGTGCGCGCCACATCCTGGCTGGAAGCACCGGGATAGGCAATCATCACGTTTGCCATGGTCACGTTGATTTGCGGCTCTTCCTCGCGCGGCGTAACCAGCACCGAGAAAATGCCCAGCAGCACCGCTACCAGCGCCAGCAACGGCGTCATTTGCGAATGCATGAAAAATTTAGAGATACGTCCGGAGATACCCATGTTCGTTATTCCTGTGGAGTGTTTGTTGACAAGCGCAGGTCGTGCAAGCAACACGACCTGCGTTATAAAGCCAGACCTACCTGACGACAGACATGCCGGCCTTGATAGGATCAATCGCCACATTTTCACCGGGGTTCAAGCCGACCAGCACTTCAACCTCGTTTTCACCGGATGTCTCGCCCAGACGAATCTGGCGCAGTCTGGCGGCACCGTTCTCGTCTACCACATACACCCCGACTACTTCACTGCGGCGCACCACCGCACTGGCCGGAATCAACAATTTACTCGTCTTGCCCACAACAAAGTGCGCGCGCACAAACATCCCCGGGTAAACTCCTTTTTCATTGGCTGGCATGCTGATACGCACTTGCGTGCTGTGCGTGCGCGCATCGGCAGACGGCTGCACCGTCACCGAGGCCGCAGGAACCCAGCGCTTGACGGAGGTCAGCTCGACATTCACTTTGGGATGGGTGCCGATCTCGGCCAGTTTGTATTGGGGGACATTCACAATCACGCGCATTTGTGACGGATCGAAACCCACCATCATCGGCTTGCCTATCGTCATCATTTCGCCGACTTCGACCAGGCGCGATGCCACCACACCGCTGAAAGGCGCGATGACAGATGCATAACCGCGCGCCAATGCATGCTGGCTTTCGCCCGCTTCGCTGGCTGCGGCCTGCGCCTTGGCCATATCGTAATCTGCCTTTGCCTTATCCAGACCGGACTGGCTGATATATTTCTGTTCAAACAATTGCACAGAACGTTCGTAATTTGCACGGGCCTGGGTCAAGGCCGCCTGCGCTTGCATGACCTGGGCCTGGCTACCGACCAGCGCCTGCTCTGTTTCGCTTTCGTCGATGCGCAGAATGACCTGGCCTTTTTTGACGGTGTCGCCCACATCAAAATTGACTTCTTTTACACGCCCGGAAATTTGTGCCGATACGGTGGATTGCCGAACGGCCTCCATCACACCCTCTACGCTATAGGTCTGCGCCACCTCGCGAAATTGCGCTTTAACAACGGCAAGGGGTTCTGCCGCGTGTAAAGTACAGGACAGCAAACCAGTACTTAACCCAAGCGCCCATAAAAATAAAGTTTGATGCTTCATAGTCCAATCACCCAATAAACAATAAATTAACTCCAATCACAATATTAGAATATACTTATTTAGTGAACTAAGCAACCGGCAACAAAAATTTAATATCAGGAGTTTTTCAGCTTTGAAGCGCGTTAATACAGGCATGCAAACCGCATAGCGGTTGCCCGTAAATTTGGAATGATGATAGTTCTACTATACTTAGCGACATAAGTCGTAGCGAGCGGATGAAGGGTAAGGCGCACGGCGCGCAGGAGCCGGAGTGTATATAAACATCTGTCGCTTCGCGACCCCGGACTCCGAGCACCGCGCAACGCAGCCCTTCATTCGCACAGTAGATTTATGTCGCTATGTATAAAACGTACTTAGCTGGTACAGAACACATCCCGCATTAACTCCACCAGCTTCAAGGTGCGCTCGTCGCTAATCCTGTAATAAACCCGATTCGCATCCTTGCGTGTGCACAGCACACCTTTATCGCGCAATAGCGCCAGGTGCTGCGAGATATTGCTTTGCGATGTGCCCACATCATCCACGATATCCTGCACGCTTACTTCCTGATTTCCGAGAACGCACAAGATTTTAAGCCTTAGAGGATGCGCAATCGATTTGATTGCCAATGAAGCCTGTAAAATATCTTCATCCCTATCGATCAATTTTTTCGTCTTTTCCATATTTTTCCATCTTTAACATATTTCCAGCACCATGCGACGCCACAAAATCAGCTAAAATAACCTTTAAATTAGCAAACAATTGTATTCTGATACTTTTACACTTAAAAAGCCAGCACGAAAGCATATCTACAATGAAAATCACCCCTGTCCTACTGCTCATTCTCGACGGTTTTGGCTATCGTGAAGACCCCGATAATAACGCGATTGCCCTTGCGCACAAACCGAATTTTGACCGTCTATGGCAAAACTATCCGCATACATTGATTAACGCCTCGGAGCAATCTGTAGGCCTGCCGTCCGCGCAGATGGGCAATTCCGAGGTGGGGCATTTGAACATCGGCGCGGGTCGCATCGTGCAAATGGAACTGACGCGTGTTGAAGTGGACATTCTGGATGGCACTTTCTACCAGAATCCGGCTTTACTGGGGGCTGTGTCCCAGGCCAAACAAAATGACTCGGCCCTGCATATTATCGGCCTGCTTTCTCCCGGTGGCGTGCATAGCCACGAAGATCATATGATGGCCATGGTGGAGATGGCCGTGCGCAACGGCCTGAAAAAAGTATATGTGCACGCCCTGCTCGACGGCCGCGATACGCCCCCGCGCAGCGCCGAACAATCCCTCAGACGCATGCATGACAAGTGTGCGTCACTCGGTGCAGGACGCATTGCTACCATCGTTGGACGTTTTTTCGCGATGGATAGAGACAATCGCTGGGAACGCGTACAACCGGCCTACGATATGATGACACAAGGCAAGGCGCCGTTCAGCGCCGCCACCGCGCTGGATGGTTTGCAACAGGCTTATGCACGCGACGAAAACGATGAGTTTGTGCAAGCCACTACTATAGGCGAGAAAGTTGCGATGCAGGATGGCGATGTTGCCGTATTCATGAACTTCCGCGCCGACCGTGCGCGCGAAATAACGCGCGCGCTGACAGAACCTGACTTTAGCGGTTTCAAACGCGACCAGTTCCCCAAGCTGGCCAGCTTTGTCACACTCAGCAACTACGGCGAAGACTTCCACCTGCCCACAGCCTATAAGCCCGGCGCGATCATTAACTGTTTTGGCGAGTACATCTCCAATCTGGGGCTCAAACAATTGCGCATCGCCGAAACCGAAAAATACGCGCATGTCACCTACTTCCTCAATGGCGGCACGGAACAACCCTATCCCGGAGAAGATCGCATACTGGTGCCCTCGCCCAAAGTAAAGACCTATGATTTGAAGCCCGAGATGAGCGCCTTCGAAGTCACCGACAAACTCGAAGACGCGATCCGTAGCGGAAAATACCAGTCCATTATTTGCAATTACGCCAACGGCGATATGGTTGGCCATAGCGGCAACCTGGCGGCAGCCATCAAGGCGATCGAAGCACTCGATATCTGCATTGGCCGCGTGGTGAGCACCATGCAGCAATGTGGCGGCGAAGTGCTGATTACCGCCGACCACGGCAATGCCGAGCAAATGATCGATCATGAAACACATCAGGCTCACACCGCGCACACCTTGAATCTGGTGCCGTTCGTCTATATCGGGCGCAACGCAAAACTTGCCGACACCGGCGCGCTGCAGGATATCGCCCCGACCATGCTGAGCCTGATGGGCCTGCCGCAACCGCAGGAAATGACCGGTAAGTCGCTCGTCAAGCTGCAGTGATCTCTCCCATACGCATCACTCTAATTTTTGCCGCTGTTAGCATCTGCATGCACAGTGCATACGCAGGCCAGCAGGAAGAATTGGAGCATCTGCGTCAGCGCATTTCAACATTGCAGCAGGAAATGGAAAAAATCAGCGACTCCAAATCCGAAACAGTCGACGCACTGCGCGAGTCGGAACGTGCAATCAGCAACAGCAATCGCATGCTGCAAAAACTGTCCAAACAACAACATGAGGTAAGCCTCACGTTGGGGCAATATCAGCAACAGTCCAAACAATTGTCCCGCGACATGCAGGCGCAGCAATTGCTGCTGGCCAGTTTGCTGCACCAGCAATACCTGGGCGGCAAACAGGAATTTTTCAAGTTGCTGCTTAACAACCACGATCCCAATCAGGCTGCACGCGAGTTGCAATATTACGAATACATCGCGCAAAGCCGTGCCGCCTGGTTAAAGGCCATGCGCAATAATCTCGGCAGGCTAAATGCTGTCACCGCGCAGGAAAAACAAAAAAATATAGAGCTTGCCGCATTGCAGGCCGAACAGGCAGCACAGAAACAAAGCCTGCTGCGCGAGAAAAATGCGCACCAGCAGGTACTCAACAAAATCGCGTTGCAACTCAAACAGCAGCGCCGGGAGATAGACCGTTTGCAACACGATGAGAACCGTCTGGCAAGGTTGGTGGACAATCTTTCCCGTATCGTCGCGCAACCCAAAGCCGCTTCACCGCCAAAAAATAACAGCACACCAATCGAACCAATTCACAGAACCGCTTTCCTATCTCTCAAAGGTAAACTGCAGTTACCGGTTAAGGGCAAAATCACCAACAAATACGGCGGCAAACGCCCGGACAGCCCGGTTATATGGAAAGGTCTGTTTGTCGCAGCAGGAGCCAGCCAACCGGTCAACGCGGTAGCCGCCGGTCGGGTCATCTATGCCGACTGGCTGCGCGGCTTCGGTAACCTGTTGATTATTGACCATGGCTTGGGTTATATGAGCTTGTACGGCAACAATGAAACGCTGTATAAACAGGTAGGGGATGAACTGCAAAGCGGCGACATTGTTGCGACTGTCGGCAATAGCGGCGGAAATGAGAATTACGGTTTATACTTTGAACTTCGTCATGAGGGTAAGCCTCTGGATCCGGCCACATGGATCAAGGGGCGTTCTTCCAAATTCAGGTAACTTAAAGGTCTTAAAAAATATATGCGTAGTCGTATTGAAAAAATCGGTTTGATTGGACTGGGTCTTGTTGCAGGCGTGCTGATCAGCATGCACTTTGCCGCTATTGCCGAAAAGGATAGCGTCAACGCACTGCCGGTTGAAGAGTTGCACAGCTTTGCCGAGGTCTTCGGCCGCATCAAGAGCGATTACGTTGAACCTGTCAGCGATAAAAAATTAATTACCGAAGCCATCTCCGGCATGTTGAGCGGACTTGACCCCCACTCCACCTATCTGGATGCAGAAAGCTTCAAGGAATTACAGGTCGGTACGCAAGGCGAATTTGGCGGACTCGGCATCGAAGTGGGCATGGAAGACGGCCTGGTCAAGGTAATTTCACCGATTGAAGATACCCCGGCTTACATTGCAGGCATCAAGAGCGGCGACCTGATTATCAAACTCGACGACACACTGGTGAAAGGTCTCACGTTAAACGATGCGGTCAAAAAAATGCGCGGCAAACCCGGCAGCAACATCGTATTGACCGTGTTGCGCAAACCCGAACCCAGGCCCTTGCTCATCACCGTTACGCGGGCAGTGATCAAGGTGCAAAGCGTTAAATCCAAGCTGGTCGATCCGGGCTATGCCTATGCGCGTATCACCCAATTCCAGGAACATACCGGCGAGAATTTGTCGACCGCACTCGAAAATATGCTGAAGCAAAGCAAAGGCGAACTCAAAGGGATGATACTCGACCTGCGCAATAATCCAGGCGGCCTGCTCACCGGCTCTGTCGCGGTATCAGCGGCCTTCCTGCCCAAAGATGCACTGGTGGTTTATACCGAAGGCCGCACCGAAGATGCGAAGATGCGCCTGAATGCCACGCCACAGGATTATCTGCGCGGCACCGGAAAATCCGATTTCCTGAAAAACCTGTCGCCGATATACAAGACTGTACCTATGGTCGTGCTGATCAACGGCGGTTCCGCGTCGGCTTCCGAAATCGTGTCGGGCGCGCTGCAAGACCACAAACGCGCCGTGATTATGGGCACCCAGTCATTCGGCAAAGGCTCTGTGCAAACCATCCTGCCGCTGGGCAACAATACCGCAATCAAGCTCACCACCGCACGCTACTTCACGCCCGGCGGTCGCTCGATCCAGGCCACCGGCATCGTGCCCGATATCATCTCGGAAGACCCGGCAACCGCCTCACAAGACAATGCATTCCGTTTGCGCGAAGCCGATCTTGAACGTCACCTGAGCAATGGCAATAAAAAGGAAGAAGCCGACACACCTGCCAAACCTGCTGCACCCAAAGCAGCGCCAAAAAACAAGGACAAGGATGAAGAAAGCACCAAGCCGCAAATCACCGAGTTTGGCTCGAAGAATGACTACCAGTTGAACCAGGCGCTCAATTTGCTGAAGGGAATGCATATCCTGCAAGGAAAATAATCCATGAGCAAAGGCCATGACTAAAACTGAAGAACCCCTAGCCAGCCACGACCTGTATTTTGCCGAAGAACCGGCAGGGCAGATAGCACGTGCTTATGCATTACTGGTGGGGCTTGAGGCATTGAGCGTGGAAAAATGTGCGGAACCCAACTGCCTGCGCATCAGCTACAACCTGCGCGACTACTCGCTGGAAGGACTCGAAGGCGCATTAAAAAAAGCAGGGTTCTGCTTCAAGGAAAACCTGCTGAACAAACTGAGCAAGCAGCTAATTTACTACTGTGAAGAAGTGCAATACCACAACCTCAATACGCCGGAACACCTGACCAAATCCAATACCCCGGTGGTCTTTGCCAAGCTGTATGAAAACCATCCGCACGGCGATCACGACGACACGCCGAAAGAGCTGCGCGAAAACAAATAAATACCAACCGCTCACTCCATGGTTTATTACACCTGTAGGAGCGCAGATTTCTGCGCGATGTATTAAAAACAATCGCGCAGAAATCTGCGCTCCTACATAACAAAGCCCATGAATGCTTTAACAAAATAATTAATGAACGACCAACAACTACTCCGCTACAGCCGCCACATCCTGCTGACTGAAATAGGCATCGAAGGCCAGGAAAAATTAATCGGCACACATGCGCTGATTATCGGCGCAGGCGGATTAGGTTCACCGGTTGCGCTGTTCCTTGCCGCCAGCGGCGTAGGCACGCTAACAATATGCGATAACGACACGGTAGACCTCACCAACCTGCAACGCCAGATCCTGCACCGCACGGCCAGCATTGGTAAAAACAAAGTCGATTCAGCGCGCGATGCAATCGCCGACATCAACCCGGATGTGCGTGTCCACAACCTGAAAGAACGAGTCGAATCAGAACGACTGCTGGAGCTGGTGGCGCAGGCCGATGTGGTGCTGGACTGCAGCGACAACTTCAACACCCGCTATGCCCTTAATCGCGCCTGCGTCCAGCTGAAAAAACCGCTGGTGTCAGGTGCTGCCATTCGTTTTGGGGGTCAGGTCACCGTGTTCGATTTTCGCCAGGAGCACAGCCCCTGCTACCACTGCCTGTATCCCGAAAACACCGAGCACGAAGACACGCGCTGCGCCGAAATGGGCGTGTTCGCGCCGCTGGTCGGCATTGTCGGCAGCCTGCAGGCCGCCGAAGCGCTTAAACTATTGCTTGAGGTGGGTACATCACTGTGCGGAAAATTAGTGTTGATAGACACGCTGCACAGCGGGCTGCGCACGATCAAGTTATCGCGCGATGTGCATTGCCCGGTATGCAAATAGCAACGGGCCTTGGATAGTGAACTATCCAAGGCCCGTTTCTTAAACACTGTTTCAACTTAATAAGACGATTACGAAAATACCCAAGCTCTTATTAATCCTCTCAATCGAGGCATCACCCAAATTGATAGATCAACCGTTATATTTTATTTCCAGCGATACCCTACGCTGAGACGGAGTGCGGTAAATTTAGCGTCCAAATAACCAGGTGTTGTAGGTGTAACTGTCGCAGAATCATACTGTCCCATCACATACAATCCGCCATCCGGCTTTTCCCAACCTGCTACCAACCCTGTGCCACCACCTGATGCGGTCGATGTAGACCCTGAAAGCACAAACACCTCTGAATAGTTAGCCAAATGACCACCGAAGAACACATCTCCAGCCCAGTATCTAAGCTGCACGCCCAATATGCCGTGTCCAGCAGACATCCCAGACACGTTTTTGACGGTTTCAGATGATGTCATTAAAAATGGGGTTGATCGAAAATTTATCCGACTGCAAATCAAATTGATGTATTTGATCACTGCTGTCCGGTTAAACGAGAGGGCGAATCGCTGTAAGCCATGAATAGCGCAGGTCTCCAAGCATCGAAGGGTGGTGTCGATTTGAACGGCAAAATAGAGTTCCGGCAGATTTCCGGGGGTAA
>Ga0315281_10005335_pt1 | contig 18432 bp, 12 predicted proteins | sample YL17G07_0_MG_FD_204540 | JGI IMG/M metagenome (GOLD analysis project Ga0315281, IMG submission 204540) | Sediment microbial communities from Yellowstone Lake, YNP, Wyoming, USA - YL17G07_0 | ecosystem: Environmental > Aquatic > Freshwater > Lake > Sediment | place: USA: Wyoming | collected...
ATGGGCTTCGTGCTTTCTGCGGGCGGGGCCAGAGTTGGAATCGCAACGGATACGGGCAGCCTTTCTTCAAAGGCGATCCGAACGCTCCGCGGCTGCGAAGTCCTCGTTGTCGAGGCCAATTACGACTCCGACATCATCCGTGCGAAGCTGAACGATCCTGATTACACAATCGACTGGAACTATCTTCGTTGGGTGGCCTCCGGCGAGGGGCATCTATCCAACGATCAGTGTGCTCAGTTGCTGCTTGAGACGGTTACGCGTGAAACCCAGCACATTTTCCTGGCACACATTTCGGAGAATCATCGCGACCGCCGGCGAGACAACAACAGCTTCGAACGCGCCCGTCAGCATATTTGCAGTGCCTGCCGTCGCGAAGGCCTCCGTTTGCCGGTTCCGCATCGCACGTATCGCCGCGACGCAACCGAAGGTCAACCCTCGAAATTGGTTACCGTCGACTGAACGCCCCAAGAGCACGATGGCGTCTTCAACTGACGTTTCTCAGCGGAATCTCGTTCCGACCGGTGCTGAAGAGTTTGGAAAAAATCCCTTTCCGACTATGATTGCCGTCCCTTTCAGGATTATCGATTTGCTTCGCCAATCGTCGAATGGCTTCGCGGACTTTGCTCTTGGGCGCACAACTGAGCAAGGGCTGGCCCACGTTGCCGGACAGAGAGGCCAAGGGATCATCAGGTATGATGAAATCCACATTTCTCGAAAGACATTTTTCAATATCCTGAATACCCAGCGTGCTGCCGTCGGTGCGGAAGCGATTGACCACCAGTCTCAAGCGGTCCGGATTGTATCCCTGCTTGAGCAGTTCTTCCAATATTCTCTCAGCATTCCGCAACGAGGATACCACCGGGTTGACCAACATGATCGTCATATCCGCCATGTCCAATACGGCGCCGCCGGAACCGTCGTAACGGGGCGGGCCGTCACACACGACGTAGTCATGCATTTCGCAGAGGGTATTCAGGACGTTGGCAGTGTTGGCGGCGGAGATCAGCTCCGATTGAGCAAACTGTTGAGGCCTCGCCAAAACCAGGGCGCCGCAGTCGTGCCGAACCAATGCTTTCTTCATCATTTCCGGATCGATCGAATCGAGCGTTTCGGAAAGATCGGCAATCGTGAATTGCGGCGCCATATCGAGTATCGTGGCCACATGACCGAAGGCAAAGTCCAGATCCGCGATCACCGTGCCTTTCGGGCTCATCTGCGCCAGCTCACACCCGAGATTGGTCGCCAACGTCGTGGCGCCGCAGCCGCCATTGGGCCCAACGATGGCAATCAACTTTCCGATAACCCGAGAGCTCTTGGCGGTCTTGGTTACATGTTCGATTGCTTCAGACAACTGATTTGTTTCAACGGGCTTGACGAGGAATTCACGGACCCCTGCCCGCATAGCTGCCAGGATCAGGTCCGGATCGTTTGTATCACTTATAGCCAATAGGTATAAATTCGGAAAGTGTTCGTGGATTTTCTGCGTAACCGCAAGCGCATCTTCTATCTCGCGGTCCAGATGGATGATCGCCAGTTCCGCCGAAAACTGGGCCAATACCGACGGAAACAACGCCGGTTCGTCCACTTCGGCGACGATCTTCACCCGATCGATCATCAGCAGTTTGGAACGCAGTTCAACGGTGTAGCTGTCATCCGAATTCAGCACGATAACTCGTATTTTTTTATTCATTGTTCGCTCCTGAGCAAAATATTGTTCCGAAAATCCCTGGTGAAACCCCGCCCGCTGTTTACCGAATAAGACTTAGCCTTCCCGCGGTTTCATGAATTGGCGCCTCGGGCGACGTGACGATTTCAGGCCCCACGTAGGTCACAGGCTGGATCACCAGAACCTTCCGGTTGGGTGAACCGGTCATATCCACATGCATCACTCTACCAAACTGAAGTCCGACGATAGTGAAAACGGCATTGCCGCCGGGATCTGTCACCGCCGAATGGATGAAGAAGCCCACGACATCGCCCACCCGGGCCTGAAGTTCGTCCTTCACCGAGGCCATCAGGCCGGGGTTGCCGGCAACATCGTAATTCCCGGTCAGCGAGAGTTCGCCGCTGGCTTGATATTGCTCAGGAGTGCCCGTCTCGGTGTAGAGGTCCATGATGCTCTTGCCAAACAGGGCCTCGAAATCACTTGCGGTCAAACCGTTCGTCATCTGACTGGCAAGGTCGGAAGCACTGTTGCTTGTGTTGCCGATGTCCAACATTCCGAAATTGCCCGCTCCGTCGGGATTGGCCACGGCGTAGTTCTTCTGCTTCTCCGGATAAATGGAGATTTCCTGGATGCCGTCGGAATGAGAAGTCACTTGGCCCGTTTCCGGATCGTACCCGAAGGCGTCATCGCCCAGACCCTGTACGACGTCGTGCAGAAACTTTTCGACGCGGACCGAGATCGGAATGACCGGCCCCCCTGTTTCTTTCGGTGCCTCATAGCCCCTGACACGGCTATTCAGATAGGCAGTGGCTGTAGCGGAGAGCGACGCCGTCTGCTTACCCCAGATCCGGGCGAAGAACAGATCAATGGGTCCATTCAGTGTGTTCTTGCCCATCTTGACGGTTACTGCTACGGCGTTATAAGGGTACGTGGTCCCCAGGGAATTGTCTGTAAGATCAAGCGGATTGGCAACGGATCCCACCTGGATATCAGACGGGTCGAGATAGACAGGGCGGTTCGCTGCCTGGTTCTTGGCGGAATACTCCATCGCCCTGCTCTTAGCCAGGTAGGCCACTTCTTCCTGGTTCAGCGTTCCCTCAAGAACCGCCGGGGCGGCCAGACTGGTGACGCCCGCCATGGCAGCAGCATCGGCCGCATTTTGGAGCTGCGCTCTGACGACATAAAGATACCCCAGGTCGATCGCCAGTGCGGTAAAGCCGATCAGGACGCTTGATGTGATAGCGGTCCAAACGACCACTGCCGCACGTCGGACATGCATGTTTTTTTCCATTAACATTTTCTTTCCCCTTTCCTAAGTTTTTGCCTGTTTGCGCCCGACCCTATTCTTTTGGGTCGCGCTTTTCACGCTAAGCTTAGAATACAGAAAACCAATACGCAATTTGGGCAGACGCAAGGCCAGTTTTGCCCGAAACATAGGTAAACTGCGTCAAATAGAACGCCACGATCATTCCCAGTTTGACTCGTTCAACATAGGAAAATGGCAAGTGCAGCGAAGAAGAAAGAGTTTTCAAAAAGAGCTGATACTGTGCTGTTATAGTGAATAATTAGCATTGGTTGTCTGGATTGTCCCTTCAGGTATGTGCGACTCAACTTCCTGGCGTGTTTCCTGTAAGTGGCGACGTCATCTTGGGTGGTCCGCCCAGGCGTTCGGCTTGGGCAGCGTTGCTGCGAGAGAAAGACGCTCATGGACAGGAATTGATCGCGCTGCACACGTGCCATCGCTATGGGTCAAGCCGATAAGGTTCGCTACGGCACCGCCGGTTGGGAAGCGGGACGAGCAGTACCCGGGGCGGTGGTTGGGGGCTGAACGGTGAGCTCTATCAGAATCCTTGCCTGTGAGAACAGTTGGGTTGTAAACGGTCCGGACGAGCCGACCGGAATCCCGTCTTGCTGGTGAGGTTCGTAGCCCGGCCTTTGCGTAACTTGGTACCGGTCGTTGAGACGTGACTGCGTCGGCCCGGCGGCTACGCGGACGGGTCCGGCAATCTCGGCCAGGGCGGCGGGTATCTGCGCGACGGCTTGAGTCAGTTGAGTGATAGTCTCGGAACGGGTTTCAACGCAGAAACGGGAAAGATACGGCTGAATCGTTCCGGCACTCTGATCGTACGGGATAAGAAAGTAATGACCCGCTCCCGATGGCGTGACCCTTTCAGGACGAGTTGCCGACGAGGGCGGTTCGGTTTTGGTCAGGCCCAACCGATCGAACACCGCGAGAAGTTCGTTTCGGACAATCAGCCACGACGAGGCATCGCGGGCTTGGAGTTGAATCTGCAAGGTCGGCATGGAGAGATTCATCGTTTCGGCCGGTTGCGTCGCCGGCAGTGCCGAGAAGTTGGCGATGCCCTCACCCGTCATGCGTCCCCGCAGTTCCGTAGCCCGCGTTGTGATTTGCTCACCGGCCTGCCGGATGCACGACAGAAGTCGCTCGGTTGGGCTACCAATTTCGGTGGGGGTTCCAAGCGTCTTCATATCTTTTTCGGCGGTGTCCGCCCGTTGTGGCTGGCTTGGCATTGCAGAGGGCGTGTCCGAGTCGGACCGGCGTGTCTGGAGACCGTCAAGATCGCCTTTCGATTTACGATCAGTTTTGGCAGTGACGTGGATTCCACTTTCCTCTGATTTGGCCGGCGTCTCCGGGGTTTTGCTCTCGCCGCGATTGGCCAGCTGTTCTTCGAGATATTCCGCCCCCACCCTGTTTTGCGCGACGACCTCTCGCGGGGCTTTCTTTTCACTCTGAGAGGCAAGTTGTTCGGGGGCCAATTTGCTTTCGCCGCCGCGGGCGACGTTGCTGACAATGTCTCCTGAAGTGATATCAGGAGGCCGTTCGGCCAGGAGTGTGTCAGGGGCAGCAGACTTCTTTTCGACTTCGACGCCTTTGCTTGGGACCGGTGCGTTGGCAACATTGCCTGGGGCCGATTGTTTCTCGACATACTTGGTTTGCTGGGCCGACCCCAGCCAGCCGAATTGGGCGAGAATGAACGAGGCCGATGCGACCAGTGTGATCAGCGCGGCGATGGCCAGCCCCTTAAAAATCGCTTTTCCGCGCGGGGCGGCAAGGTTCTCGAAGCCATCGAGAAGCTGCTCCCGTTCGAGGGCGCCGATCATGCTGGCGGCCAGGTCGCCGGGCGGAGAAATTTTCTGTGAGACTACGGCCTGGTGGATCAGTTCATATTCCCTGATCTGCTTCTGGCAGCAGGGGCATTCGGCCAGATGCTCAGCGGCTTGCTGCATCCGGACCGGATCGAGCTGACGATCGAAATACGCAGAGATCAGCTCGGCCTGGTCACAGGTGTTTTGCGGTTCGAGTGACATCTTTTGTTCACGTTACATTGACGTTAAATCTTGTTCTTTAAGTCACACATACTTGGCCAATTTCAGCCTCAGGGCTTCTCGAGCTCGGAACAGCCGGCTTTTCACGGTGCCCTCGGAGACGTTCATGGCATCGGCAATTTGCCGATAACTGAATTGCTCCAGTTCGCGCAATACCAGCGTTTGTCGCAGGGCGGGTTCGAGCAAGTTGATGGCCTGGTGAACCAGTTCGACCATTTCCTTCTGCTGCATGGGCCGGCCTGGGTCTTGCTGTTCGATCATGGCGGCTGCTTGAGAATGTCTGAGCATCTCGTCAGCCTGCCTGGCCAACCGCTGGCTCTCGCGGTGGCTGCGTTCGCGAAAATCATTGACCAGATTGATCATGATTCTGACCAGCCAGGTGTAGAAACACGCCTTTCTCTGAAATTGACCGATCGCCTTCAAGGCCCGCAGAAACGTTTCCTGGACGGCCTCGGCGGCGTCATCGGCGGAGCCGGTCATTTGATAAGCCAGGCCATACAGTCGGTCTTGATGGTGACTGATCAACTCGCCGAAGGCGGACAGTTGACCCGCCTGAGCTTGAGTCACGAGCTGATCTTCGTCGAATGCCAAAAGCTCCGAACGTATCACCTGGCGACAGGCTCCACATAACATTAGACAGCAACGGACCGGTTTTGTTCCACGGTGTCATCTTAGCAAAGACCGGGTGAAAGGGAAATAGTCTGAATAAACGAGATTGTGATGGGCAGATTGGTTGCCACAACTGCAAGGGCGGTTCGGGAACCACCCCTATCCGGACTCCAAGGGGTGGACTTTATTAGACATTCTAATGTACCAGGGAACTGGAGCGTCGCCTGGCGGTTTTTTTATTATTTCGCTTGACGATGCTGCTAAGGTTTTGTATGATATAGTCGCAAGTAATGATCGGGGTCGGCGGAGAGTCCGTGTCGGGAGGTGGCGTGATGAGACGAGGCAGAACGTCGCAACGTTTTCAAAGATCAAAGAGAGGAGGCGGACGATGCGCGCTGCAACGTGGATAGGGGTTTGTATGGCGGTGGTTCTCGGCGTGGGGGTGGTTGCCCAGGGGTACATCGTGGCGGATGTGAGCGCTCCGACTCCGGTAACCGACCCTTTCACCGGCGTCCTCCTGGACTCCTACACCGTGTCGTTGACGGCGACGGGTGTCGGCGAGACCGTCACGGCGGTGGACATCAGATTTGACAGTGCATCGAGGAAGCTGCATCAGCTCGCATTCTACGGATGTTTCTGGACCAAACACTATTTGCCGACGCCGATGAATAATATGCCGGCTGAGGGTTGGCCGGCGGAGTATATCGCTGCGGATTCACACTTTTTGATAGCCTCCGCCGACGCGGTGTGGCCGACGGGTAAGGCCGCGAGCGAAGATATGAGCGAGAGTTATTTGCCTCGTGACGGGTATGACATCTGGCATAGCTGGGGTACATACCTGAAAAGCGATCCGATGGGACTGGCGCACACAGTCCAGGCCTCGGTGGTGCAGTTGGCCCGAATAGTGATCCCGCGGGACTCACTGCCGGGCACGGTGCTGATGACGGGCATAGTGGAGAGTATTTGGACGGATCCATATCAGGACATTGGGGTCATCTTGATCCCGCCGATTCCCGAACCCGGGACAATAGTACTGCTGGCCTTGGGTGGGTTGGCGTTTGTGCGCCGCAGGCGGTGAAAAGCGCAACTTCGTTAAAGGGATTTCGATAATTGGAGGGCACGACATGGGTGGAAAAGTAACGACTCAAGGGCTCGCCTGGGAGTTAGTCGCACATAATGTCGTTACTCTCAGTGTGTTATAGACGTCACATTTGTCACAAAGTTTTTCAAGAATTCTGGCGGCGCGCACGAGGTAATTTCGTCATATAGTATTAGAGGATGTATCAGTAAAAGAGCTGTTCGATGGGCAAGTCATGTTCCTTTTTCTGTTCGTCGTTTCGAACGATTGAATAATACGGCAGGGACATTATCCAACAATGGTTCCTAAAAGCGGAACGGCTGTAACAGGAAATATTATTATCTAAGGCTGGAGAGGATAATGAAAATGAAGAAGGTCCTGACGACGGCAGCGGCAATCGGTCTGTTCCTGGTGTTTGCGACGGCGGGGTCGGCGGTCGTCATCGACACGGTTCCCGTGGGCAATCCGGGCAATGCCGGAGAGCTTTCGGGCTCGGGCAACGTCGTCCTCGGCCCTGACCGCATCTGCGGGGCGGTGGGTTACGAGTACCGCATCGGCAGGTACGAGGTGACGGCGGGTCAGTACACGGAGTTCCTCAACAAGGTGGCCGGCGTTGACTCCTACGGGCTCTATTATACGGAGATGTCGAACACCACTTGGGGAGGGAGCGGGATCACGCGGAGCGACGCCAACGGCGACGGCCTGTGGGAATATTTCGTAGCTTCAGATTTCGCCAACCGCGCGGTGAACTGGGTTTCGTGGGGCGACGCGGCCCGATTTGCCAACTGGCTTCACAACGGCCAGCCGACGGGGGCGCAGAACCTCTCGACAACCGAAGACGGCTCGTACACCCTCAACGGCGCGACGAGCAATTCGGCCCTGATGGCCGTGACGCGAAAGCCGAACGCCACGTGGGTGATTCCCAGCGAGGATGAGTGGTACAAGGCGGCGTATCACAAGAACGACGGGGTGACCGGGCACTACTTCGATTTCCCGACGGGCAGCGACACGCCACCGGGGCGAGACATGGCCGACGCCTCCGGGAACAACGCCAACTATAACGCGGATTCCAGTCCCTTCCCTATTGATTCGGGTAAGTGCACCACGATCGTCGGCGAGTTTCAGAACTCTGCCAGCCCCTACGGGACGTTCGACCAGGGCGGGAACGTGTTAGAATGGAATGAAGCTGTGTTCGTCGATTCGTATGGTTCGTATCGTGGCCTGCGGGGCGGGTCATTCATGAGCAGCTACCGCGAGACTTTCGCAGCCGTCTACTTCGCCAGCGACTTCCTGCGAGCGTCGTATCGGCGCAACAACCAGTTCCCGACTGATCACAGTACCGACCCCTACCACGAGTTCGGCGGCCTCGGGTTCCGTGTCGTCGAGGTTCCTGAGCCCGCGTCGATAGCGATTCTCGCGTTGGGTGGCTTGGCATTGATACATCGACGAAGGCAGACCGTTATGTCGTGAGGTGGCGTGATGAGGCGAGGCAGAACGTCAAAGCGTTTTCAAAGATCAAAGAAAGGAGACGGACAATGTGTACTGCAATGCGGATAGCGATTTGTATGGCGGTAATTCTTAGCGTGCCAATGGTTGCCCAGGGATACTATAACTACATCGGGGTGCATGTGAGCGCCCCGACTCCGGTAACGGAGCCTTTCACCGGCGAGGCCTTGAAATCCTACGTGGTGTCGCTGGAGGCACCAGGTGTCGGTGAGAAGATCACAGCGTTGGACGTCCGATTTGACAGTCCGTCGGGGAAGCTGCATCAGCTCGCGGCTTACAAGTCAGGCTTCGGCGCGCATTATACCCCGACGCCGATGAACGATCTTGCGGGTCAGGGCTGGCCGGCGGAGTATATCGCTGCGGATTCACACTTTCTGATGACCTCCGCCAACGCGGTGTGGCCGTCTGGTAAGGCTGCGAACGAAGATTTGAGCGAGAGTTATCTGCCTCGTGACAGCTATGACATCTGGCATAGCTGGGGCACGTACCTGAAAAGCGATCCGATGGGGCTGGACTACACGCTCCAGGCCTCGACGGTGCCGTTGGCCCAGATTGTGATCCCGGCGTCGGCGAGTCTGAATGACGTGTCTTTGACGGGCATGGTGGCAACAAATCAAAGCCCCGATCCGTATATCATTGACATCCCCGAACCGGGGACGATGGGTTTTCTGATATTCGGTATTGGGGTTCTGGCACGGAACGTGCGAAAGGGAGGATCAAAATGAGCGATGTAAGAACAATGTTGGTTTGCGCAATTGTGATGGCGGTTCCCGTCAGCTTAGTATCCGCACAGGCAATCCCCGATAACTTCTTTGTCAGTGCGGGCGAGCCTATCGCTGGCGACATCAACCTTGACGGCGACGTGGATCTGGTTGATTTGGGGACGTTCTCGGGCAATTTTGACCGGGTGTTCCATCGCCCCGTAACCTGGGCGGACGGCGATTTTGACGGTGATGGTGATGTGGACCTCGTGGACTTCGGCTTGCTGTCCGGCAACTACGGTTACGGCGTGCCCGCGCCATTGAACTTGGGTGTCGATGCCTCCGGTTTCAGCGTGGTGCCCGAACCGGGGACGATGGTGCTGCTGGCCTTGGGTGGGTTGGCTTTACATCGGCGCAGGCAGGCTGGCTCATAGATGTTGTCCGACGTCCTTAAAAGCGGTGCGATTGTCGAAGAATGGGAGCTAAACGATTCTTTGAGCAGGAGGTCAACGGATGAGAACACTTGTTGTGGGCATGTTTGTGATTGGACTCTTGTGGGCGGGAAGTCAAAGCAGCGAGGGATCACAACTGCTGGGGCAATTCTCTGACAGCCAGTACTATCCTGGGAGCACTCCTAAACCTGCTACCTACGCCTCTGTCTTTCTTGAAATAGATACAGGATCTCCGTCGGTCTATTATCTGCTCGGCAAAGAGGTATTGTGGACCGCCCCAGGCAGTGTGGTTTTTGATTCCGGAAACGAGCCTGACTGGAATGGTTTTGTCACTGCACTCACGAACGGCACGGATGAGCCATTGGCATGGCACATCAAAGCAGGAGGGATGCTTCTTCCGAGCAACCGGACCGAGTCTCAGCGTTTCGGAACAACTCCCGATTTCTTGGGTGTCACGATTGATTCAATACGGCTTGATGTGACATCCCTGGACTACTTGTCGCATCTTTCCGCGGATATCACAGTCTCAGTCTACGGCACTCCCGAACCGGGGACAGTTTTGCTGTTTGGGCTGGGCGCCTTGGGCCTGATCCGACGGCGCAGGTAGGCTGGGTGGGTGGCAGGGTGTGCTGTTATCGAGAAGGTCACGCGGATGGGTAAATCCCGTCGCGGCATTTTCGTTTTGGCAGATTGCGACAGAAAGCGGGAACTTTTCTCCGTCGGGGCGGTCTAAACTCACAGGTAATGGTGATGGCCTAATCGGTCTATTCGAGGTAGACTGATGCAGGGTCATCCGTGTCACTTGTGGGAGACAGCCGCCATGAAAACAATTTCCAGCCGTTCTTTTCGTTTGGGATGGACTGTTGTCGGTTTGATTACGGGTCTGGCCGCGATTGGGGGGTCTGAAGGACAGGCGGCCAAGGAAAAAGCCCGTTCTTATCCGGAGCTGAAATCCCGGGCGGAAGCCTTCTACGCCGAGGGGTCGTATGGCCTGAGCCGCCAAGTGTATCTTGAGGCCAAGGAACTTGCCATTGAGCCGACGGAGCAACGATGGGTTGGCTTCCGCCTGGCGGATACGCTGTGGCGGACGGAGTCGGCGACGCAGACTGCGGATACGACGAAACTCGACCAGGCCCGACAGCAGTTGGAGGAGTTGATCCGTCCAGTTGAACGGCAGGAACAGCGCGATCGGATCTGGGCGGAAGTGAATGAATCACTGGGCGATTTCTGGTGGACCCGCCAACACGTTCGCAACTGGGGGCAGGCGTGGCCCTATTATCAAAACGCGCTCGAGTTCTGGGCCGGTTTAAGCGATATCGAACTTGCCCGTGCGCGATATCTGAAAATTGTCTGGGCGATCGTGTCGCCGCCGGGCGAAGGTCGGAACGCTTACGGCTACTACGGGAACCTTCTGCCTGCGGCGATCGTCGAGAATGTCTTGAAGATCGTACAGACCGATGCGGACAAGGCCCACGCCCATTATCTGATGGCGATGACGCTGAAGCAGCAGGGGGACATGGACCTTGGTCGACGCGTGCCGCAGGAATTCGAGGCGGCCCTGGCAACGGGCAAGTCAACCGATTGGTATGACGATGCGATGTATCATTATGCCGACTGGCTGGCCACCACCGGCCCAGTGGCAATGGTTCAACAAGAAAAAGTCACCACCCGCCCGACGGTTCAACAAAGAAAAGGGCGCCGGCAGCAGGAGCCGGACTATGTCAAGGCCCTGTCGTTGTTTCGAAAACTGCTCGACGAATTCGCCAAAGGCGAGACGGCCTATTATGATCAGGCACAAGACCGCATACGAGAGATTACCAGTCCGGTGGTGGGCGTCAGTGCGAGCAATCTGTTTCTTGCGAATTCCGAGATTCAGGTTCATCTGAATTGGCGGAACGTCAAGACGATTGACCTGGCCATCTATAAGGTGAACCTGACCCGCGACGTTGAACTCGAAGGAGAAGACGTAAACGCCGGCGGATGGGTTCAGCAGATCAACCGTGCCCGGGGCGAGAAGGTCACGTCGTGGAGCTATGCGACGCAGGACAAAGGCGATTACAAACCCGGCGATAAGCCCCTTCGCGTAGAAAGCCCGTTGCCGCCCGGTGCGTATGTGATCGAAGCAAAGGGCCAAGGCGCGAGCGCCAGCGACCTTATTCTTGTCACCGACGCGTCGCTGGTGGTCAAGACCGCCGGTAGGCAGGCGTTGGTGTATTTTGCCAATGCCCTTGACAGCTCGCCGATCGCCGACGGGCAGGTTGTGCTCTGGCAGCGATATCGCAGCGACAGCGACCCGAAGAAACATCGTCCGCAGTGGGTGTGGGAAAAAACGACGAAGGGCACGAACGCCGACGGGGTTTGCGTGTTTGATCTGATCGACAGCGAGAGCAATGTCGAGCTTTTTGTCACGGCGGGGTTGGGTGATCGGCAGAGTTTTTCGATGGGCGGGGATGCCTATCGCCATCGCGAACGACAACGCGAGTGGCGGATTTATGCCTTTACCGATCGGCCCGCGTATCGACCCGACGAGACGGTTCACTGGAAATTCATCGCAAGGCAATATGACGGCGCAACCTATTCAACGCCTGCGGACCAAATTCTCGAATTTGAAATCAAAGATCCGCGGGGAACGACAATGAATGAGGGCAAGTCGACGCTGAACGCCTTCGGCAGCGCCTGGGGCGAATTGGCGCTGACCGCGACGATGCCGCTCGGCGAATATCGGATCGAGTTCTGGACGGCGAAGAAGGCGCAGCATATCGGCAGTGCGACGCTGTTCCGGCTTGAGGAATATAAGCTGCCGGAATTCAAGGTGAGTGTGGAAACCCCGAAGGAAGACGGCCGACAGAAGACGTTTCGTCTGGGTGAACGCGTCGAGGTGACCCTTCGGGCTGACTATTATTTCGGCGGACCGGTGGCGGACGCCAACGTCGAAGTGATTGTCTATCAGACGCCGTTCTATCACACGTGGGAGCCTCCGCGTGAGTTTCCGTGGTATTACGACGAGGCGGCGCAGGGTCGTGGCGGACGGTATGGGGGTGGACAGGGTCAGATTGTCAAGCGTGAGCAGTTAAAGACCGACGCGACGGGCAAGGCGGCCTTGACGTTCGATACGCCACAGAATACGGGGCAGGATTTTGAATATCGGATTGAAGCGCGAGTGACGGACGCGTCGCGCCGGGAAATCGTGGGCAGCAATACGGTGCGGGTGACTCGACAGCGATATTATGTGTATCTGCGTCCCGAGCACAGCATTTATCAGCCGAACGACAAGGTTCAGATCAATGTCAAATCGATCGACGCCAACAAACAACCGCTGCCGGCGGAAGGTCTGATCAAGGTCACGCGGGACTATTGGGTTGAAATCCGGGTCGATGCTGAGGGCAAGGAAATGCGCATCGACGGGCAGCGGTCCAATCCGCAGCCGCCGGGCAAACTCAAGAGCCGTGGCTATCAGCACGAAGAGATCGTTTCGCAAATCGTCAAGACCGGCGCGGACGGCGAGGCGGAGTTTACGTTCACGCCGGCCAAGGAAGGGTTTTACCGCGTTGCGTGGACCAGCGACCAGGACGACGGGCCGCCGATCCAGGCTGAGACCTCCGTTCATGTCGCCACCGACAAGACGACGGAAAGCGGTTATCATTACGGCGGCGTGCAGATCATCGCGGATAAGGATACGTTTGTCGCTGGGCAGTCGGCGGCGGTTATGATCTCGGTGCCGACGAGTGATCGTTATGTGCTGTTTACCGTCGAAGGGGATGATCTCTATCAGTATCAACTGGTTCACGTCAGCGGCACGGTGAAGCTGATCGAGCTGCCCATCGAGGAAAAGCATGTACCGAATATCTTCCTGGCGGCGGCGATGGTCAGCGACGGCGAGTGTTATGTGGATTCAAAAGAGATTATCGTGCCGCCGGTGAAACAGTTCTTGAAGGTGAATGTGAAGTCCGATCGCGAGGAATATCAGCCGCGGCAGGAAGGGACGCTGACGATCAGCACGACCGACCACGACGGCAAGCCGATCTCAGCGGAGGTGGCGTTGGGCCTGGTCGATGAATCGGTGTATTATATTCAGCAAGACTATGCCGGCGATCCGCGACAGTTTTATTATGGCACCAAGCGAAGCCAGCGTGTTCAAATACAAAACACATTCAATCAAAGACGCTTCGTCAAGCCGGCTGAAGAGGAGGAACAACGGCCGGTGGACAGTTATCGTGATGAAAAGACGGCGCAAGAGATGGGTGGGCCGATGTCACTCGCCATAGGCGGCCCAGCAGTGAGCGAGGATCGCGAAGACTTCTCTATGAGTTCCAGGGGTGCGGTGGGACATGTTTCCGCCGTTGGCTTGGCAAAAGCAGCAGCATCGCCGATGCCTGCTGAAGAATCGCCGGTGCAGGTGCGGACCGATTTCCGGGCGACGGCGCTCTGGCATCCGGAGGTGACGACCGACAGCGACGGGAAAGCCACTGTCAAGATCACCTATCCCGATTCGCTGACGACGTGGAAGGCCACCGCACGGGTGGCGACGTCGGGCAATCAGTTCGGCATCGCCGAGGCGACAACCCGCACGAAGAAGCCATTGATCGTCCGCCTGCAGGCGCCGCGATTTTTCGTCGTCGGCGACCGCGTGACCCTATCGGCTGTGATTAACAATAACACGGACCAGAAGCTGACGGTTCAGCCGAGCTTAACGCCCGAAGGTCTCACCCTACCCGCCGGTATGCAGAGTCCCGTTGTTGACGTGCCCGCCAATGGAGAAGCCCGCGTCGACTGGCTCGTCGCTGTCGAACAGTCGGGCCAGGCCAAGCTCAAGGTTAGCGCTGTCAGCGACAAATATACCGACGCGATGGAAAAGACGTATCCCGTCTACGAACACGGTATTGAAAAGTTCGTCGCTAAATCGGGCAAGGTCCGCGGCGATGACATTACGGTGACGATCGATATTCCGGTGCAGCGCAAACCGGACACGACGTCGCTGGTGGTTCAGGTGACGCCGAGCCTGGCCGTGACGATGCTCGACGCGCTGCCGTATCTGATCGATTATCCGTACGGCTGCACGGAACAGACGATGAGCCGGTTCATGCCGGCGGCCATCGTCGCCAGGACGCTGAGCGAACTGGGGTTGAATCGCGAAGACGTCGCCGGCAGACTCTTCGGCGGCATCGAGCAGCACGATGCGGAAAAGACGCACCCGGACGGCAAGAGGGATCTGCAGAAGCTCAACGAAATGATAGCGCAGGGACTCGATCGGCTTTACGATTTCCAGCACGGTGACGGCGGCTGGGGCTGGTGGAAAGAAGGCGACAGCGATCATTTCATGAGCGCGTATATTGTCTGGGGGCTGACACTCGCCCGCGATGGTGGCATCGAGATCAAGCCGGACGTCTTGCATCGCGGCCTGGAGTATGTTGGTCTGGAGATCGTCGAGGAAGAAGACAACTACGACATGCAGGCCTGGATGCTGCATGCCCTCATCGCGGGGCGAAAACACGAGATGGGCAACCTTGGAACAAAGGCATTTTCAAATCTCTGGCAGAATCGCGACAAACTGAACGCCTGCACCCGCGCACTGCTGGCCCTGAGCGCACACGCGCTCGGTCAGGCAGAGCAGGCCCAGGCGCTCGTTCGAAATATCGAGAACGGCGTCAAGATCGATACGTCGCCCGATACGTCGGTGATTCAGCGAGGCGAGCAGGGATCGAACCCTGCCGTGATGGCCACCGCTCACTGGGGTGAGGACGGCATTTATCAGCGGTGGTCGGACGGAGGGGTCGAGGCGACCGCGTTTGCCCTGCGGGCGATGCTGGCCATCGATCCAGGCAACAAGCTCATCGAGCCGGTGACCAATTGGCTGATCAAGAACCGCCGCGGGGCCCAGTGGTCGAACACGCGCGATACAGCCATTGCGGTTCTGGCGATGACCGACTATCTGCGGCAGAGCGGCGAGCTGGCCAGTGAGTTGGAATATGAGCTTTGGGTGAACGGCCAATCCGTCGCCGCCAGGAAGATCGCTCCGGCCGATATCCTGAGCAGCCCGAGCCGATTCGAGGTCGATCGCAAGCTTGTCAAAGACGGTACGAATGAAATCCGCATTGTGCGAAAAAGCGGCAAGGGGCCCATCTATTTCGCTGCCCAGGCAACGTTCTTCAGCCTTGAAGAGCCGATTACACCCGCCGGGAATGAGATTTTTGTCCGGCGGCAGTATTACAAGTATGTCGGTCGTCCCACGCTGCTTAAGGGATATGTGTACGATAAGGTGCCGTTGAACGACGGCGAATCCATCGTTAGCGGCGAGCGGGTCGAAGTCGTCGCGACGATTGAAGCGAAAAACAACTACGAGTATCTCGTGTTCGAAGACTTCAAGCCGGCGGGACTGGAGGCGGTCAAGATTCGAAGCGGCCAGGCGTTGTATGCCAGGGAACTCAAACGGGGTGCGGTCGAGCGAAAGTTCATCCCGGAGAAAAAGGATGCGGATTTATTGGCTCGCCAGGCGGCTTCGGATCAGGTGGATTATACCGGCCGACAGCGCTGGATATATCAGGAGCTTCGCGACCGCAAGGTGGCGATGTTTATCGACAAGCTGCCCGAAGGCGTGTGGGAAATCCGATACGATCTGCGAGCGGAAGTGCCGGGTGAGTTTCATGGCTTGCCGCTGGTTGGCTATGCGATGTACGTTCCTGAAATCCGGGCCAATGGCGCAGAGGTGCGCATCGCCGTTGAAGACGTGAAACGTTAGAGGGCAGCCTCTGCTGTCAGGGCGGCCGAGTCGCCATCGGCCAGGTCGGATGGAAGACCGGTTTGCCCGGGACCCCAGATGCGTTCGAGGATACCTTCGCGAATCAGCGGAAGGGCCAGGTCGACCAGAGCGGGGTCAAACTGTCGGCCTCGGCCTTCGCGCAACTGGGCAATCACGTAATCGAGCGACTGCGGTTCCTTGTAGCTGCGACGGGCCAGCATGGCTTCGGTGGCGTCGGCGACATGGATGATCCGACCGCCGAGCGGAATTGACTGGCCGGTGAGTCCGTCGGGATAGCCCTTTCCGTCGTATCGTTCGTGGTGGTGTTTGACCAGAGGCAGTTCACTAGTGAAGAACCTCGTTTGCTCGAGAATAGTGACGCCGATCGCGGGATGCTGGCGGATCAGTTCAAATTCCTCGCTGGTCAGCTTGCCCGGCTTGGTCAGGATTGCATCAGCGATTCCGATCTTGCCGATGTCGTGCAGCAGGCCGGCCGAATGGATCACCTGCACGTGCCGGCTGGGTAGATCAATCTCCTCGGCGATACACCTTGAAAAGGCGGCGACACGAACCGAATGGTCCTTGGTATAGGGGTCGCGGGCTTCAACCGCCGCAACGAGCACGCGAAGCGATTCAAGACTGACGTTGGCCAATTGGCGATTCAGATCGCGGAAGCGCCACATCATGATGTTAATGGACTCAACATCCGGCTGGGTCGTCGTACGCTCGCTGCCAACGGCTTCCGACGACCGTTCCTGACTTAGGCGTGGCGTCCATACGACGATGGCTTCCGGCCCACGGAGCTTGGCATGGTAGATCGCCTCGATCGCCCGATCGATGAATTCCATATCGGTTGCGTTCTCATCATGATCGACCTCGACCAATCCAATACATGCCTGGAGTTTGATGCCGGCTTCGTCGACCCACAACGGTTCATTCCGCAGGTCGTCCATAATTCGTTTGGCCAGGGTATCAGCAGCTTTCGCGTCGGCGCCGGGCAGAAGCATCAGGAACTCATCACCGCCATAGCGTCCGATGAGGTCGTCGCTGCGAATTAGGCGTTTGAGTCGTTTGGCGGCTTCGATCAGAACGCGATCACAGGCGCAAAGGCCTCGAACGCTGTTCATGTCGCGGAATTTGTCGATATCGAACATGCACAGGCTGAGAGGAATGCCCTGCTTGCGACATTCTCGTCGCAGCTCCGGAAGTTTCTGCAATACGTAACGATGCGAAGCCAGCCCGGTAAGTTCATCTCGCCCGCTACCCTCAACGGCCAGAGAAATCTTCGGACGGGGCGTCTCGCGGCGCTCGTGGCCCTCGTATTCCGTGACCGTATAAATGGCCTGGCGAACCGTCTGGACCAGCAAGGCCAGGTTTACCGGCTTTTCATAGTATTCGAATGCCCCTGCCCGTATTACCTTCTTGGCCCATTCGATGTTTCCGTAGGCGGTCACGAAGATAATTGGGCACGTCCATTTCCGACGGTTTGCCTCCTCCAACAGCTCCAGTCCAGAATGGTCTGGCAGATAAATATCTGTAACTACAGCCGTTATGGCACTTGGGTCCGCCTCGAAGAGCTGCAAAGCCTCCGCGACCGAACCGGCGGAAAGGCATAGGAAACCCTCCTGGGCCAGACGGTCAAGCAGGATCTGGCGAAACCCGGTCTCCGCGTCAACGATGAGTATGCGTTCCTCTCTGGACAACGCCAATTTCCTCACGCGATCCAATGTTCCCCCCCTCCGCCGGCAAAGGCCTGGATCGGCGACCCGTCAGCGATAATGATGACATTCTCTACTATCGACCGGATATTTCGGGCGGTTGAACTCTCCAAAAGACAGGCTTGCCCGCTTTTTGCGGGGTCAGATGACTTGACGGGCGATCGCGATGAGATCATCGGCGGCAACAGGGCGGGGATTGGCTTGGGTCGATCCGGATTGCAGACCTTCCTCGGCCAGTTGATCGAGCAGGCTGGGATCGATATGATACCCCTTCAGCGTGTGCGGCAGGTCTAACTTGTCCAATACACTACGTACATAGTTGACCGGATCAGCCCCCAGCAGGCGATGCAGGCGGCCATATTTGTCGATCCCGCCGCCAGCCAGACTGGGTCGGTTGAATTCGAGGACAGCAGGCAGCAGGACAGCACAAATCAGGCCGTGGGGAATATCCGCTTTTCCGCCGATCGGATGGGCCAGACCGTGGACGACGCCTAAGTACAGCCTTTCACAAATAGGATAACAAAAAGTAATGGAATGTCTTGCCTATGGCCGATGTAGAGGATAGGTCAATAAATGTTTTCGGAGGATCCGAAGTATGGGACAGGGACGTCACACGCA
>Ga0315281_10005336_pt1 | contig 18432 bp, 19 predicted proteins | sample YL17G07_0_MG_FD_204540 | JGI IMG/M metagenome (GOLD analysis project Ga0315281, IMG submission 204540) | Sediment microbial communities from Yellowstone Lake, YNP, Wyoming, USA - YL17G07_0 | ecosystem: Environmental > Aquatic > Freshwater > Lake > Sediment | place: USA: Wyoming | collected...
GTCAGACTTCAAGCCCGGCAGTTTCGCTTCGCTTCCTGAAAGGAGGAGGGAGGTGGGTAGTGCTGCTCGGGTGAAATCTGTGGCCGTTGTGTCCTTCGCTATCCCGATTACGAGCACTCTATGCTTGGCCGCTTCTTCGACTAGAGCTTCAAGTAGGAAGAGATTCAATGCGTTGAGTTCGTTGACGCAGAGCCACCTGCCGTTCTCCATTATTAGCGGATGCTTAACGGATATTGCTGGGTTGAAGATGCGTTCCGCGATTTCGACCGCAAGAGCCTTCACTCTTTGCCATGACGAAGCCGCTCGGTCCGAGATTCGGATTGATTCGAGATCATCGCTTGCGATGATTTGGCCGCCAGCCCTCTGGTCAATGGTTCGTAGACGTTTCAGAAGAGATTGCAGCCTCTCGTTATCTAACTCTAGGGATTGGGCCAATTGTTTCTTGGTTGTTTCGGGGTTGTTGATGAGGAAGCGAAGTGCGGCATGGGGAAGGTAGATTCCCCGGTTTGGCACATAGGCTAGGCCGGAGCCCAGACCTAGCCCTAGATAGAGGTCGAGCCGATCGATCTTTCCTTCCTTGGTTTCCAAGCCTTCGAACGCGATTGATTTGCGGCGCATCAGTAGTGAGAGATCTCGGTATAGCGAGGGATAGGTTCCTGAGAACGGTCGATCTAGGAAGAGGATTCGAACATCGCCTTCTGAGACAGCTTTCCAGGCCAGGTAGAGTTCTGCCATGGCCATCAAGGCGAAGGGGATCTGCTCCATCACTCTCCTGAAGTCAACATCAGACTCAACTTGGTCAACGGTTCGAACAACGTTAAGCAGATCTTCTTCCCATAGAGGGACCACGGAGGAGGCGAACAGTTTCTCAATCCTTTTCGCGTTGAGTAGGTCGAAAGTGATCTTCTCTTTGCTTAACGTGAATTGGCATCTGTAACCTGACGCTGCAACGTAGAATAACATCATCTCGAGAACCTCATCATAATCCATGCTGCCGTCGATTCCTACCGCTGTGTGAGGCTCGGGAAGGGCCTTCGTCAGGTCAACGGGATTGGCTGTCTCAAGAGGGCGCAATTGACTGACGATGTCTGGGCGGTTTCGAAGCATCGCCATTCGCGTCTGAAACATACGCGCCAACTCTGCAGTGCTTCTACGCAAGCCCCCAGCCAACTCGGACAAAACCGATTCACAGTGAGTGACTAATCTGATCAACATTCAATAGTTTTCCGGTCTACTCGTTGGACTCGCTCGCGCGAATATGCAGCAGAACTATTGAAAGAGAGATTGGAGCAGCTGGATCAGCGAAAGGCAGCAGAGCGGTATGATGCCAAGACAACTGTTGATTCAAGAAGGATAAAGACTCATTTGTCTGCTGACTGTGGATCCTGATCTACATATGTGTTGCACACATACTATATGAAGCGCACACACAGTTGCACTCATGGCAACCCTTACAAACTGATCAATTGTGTGCGTTGAAACGAGATGGACCTTGAAAGAGGGAGCTTGGTAGTCGGATCAGAAAGAGAAAGACGAAGGATACAACACTGAACCGCTAGTCAATCCAATAGAGGGAAACTAGAACCCCGAGGTCCCTAGCTCACGCTGAAACTGTGTGCAGGGAGTGATGGGGCCGTCTGATCTCGTGGCTACCTTGCCCGCTCTTGCTCCTTTGCCTTGACTATGTCGAGTATGACTGGTATGCTGAGTTCTGCGGATGATACGCCGACCGAGAAGGCCATCAGAGCCGCTGCTTCGACCTCTCTCTTGGAGGCTCCGGCCTTCAGGGCTTCACCTGAGAAGTGTCGCAGTGCGCCAGCGTCTCGAACCGTTGAGAATATTCCGACGAGGATGAGGCACCTGGTCTTCTCATCCAGCACTGCTCCAGAATTCACCTCTCTCATCAGCTGCTGATACGCATCAGCAACTCCTTTGCACTCGTCGCTGAAGATCTGCCAAGGATTCTTCCCACTCAAATCGATCCACCTCAAGAGGCCTCCAACGCAAGTCGAGATAAGTCTATTCAAGGAGTTCTAATGCGTCCCTAGTTAGCTCGCAAGGCTTGGCTAGCATGCATCAGGACGTGATCTCAGCGCGCTCCAACGCTCCCTTCTGAAAGGTGTTCTCACCTACAAACAGAAGCCACCTGGTTCAGGGCTCTACTACCATGCCCCCGGAAGCGGCTACATAGGATGCACCGCCATTGTCGAATCAACAATGGGCCTCCTCCAAGGAAGCCAAATCTTCACCTTCACCACCGGAACCGGCACGCCCCTAGGACTGGCCATCGCACCTGTCATGAAGATAACAGGCAACCCTGAAACATTCAAGAGAAACAGCGAAAACATGGACATCAACGCAAGCACAATCATCTACGGAGAAGAAACGATCGAAGCAGTTGGGAAGAGAATCTTCAACGAAATCATCGAAGTGGCAAACGGAAAACCAACGAGATCTGAAATCATGGGCCACAGAGACTTCTTTCTTCCCGTATTCGCAGGAGCCCTCCGTCAAAACGGAGATCTTCCCTAGTCCTTCGCGTGCGCTATCGCGTGCAAAAGATTCGTCTTTCGGAAGATGTTTTCGACAAGATTGGCACGCGCTTGGTGGGGCCGGTTGAATTCGAGCCACTGGTTAGGTAAGAATTGTGTGTATGGCATGGTGCGGCCGTCGCAATTTGAGCCGTCGTTCGTCGTCGTTACAGTAATTGTGTGTGTGCGCGCGATGCTATGCTTACAGGACGACTGGCAATGGTGGACTAGATCTTTTCGAGTGCTTTTCTCAGTATGTCTGTCATTCTTTCCACTTGGATTTCTATAGCTTTTCTGCCTAACTTCGCGGATGCGTGAATCCGCGGATCATTCCCGAGCACTCCTACAGGCCATAGATCTGGATCTTTCGGCAGGTTTTGCATTTGCACGAGTTCCGGATGAAGTGTCATAATCAAAGATGTTTCATTTGCAGCAGCGTGGTCTGTTTGTATGCCCATTCCGTCCGATTCATCCTCACGCCAAACTGTTAATAGCTTCATGCCAGACTTCTCACTCAGTTCTTTGCTCCAGCCTCTAAAGGTGCTTGTAGAGGGGCCGTGTCCGTGTGCGACAACGATTCTGAATCCGGCTCTTTTTAGCAAACGCAAAATCGCCTCTAGTAGATTTCTGAAAAGTGAGTCTTCAATCCAATATGCGCTTCCATCAAGTTGTCTTGGTGATGAATTCTTGAAACCGTAAATATCCATTCCGTAATAGTCTTTTCCATCCACCACTTCCTTTCTATCAGTGCCGAGAAATAGCGTCGGCAGAACAATTCCTCCGCATTTCTTGGCTAACTCAACGAAAAAGCCCAGAGACTGCAGTCCGTCTGCACCAAGAGGCAAATGCTCCCCATGCCATTCTAATGTACCGAGTGGCAGATAGGCAATTGGAGTTTGGGCGATTCTTTCTCTGAACTCTTTCGGCGTCAATTCTGAGTATAACACCTTTTCAGTCATGAGATTCTCCTCTTCTGTTTTCAAAATGCGTGTACGCTGCTATTATGGCATCGCAAAGGTAGGAACGAGGATCCTTCCCCAACACAATCGTCGTTCGTCTCACCGTCAGTTTGTGTGCGTATAGCTTGGTGCGGCCGTCTGAATTTGAACCGTCGTACGCAATGTCTTTGTGTGCACACCAAGAGATACACGTAAAGTTGCGTTTCTCACGATGCCTACTGTGTTGTCTCTCTTGGTTTGATTCCGCAGACCTTTATGCTCAGAATTGAATTTGCCAGCTCCTTTATCTCGCCCCGCCGTAGCCTTGATTTCTTGATGATCTCTTTCGCGGTTGGGTCGTTGCCTATGTCTTCGGCTGGAAAAGGTGTCTCGCCAACTGTCTGTACTTCTTGAAATCCTGCGCGTCTTATGGCCTCAAGGTATTCTTCTTTCTTGATTGCTCCGGCGACGCAGCCAACGTATGCCTCCACAGACTCCTTCACGGTGGTGGGAAGGTTCTTGGTCAAAACTATGTCTGAGATCATGAACCTGCCTCCAGGCTTCAGAACTCTGAAGGCTTCATTGAAGACTCTGCTCTTATCGGGGGATAGGTTGATGACACAGTTCGAGATTACGACATCAACAGAATTATCAGCGGCTGGAAGGGTCTCAATTTCTCCAAGCCTGAACTCCACATTACCATAGCTTCCTTTTTCCGCATTCCGTCGTGCCTTTTCTATCATCTCAGGCGTCATGTCTACGCCGATGACTTTGCCATTCTTGCCGACCTTGTTTGCGGCTAGAAAACAGTCGAATCCTGCGCCTGATCCAAGGTCGAGAACCGTCTCCCCTTCTTTCAACGACGCAATGGCGACAGGGTTCCCGCAACCTAAACCCGGATTGGCGCCTTCAGGGACTGCCCTTAGCTCGTCATCGGTGTAGCCTATCTTCTTGCTCACAGTCTCCGGGAGGCTGCAGCAATCGGCAGACTCACAACAGGACCTCTCTGTTCTGGCTAGTTCACCGTATTTCTGTCGCACAATCTTCTTGATTCGATTTTCTTTCATCTCAAACACCTTGCACGCGATCCATTCCTATGCTGATCAAATCCGCCATTTCTACGAGGCATTCTGGAGTATGCCCTCCTCCATCGCCTTAATGAATTCAACGAATGTCTTCTTGACTTCTGCTCTTTCCGTCCCAATTGCCAAGCAGACCATTAGGCCTTCGTGGAAAGCGACTAGGCCCTTCGCCAACTGGCGAGTATCCAGTTCCTTGCGAAGCATGCCCTGTTTCTTCCATTCTTCTAGACATTCTTCGACGGCATCACTGGTCTGTGGCGATAGAAGAAATGAGAATGGATGCAAAGGCCAACGTGCTCGTAGCTATTGGTGCCTCGACAGCCGCAAACTGCACAGGCTGCTTAGAGAAGACTGTGAGTATGGCTAGGGAACTAGGGGTTCCGGAGGAGGAGATCGGAGCGGCCATCGAGGTGGGAAAGCAGGTCAGAGCGGGAGCAGCGGCCAAGATAGATCAGTTCGCGACAACAGTGAACAGCGTAATGGCCGACTCGTCAAAGGCCAAGAATGAAGGGTGCGTCCTTCATCGAATCTTCAAGCGGTCTGGCGGCTGCAGCTGATTTGTAGTGCATTGAGGCTTGTCGGATGCGAGCATTGATAGTTCGTTCAGGAGGTGAATAATGTGGAAAGATTCAGGTTCTGGCCTTTTCTCTTCGGCGTTCTTGTCCTAGTTTGGGGTACAGCGACTCTGGTAAGTCGATTGCTGGGAATAGCGATTGACATATCTTGGTGGGCCGTTTTCGCCATAGTGGTCGGAGTGTGGTTTCTCACGTACGCGATTCGAAAACCGGAATTGCAGAGAGGCCCAAGAGAAGGCAGCATGAAAACGTGCGGAGCTTGTCGCGACATTCTGTTCAGTGAAACCGGCTCCAAGCCCACCTAGACTCTCGGTAACCTCGGCTCTCTTAGAGAGGGCTTGGATCCCTCCTTTTTCTGGCACGCGTCTTCGACGAAAGATGGCTCAAGGTCTGTCAGGAGGTTGCTGAGAAGTTAGGCTGGGAGGAGAGCGTGAGTTGAGTGGGGGAAAGGAGGGGGGAAGACGCAGGTCTTCGACCTCGCCTCTCTGGACACGTATGACTTGTTGAGTTTCTTCATCAGTATCCTGAGCGCAAAGGCCTGGCAGCACATGGGTTTGCGAATGAAGCCGCAAACCAAACAGAGTCGAAGGAGACAAGCGTTAAATACTGAGTTGGAAGGTGGAAAGGTCAGGGGATGCTGTTACTTGAGATCTAGAAACGCAGTAGTAATTTTGTTATCAATCCTTGCCCTTTCTGCGAACGTGTTCAATGCAGAGTCAGCGGCAACTCTGACGAAATATGTCTCCCGCCCCTCATGGAAGCCGCGGGGTGGAACAGCGAGAATCCCGAACTTCGCGGATGTAGCAACTCTCAATCCGTTCATGGCTGCGTCTGACTGGGACTTGCATGCCATAGAGTTGCTGTACGATCCGCTTGTTACGCAAGCCCCTGACCTAGAGTATGTAGGGAGGCTTGCTAGGGACTGGACCGTATCGCAGGATGGCCTAACATGGACCTTTTTCCTCTATGAGAACGTGACTTGGCATGATGGTACGAGATTCACTGCGAAAGACTGTGTCTTCACATTCTCAGTTGGGCTGAAGAACAAGCTTGGCAGATTCGCGGACATAGCCGACTGGGTGAATGCGGTGGAGATGTCAGGAAACTATACGTTCATCATACGTATGAAGATGCCATATGCTCCGTTGCTCTACGTTCTAGGCAGGCCGCTATCACCTAGGTACATCGTTCCCGAGCACATATGGAGTAGTCTGGATGCCACTCGATTCAGCAACCTAGACAATCCGATAGGTACCGGACCGTTCCGGCTCAGTGAGAAGAAGGCTGGCCAATACGTCAAGCTGAAGGTAAACGAGAAGTATCATTTGGGAAGACCGTTTGTAGACGAAATCCTATTCCCGATCATCACTAATGGTGATGCGATGCTTCTTGTGCTCAAAGCAGGAGAGATAGACTGCATGGTGTGGACCATTCCTTACGCTACGGTTGACCAAATGAAGAAAGAGAAACAGCCGAACATTGTGTTCGACGAATGGGCTGAGACTGGCGGGCGATACCTGATATTCCAGTGTTCAAGGTACCCGACCAGTGAAGCTTGGTTCAGGCAGATGGTGGCCTACTGCATAAATGCGACCGATGTAGTCAATACAATCTACCTAGGATATGCGTTGCCGGGCGACACGGCATGGATCGGCCCGTCATTCGGAAAATACTATGATCCAAGTCTCTCGAAAGAAAAGGTGTACCCATACAGCTTGGCTAAGGCTGCGGAAATTCTGGACTCTCATGGCTTCAAAGACGTAGATGGAGACGGGTGGAGAGAGACTTCGAACAAAACAAAGATGGAACTTACCTTGTACTCTCCAACCGTAGAGTACGATCCTCAACGTGCAAGATGGGGCGAAATGCTGGCGAATGGCATGACCAAAGCAGGCGTGAAAGTGTCGCACAAGCCGCTGGAGTGGAACACTCTCATGGGCTACTCCGATCAAGGGAACTTTGACATGTTGATAACCGGAGGCGGAGCAAGCATAGACCCGGACGTCCTATACGAGTTCTATCACAGCGGGGGAAGCAGGAATAAGAGACAGACAAGGTACTCTAACCCAAGCCTTGACACGCTCATAGAAAGCCAAAGGAAAGCTGTCACAGAGAGCGAGAGAGTAAACACGGTGAAACAGGCGATGCAGATAATATCCAAGGAACTACCGTATCTCCAACTTGTTCATCAGAAATTCGTGTACGCCCATCGAACGGACAAGATAGATGGCTGGATATTCGGGCCAGCGTACTTCACAGTCGAGAACTACTGCACATTCATGAACATATATGACGTTAGCCTAGTGAAGCCAACCACAACCCGCGCCGCTACTACTGCAACCACTACTCAACCTCCCTCAGCTGGAGGAATGGGCATGGAGACAATAGTACTAGCACTGGTTGCAGTGGCAATAGTTGTCGCGGTCATGTACTATGCAGTGAAGAAGCGGAAGTAATCCACTGGCAAACTCCTTTTTCTTATCCGACACGCATCCTTCGCAGTAGTGGCTCGGTTGGGTTTTCTTTCTTTCCTTGTACGCAAGGCAATTAGCAGGGTAGCGATATTCTTCATAGTCATTACGTTTGTGTTCATAATTCCGCGATTGCTACCGGGAGGAGCCTTCGCCTATCTCATAGAAAACCCTAATGTTTCGCCTGAAACTCGGGGCACGCTTGTGAAAATCTTCGGGCTTGATCGTCCTCTCTGGGAACAGTATGTTGCCTTCATGAAGGAGCTTCTGACCAAGGGCAATCTTGGAATATCGTTTCGGTATCTCAAGCCTGTAAGCAGCATAATAGTGGAGGCTCTTCCATGGACATTGCTGCTTGTTGGCTCAGCGATGGTTCTCTCATCCATCATGGGAGTCATTCTGGGCGCTTTGGCTGCCTACTACAGAGGAAAAAGAACTGACTCCATTGTAGTAAACACGCTCATGACCATGCGTTCCATGCCCTCGTTCTGGCTTGGAATGGTTCTCTTGCTGGTATTGGGCTTCCACCTTAGATGGTTTCCATTGTATGGAGCCTACACGTATGGTAAGGAACAGGGCATTCTTGAAGCGGTTGGCGACATACTTCGTCATCTGACTCTTCCTCTTCTGACCTTGAGCTTGATCGAACTCTCCACTTACACGATGATTATGCGCTCGACGACCCTAGATATCTTGGGAGAGGACTTCATACTTACAGCCAAAGCGAAGGGATTGCCTGAAAGAGAGATCCTATTCAAGCATGCTGTGAGACCCGGCATACTTCCCGTAATAACCATCTTGTCGATTAACATTGGATCGATCATAGGCGGAGCCATGATAACCGAAACAGTCTTCTCTTATCCTGGCACTGGGAAACTTCTATACGACTCTGTGTTCATGTCGGACTATCCCCTAACGCTCGGAATCTTCTCCTACATAACCATAGTCACGTTGGTTGCTACGTTTGTGGCTGAGGTGCTGTACGGCCGTCTTGACCCAAGAGTGAGAGTTGGGTGACGGGAAAATGAGGGCTCGAGAAACGTTACGTCTCATGCTGCGGAATAGGAATTTCGTATTTGGCATGATTCTGATCGCAATACCGTTGTCCATGGCGTTGTTTCCCCAGTATATTGCGCCGTACGATCCGTGGGAGAGAGTTGACAAATCCTTCCTTAGGCCGAACTCAAAGCATTTGTTGGGTACAAACGATATCGGGCAGGACCTATTGAGCGAGATCATTTACGGCGCACGTATATCGATGCTTGTGGGGTTTGCGGCCGCTTCTTTCACAGTTGTATTGGGAGTGCTCATGGGGACTTTTGCAGGCTATTTTGGGGGAATACTGGATGAGCTATTGACAGGCGTCACGGACGTCATGCTACTTCTGCCAAGCCTTCCGTTGATGATAGTTATGGCGTCTATGCTGGGTCAAGGATACATAAACATCATACTGGTCCTATCGATATTGACGTGGCCTGGAGTTGCACGAATGATCAGATCACAAGTCCTCTCCATAAGAGAAAGAGCCTACATTGAAGTCTCTAAGGCAATAGGATGCAGCGACACCAGAATACTGTTCGTGCACATTCTGCCCCAGATAGTGCCCCTATCGCTAGCGAACATAGTCATAAGGATTGGAGCAGCAATGGTTTCTGAAGCGTCTCTAAGCTTTCTGGGACTGGGAGATCCTACGCAGAAGAGTTGGGGCGTCATATTGTATTGGGTTCAGAAAACGGGAGGCTTCAGCTTGGGCGCATGGTGGTGGATTCTTCCGCCAGGGATTATGATAACGATCTCCGTCCTAGGATTCACTCAGCTCGGCTTTGCAATGGAACGCATAGTGAATCCGAGACTCAAGGAACGAGAATGAAAGACATTGAGCCTGCTGGAGATACGGAGCCTAAAAGCATACTACACCGTTGCCAGAGGCCAAGTGAAAGCAGTTGACGACGTCGGTCTCTCAGTTCGCCGAGGCGAAGCCTTAGGGCTTGTGGGAGAATCGGGATGCGGCAAAAGCACTCTGGCTCTGGCCACGATGCGTCTAGGGCCTTCCAATATGCAGATTGTCGACGGCTCCATCGAATTCGATGGCACAGACATTCTGAAAGTTGACAACAATATCTTCAGGAGGAACTACCGCTGGAGAAAGATGTCTATGGTCTTTCAGGGCGCTATGAACGCCTTGAACCCTGTATTCAAGGTTGGGGATCAGATCGCTGAAGCCATAATCTCCCACGAAGATGCTGAGAAAACCGAAGCTCTGGAAAGAGCGGCAAGGCTAATTCAACTCGTGGGAATAGATCCGAAAAGGATCAACAGCTATCCCCACGAACTCAGCGGGGGAATGAAGCAGAGGATCATGATAGCTATGGCTCTGGCTTTGGACCCGAACTTCGTCATAGCCGACGAGCCCACTACAGCCCTCGACGTAATAGTCCAAGCACAAATACTCAAGGTGCTGAAGGATCTACAGGGAAAACTGAACCTATCCCTCATGCTTATCTCGCATGACTTGTCTGTCGTGGCAGAACTGTGCGACAGCATATCAATAATGTACGCTGGAAGAATCCTTGAATACGGCGAGATAGGATCCGTTTTCAGGAATCCCCGACACCCATACACCAAAGGCCTCATATCGTCTTTTCCAAGCATCAAGGCATCCAGACGAGAACTCACGTCGATTTCTGGAGCCCCCCCGAATCTACTGAATCCTCCCTCAGGATGCAGGTTTCATCCCAGATGTCCATATGCCGATGAATCATGCAAGACAGAAGAACCCAAGATGGAAAACATATCCGACAGGCATCACGTTGCGTGTCATCACATGGGTTGAATGAGCGCGTGAGAAAAGAGGCGAGACTCCACAAGGCCACAGGTGATTGACATAACTGACGAAGCGTTACTGAGAGTTGAAAATCTGAAGAAATGGTTTCCTGTTAGAAGAAGTATCATTGACGCTCTCTTGGCCCGTAAGGAACTCTTCATAAAGGCTGTGGATGGTGTCTCTTTCGAGATAGGCACTGGAGAAATATTCGGTCTAGCGGGTGAATCAGGCAGCGGAAAAACGACAGTAGGCAAAACGATTCTGGGGTTGTATGAGCCCACAGATGGCTCCGTATGCTTCAAGGGCACGGAGTTGTTTGGTCTTTCGAAAAGAAAAATGAAGGAGATGCGTCGGAAGCTTCAAACGATATACCAAGACCCGTATGAGTCTCTCGATCCCAGAATGACGGTTCTGGACATTGTCTCTGAACCTCTAGTAGTCCATGGAATAGGCCGGTCTAGAGAAGAACGGGAAGAGATGGCGACTCAAGCCTTAGAAGATGTGGAGATGTCCCCGCCAGAAGAATTCCTGAAGCGTTATCCTCATGAACTCAGCGGAGGCCAAAGGCAGAGGGTTGCTGTAGCAAGAGCCCTGGTCCTTGGGCCTGAATTCATAGTTGCGGACGAACCGGTCTCAATGCTTGACGTATCCATCAGGGCAGAGGTTCTAAACTTGATGTTGAAGCTTCGAAAAGTCTCCGGAATATCGTTCCTATTCATAGCACATGACTTGGCGCTAGCCAAGCACGTATGCGATAGACTTGCGATAATGTACCTAGGCAAGATAGTGGATGTCGGCCCGACCGAAGATGTTGTAAACACGCATGTACACCCATATACTGAAGCCCTCATAGCTGCCGTACCCGTTCCAGATCCTGCAGCCGAGAGAACAAAGGTAATCATAGGAGGAGAAATACCCTCACCCATGAATCCTCCCTCAGGATGCAGATTTCATCCAAGATGCCCTATCTCGCTGGACATTTGCAGAGAGAAGGATCCTGAACTCATCGAGGTATCTGACTCCCACCTGGTGGCCTGCCATGTCAGAGCTAGAAAGTAGCTCGTGACGACCCCCGAGTACAGCGCGTTAGATGCCCAATCACACTTGCTTCAGCAGACATCGTGCCGATCCTATGAGGCTATTGGCTGACGGATTGTGGGATCGCTGATCTTGATGGTTCTCTCTAAGAGAGGAAGACCCAGCTTCTTCTCGTTGGTGTTGGCTGACGCCATCTGGTAACTTAACGATACTCCTGACACAGAATGCTGAGATCGCGTCAGTCTCCGATCATTTCTGGCCTGACATCTCGAACTCGAGCCAGCAGATCTCGATGGTCTGCATAATCGGCACAGAGGATTCGTTGAACGCGATGGGAGGTGGAGAGGCTAGATTGCCTTGGGGGATTGTCGAAAAGCTGCCTAGGGATTCTTCCTGACTCTGGCCGCTACTACTCATCGGGTGTCTTGTGGTTGGCATAAGTGCGAATCTCAGTTTCTTTGACTCCATGCCGTACGGTTTCGACGACTTCAGGCCCTTCAGGTGAGTCAGTAGTCCTCTCTAGATCTGGTAGCTCCGGTAGCGCCGGCAGAGTATCTGTTGTGATCAGCTTCTTATATTCGGGTTCTCCGCTTAGGAGGGCTTTACTCTTGGTCTTGACCGTCAACGCCTGTTCGTGGACTTTCTTGTAGGAGCGATCCCTCTTCTTCCATGCAGTGATATGCTCCTTCACTTCCCTCATGAGATCTCGCCAGAGGGAGATGCTCTCTTGTATGATTGAATCCATAGAGTTTGAAAACTCTGGGCCTTCAAGATACTCCAAAGTCATTCTTATGGCCTTATCCCTTTCTTGCTGTCCGAGTTTCATCTCGGCAATTTGGATGATTTGGCTTCTGAGGATGTTTAATATGGACTGCAATCCAGCTGTATGTACTACTATTACGCCCCTTTCTGTATAGAAGCCTTGAGTTCCTTTCTTCATGGCGTTGGTTACAAGGATCGCGAAATCGGCCTTTCTCTTCTCCTTAGCTTCTGCGGCCTGTTTCACGTGCCCAGCGGAGTAGTGTTTCACTCGCTTGCATTCATAGACTATGAGGCCGACTTGCCGGCCCTTTCGTACTATGCTATGGATAACGTCTCCGCCCTTCCCCTTGTGTTGGATCTCATCTTCGGGGAACCATCTTTTCAATGCTGTAGTTAGGGTATGCTCATCAAGGTATCCTAGCGGACGTAAGTTCATGAACGATCTCACTAGCGTGACGGTTTTGGTTGGGCCCGTTTCAGGTTGCCGGTGCATGTGAAAACACAGTTTTCTCGGTATTTCCAGTCCAAACGCCATGATTCCAGCCTTTTTGGATGCACTGACAGACAGGTGAGCACAGCCACGGAAACCCTATGAAGTTAACCAATTTGAGTCAGCCAGAATAGCCTTCTAGTTGTGAGGTCGTCTGCTTCTCAAGTTGCCTCTCCAGTTCTCTGATTTGCTTCGCTTGTTCTTGTATCTGCGTATTCTTGGCTCTCATCTGAATGAGAGTGGCATGGAAAGTATTCTTCAAGCTGCGATATCTGCTTTCAACCTTACGGGCACCGCGCTCTCTTTCCTTCCTGAGACGATCCCTAACGGAAGCGCGAAGTTGTCTCTTGAAGGAGTTGAGTCGGAGCTTAGCCAACTTCTGAGCTTGGGCGTGGGCTTGAAGGGTAGCTTTTCGTATCTTGTCTTGGGCGTTTCTCTCGATCTGCTTTTCCCTGCGCCTCAGCGTCTCTATCTTGAATTCAAGCTGTTTAGTCCGCCTTTCAACAGCCTGTTTGACGATATGCGCTTTCTGCTTCCTGAACTTGGCTGCTTCCCTTCGAAGCCTCTTCTTTTCTTCTCTAATGTTCTTGCGAAGCTTCGCTTTGTCCTCCTTTATCTTCTCAAGTAATCTCTTTCGCTCTTCCCAGATGCCCGTTATCTTGCGATATAATGAAGAAGACACGGATTGTCCACATAGTGGACAAGTGTACCCCATGTCGTGTTATCCCCTAGCCCCAGGAATTCTGCAAGAGCTTTGTCATCCCTTTAAGGAGTTGTTCGTTTTTCTTTGACGCATTGATCAGGTGGCAAGCATGACAGGTGAGAGAGAGTGAATGTCACCCGAGAGTCTTTTGTAGTGAAAACTCCCGAATCCAAGAAATTCGTATTCGACATGGCTGCAAAAACGTGAGTCCCGGCGGTCGCACTACTGTCTCCTTATCTCAAGCTCCGTTGTTCTATTAGAATCTCTTAAATCATGACAATCCGTAATTGAGAGGATGAGTTACTTGGGTAGGCGCATTCCATGGCCGAGCTCATGATCGATGAACTGTGGTTCTCTGTATCTCGCGTCGTTCCTGTCAGGGACAAAATAGATATGCCGCCCGCAACCGGGTCTTTCTATGAGACAGGCGATCAGCGGTTTCTGGTAACAAATCGTCATGTAGTTGTTGACGACAGCAAGAATCGCTTCCCAGATGCGCTGAAGTTTCTTGTTCACGTCGATCGATCCAATCTAAGAAAGAACCAAGAGTTACTCATACGACTGTATGATGAAAATAAACAACCTCGTTGGCTGGAGCACCCTAGCATCAAATCTGACGTGGACATCGTTGCTGTGAACATAGAGGAGATTCTTCCTTCGCAATCTGTAATCCGTTTCATCAATTCAAAGGACTTGTTTCCAAATGACTTCATTATGAGATTCTGTGAAGACTGTGCCATTCTAGGTTATCCACTTGGTTACTATGATGACACCTACAATCTGCCAGTGCTTAGAAATGCACTGCTTTCTACTCCATACCCAATAGGGTTTCGAGGGAAAAACGGTTTCCTTGTGGACGCCAAGCTACACAAGGGCTCAAGTGGGAGCCCTGTTTTCACGAAATCTCAACCTGGATTCAAAAGGCGAAATGGCAGAGCAGCACACGGACCGGGCGTGGGAGACAGCTTTCTTGGAATCATATCTCATGCTGTTTCACCAGAACATACCGATGACAAGTTGGACCTGCACTGGGCGTGGTTCGGGTGTCTTGTAGAGCAGATAGCTTCTCAGGACAAGAATATCCAAAGGCATACGCATGAGGCGTAGTTTCCGTGTTTCTGAAAAAGATCTAGTCGATGAGTCATTGCATCGATGACGAAATCAATAGACAATAATTCTGGAGCTATCCTCTATTTTCAATGGAATATCCAGATACTTCCCGAACCCAAGAAATTCACCGCCAGCGGTTCACGTCCCCGCGGGCCCGCCAATAAGATACCTCAGAGAAAGAAGCCACAAACTCAATCAGCAAGACTGCCCAAGCAGACATCCCCTGAGCACGTACAAGCGCACGTTGGCCTAGCCTCCCTGCCCGGGGCCGGAAATCCGATAGCACTGCAATACTGCAACTGGCTACAAGCAAACACACGCATGCAGGCTGAAGGGTGCCGTGGCACCTACTTGTGATACGTTTGGAGTTTGAGTAGGCCAGTCAACCTGACCGGCCACGGCCCACAAGGCTCTGCAGCTTCATTATACTAAGACCGTAATTTCTACTGGAAGTCTGCGCATCTCCAAATCCACGCCATTAGGAAGACGATTCGTCTCCTAGAACCTAGAGCCCTCCAACGTGAACCCGTTTGTCTCGGAGACGGCCAGCCTTCGAAGAATATGTGGCAGGAATCTCTGTAGCGATCAGCCTGGCAATCATGATCTTCATAGCTATGTCCCTGTATCCGCTCAACGAGTTCAGTACACGACCTGAGTACTCACTTGTCGTCTCCTTCCTTCCCTACCTTGTCTCAGGCGCTGTAAGCAGCTACCTTGTTCTTCGGAGAGTAAGTGAAAGACGAGTCGTGGATGGCTTGAAGATAGGGCTCGGGGCAGCCGGCCTTGGAATGATTATCGCGTTGGTGCTAGGCACCGTAAAGGGCGGGCTCTGGATGATTCTGGGATTCGCCGTGGGTGGACTATTCGGAGTTCTAGTGGCCAAGAAGCAATAACGCGCTGGCCCATTCTGGCCTTGATTGTCAAAGCCGAAGTGATAAGCACGAACCGTAACAATCTCCCTGCGGATCCGCTTTTTGTCTAGCGGAACCTGAGCTCAGAAATGAGGGAGCTGCACCAGTACGAATGGTTGGAAGATGAGAAGCTACGCGCTTCACCTACACATTTCTTGTAAGTCAGTTCTCTCCTCACGGCGTTGATGATTCCGACTATTGGCATAGCCAGCCAAGATGCACCTATCTATCATTTCCCGCTCCTTACCTCTCCAGACAACATGATTATAGTACGCGCATATCAGATCGTGTGTTACTATTCGTCCTTAGATAAGGGAGCGAGATCTGATATGCCTTGGTACGGATCGCATTCATTTCTTAATGAGTATATCCGCGAAAACAAGTGCAGGAAGATTATGGAGATTGGGGTTTTGAATGGCGATAACGCGAAAAGTATGGTTGAAATTGCTATCCAGAATGTGTCACCAGATAATGTGGAGTACTATGGATTAGACCTTTTCACTCATCATAGCCCTCGCCAGGTGGAGCAAAAGCTGGAAAAGACAGGGTGCAAGTTTAGACTTTTTGAAGGTGACACTCTAGACACTCTTCCTAAAGCTGTCAGGACTCTGCCAAAAATGGATTTGATTTTCATCGACGGTGGCAAATCCTTTGCAGAAGCGGAGAGTGATTGGGAAAACTCAAGAACTCTCATGCATGATGGAACCGCAGTCTATGTTCATAATTATGAGTTCTCAGGCGTCCGTAGAATGGTCGACAACATCCCCCGAGACAAGTATCATGTGAAGATAATCCACACTTCCTCAGAAGGTGAAATAGCCTTGATCAAAAAAAGTCGAAATCACTCTAGAGCATAATGGTGTGTGCGCACCAAGGACGGCGACGACGATCGGACAGAAGCCTAGATCCGCCGATAAGCGAACAGAGCCCTCAATCGAAAGGACTTAATGCCTTCTCAGGTGGTAAAGTCCTCAGTAGATACCTGTTGGAGGAAATAGTATGAAGAAGCTCGTGGTGCTTAGCTTGGTATTGCTGTCTGTCGCTGCAACGGTGAGCACAGTGATGGCTAATGGGCCGACTACCGTTGTCGGAGGAGTGGTTCTTCCTGCTACGAACTATTTTGGACTCGTAGTGGTGGCTCTGTTCGTTCTCTGGTTCGCATTCCTAGTGTTCAGGAAACGGAACACGATCTTCAAGCACTTCGGTCCAACGTTCCTACGCTAGCGCGAAGACAGCAGCCAGAACCGAATTCGGGTCAAGAGAGAACAGAAAGCAGGACTGTTCTCTGTCTGTTTCCAATGCCCATGTTCTGGTGCACCAAAAGGGGATACGCACGAAGTATGCTCGCCTTGCTCGCCGAGAACCAAGATTCTAGGCAGAACGGTCATCGTTTTCGTTCTTGCTGGAGTAACGATTTCTGCACAACCCTAGAAAAAAATCCATCCAACTCCGGTTCAGACATCGACCACGCGTTATGTTTCTGTTCGGAAGTCTTTGAAGCAGTTGAAGCCGGATGCCTCCATGATACTCAGGTACTCCATGTTTCCTTGGGGCATTCTGTCTGCTCGGTAGTGAAGGCCGAAGTATCTTTGCACAGAGTTGATGTAGCCATTCTGCTTGATCTTCTCTATGCATCTCTTTGCGAAATCTTCGTTCCGAACTCTCCTGCAGACCTGGAAGATGGTGTTGAGCCGTTCTTCGGTGATGTCAAGCCTCCGGTCGCCTTGGCCGCTGTACTTCTCATTGAAGGCTCTTAGGAGCCTGCTGTCTTCTATCTCACGGTATTTCTCATCATGTACGATCGTTTCTGCCCCAAGCTTCTTTCTGGGCGTAGCCTTCATCTTAGGGTATCCGAGGCACAGGAGAACGACGGGGAAGACTCCCTTCGGAAGTTGGAGCATTTCTCGAAGTTGAGCAAAAACTTCGAGCACGGTACCGATGTAGACTGAACCTAGTCCCATGGCATCTGCGGCGGTGCAGATGTTCTGTGCACACATCACAGTGTCCTGGAAGGAGACCCAGAAATGGCGGAACGAGTTTGTTGCTGTGAATGGGGCCGTCTCAAGGTCCGCCCACCTCTCCAGACGGTGGAGGTCGATGCAGAAGATCAGATTGACCGGGGCCTCCCCTATGAATTTCTGTCCGCAGAGTTCGGCAAGCCTTCTCCTTTCCTCTGGGCTCTCGATCTTGATCACAGAGTAGGGCTGCAAATTGCCCGCGGTCGGCGCATGCGTCCCAGCCTCAAGGACCATTCTGAGAACATCTCCGGGAACACTTCTGTCAGAGAAAGATCTGCAGCTAGCCCTCTCAAACAAGAGCCTCATGGTCTCATTGGGGTGACTCCCTTTTTCTACCGTTGCCTCTCTCGTTTGAGGGGCAGCGCTATTGTTACCCATGTCGGTTCGATACGATGTTCGCTACAAGCTTCACTTAAGTCAATAGGCTCTATCGTCCCAAATAGAAGGCTAGTCGCTGAACGAACGAGGGCAACGGCCGGCCGTAGTTGAGTGTGTTACTCTAGCTTTCCTGACTCTTATCTCATCAAAAAAAGAAGAAGAGTTCTGGTGTGCCAGGCCTCTTTCTCGCAGCGGTCTCAAGAGCTACTTCACGAGCCTGGCTGCCTCTTCAGTTGGCACACCCTTGAGTCTCAGGTGAAATCAACTCAGCGAACCATAACGTGTGCTCCATGTGAGCCTTCTCATCACAGCATTCAGATGTTACGACTTCAACATACCTGCCGGCAGTGAAGCATAAGCCTAGGATCTCGGCGTCATCTTTAGTGGTCTGTTCGAAGAGTCTCTGCATCTCCGCAAGCGTTTCTTTTGAGGGCCTCCTCCTAAACCTACCTAGGGTTATGAAGCGCGTGCTATCTTTCTAACAACTCTCCAGAACAGAATTGGAATGCTGAACCTAGCGTTTCTCTGATGCACCTAGCTTGATTGAGAGGATGAAGCTCACGAGTGGGAACAGGGCTAGGACTCTGAACGTTGTTCGGAG